>Ga0208828_1000498_pt1 | contig 17204 bp, 17 predicted proteins | sample Kivu_160m_FD_185487 | JGI IMG/M metagenome (GOLD analysis project Ga0208828, IMG submission 185487) | Freshwater microbial communities from Lake Kivu, Western Province, Rwanda to study Microbial Dark Matter (Phase II) - Kivu_160m (SPAdes)... | ecosystem: Environmental > Aquatic > Freshwater >... | reverse complement strand
CGGACCAGCTCCCGAACGATCCTTTTCTCCGCAACACGACGGAGGATCTCGCCCCGGACGAAGATCGTCCCGGCGCCCCGGCCGGCGGCCACGCCGATATCGGCCTCCCGGGCCTCGCCCGGCCCGTTCACGGCGCAGCCCATGACGGCGACGGTCAACGGCGCCTCGAGTCCGGCGAGCTTTCGTTCGACTTCGACCGCTATCGAGCGAAGGTCAACCTCGCACCGGCCGCAGGTCGGACAGGAGACGATATTCAGGCCGCGCCGTCTTAATCCGAGACTCGCCAGGATCCGATAGGCGACGGCGACTTCGTCCTCGGGCGGGGCGGTGAGCGAAACCCGGACCGTGTCAGCCAGGCCCTCGCGGAGAAGGAGGGTCAGGCCCACGGCCGATTTCACGGCTCCGGGAACGAGAGTCCCCGCTTCGGTAATCCCGGCGTGGAAAGGATAATCGACCTTCCGGGCCAGGAGGCGGTAGGCCTCGACCGTCCGGCCGACGTCGGACGCCTTCAGGGATACCTTGATCCAGCGAAAATCGAGGTCCTCCAAAAGACGGATGTGGCGAAGGGCGCTTTGGACCATGGCCGCCGCCGTCGCGGAGCCGTACTTCGCCAAGAGGCTCCTCTCCAGCGAGCCCGAGTTCACCCCGATCCGGATGGGCACGGCCCGCTCCCTGGCCGCCCGGACAACCTCCCGGACCTTCTCCTTGGAGCCGATCGTCCCGGGATTGAGGCGGAGACCGTCGGCCCCCCCCTTCAGGCAGGCCAAGGCCAGGCGGTGGTCGAAATGGATGTCGGCGATGAGAGGGAGGCGCGTCCTTTTCTTGATCCGGCCGAAAGCGGCCGCGGCCTCCTCGTCGGGGACGGCGAGGCGGACGATTTCGCAGCCGGCCCGCTCGAGCCGCCGGACCTCGGCGGCCGTCGCCCGGACGTCGCGGGTGTCGGTCTTGGTCATCGACTGGACCGAAATCGGGGCCCCGCCGCCGATCCGGACATCACCGACCCGGAGCGGGACGGTCTTCCGGCGGGGGAGGAACGGCGCGCTCCGGTCGCTCATGGCCTAGAACGGGACAAGGCTCGACCAGCCGTTGGGCAGGCGCTTGACGAAATCGTTGAGGATGACGAAGGCGATCAGGGCGATGAAGATGACGAACCCGATCTGCATCCAAACCTGCCGGGCCTTGGGGGCCAGGTCGCGGCGGAAGATCCCCTCGACGGCCAGGACAAAGAGCTGTCCCCCGTCGAAGACGGGTATGGGAAAAAGATTCAGCATCCCGAGCTGGAGGCTGATGAGGGCGATCCAGCCGACGAGCGGCCAGAATCCCATCTTCAGGGCGGCGTAGGAGAAATTCGCGATCTCGAGGGGCCCTCCGACCTGGCGGACCGAAGTCTGCCCGGTGACGAGGTTCTTGATGAAATCGACGACGAGGAAGGCCAGGCGCTTGTTCTCCCGCCAGCTCTGGCCGATGGCGGCGAAGAATCCATATTTCTTGGTTACGGACTGGGCCGTCTGGAGGACGCCGATTTTCCCGACGCTGCCCTCCCGGCGGGGCGTAACCTTGAGGACGACGTCCCGGCCTCCCCGGTCGACGAGAAGGGTCAATTCGTTGCCCGGATTATTCTCCAGGATCTCGACGAACTTGTAGAAATAGACCGTCTCGCCGTCGATGGCCTTGACGACGTCCCCCGGCTGGAGCCCGCCCTTTTCGGCCGGCGAGCCGGGATTCACCATCTGGACTTGGGTCAGGATTTTGCCGTAGAAGCCGGCGTATCCCATGTCGTACCGCGTCCGCTTCTCCGTCGTCAGGGGGACGGACATCGTCTCGCCGGCGCGGCGAACCTCCAGGGTCAGGAGGCGCTCCGGCCGGGTCCCAACGGCCATTTCGACCTCGCTCCAGTCGGCGACCTTCCGCCCGTTGATCGCCAGGATCTCGTCGTCCGCCCGGAGGCCGGCCTTTTCCGCCGGCGAACCGGCGTCGATCCAGCCGATGACCGCCGGCTTGTCGAGGTATTCGGGCGACGTCACCCCGGCCATGTTGACGGCCGCGACGAGGACGATGGCCAGGAGGATGTTCATCACCGGCCCCATGGCGATGACGAGGAAACGCTCGAGGCGGGATTTGGCCATGAAATCGTCGGGCTCGAGGGCCCGGCCCGGCTCGAACATCCCCTCCCCCAGGAATTTGACGTATCCCCCCATGGGGAGGATGCTGACCCGGTAATCCGTATGGCCCTTCTTGAAGCCGAAGAGCCGCTTCCCGTAGCCGAAAGAGAAGGTTTCGACCCGGATCCCGGCGAGCTTGGCCATGAGGAAATGCCCGAGCTCATGGATGAAGACGAGGATGCCGAAGACGATCACGAAAGCGAGGATGGTCCCGAGGATCGTGCCCATGTCAGGTCCTTTTGTCGATGAGGTGCCGGGTCCGCTCGCGGACCCGGAGGTCTTCGGCCAGGATGTCGTCCAGCCCGCCGAGAGTCCGGAGGCGGCAGCCGCCCAAGAGGGCGGCGACCGTCCGGTGGATGTCCAGAAAACCGATCCGGCCCTCGAGGAAGGCCCCGACGGCGACCTCGTTGGCCGCGTTCAGGGCGACGGGCGCGCTCCGCCCCTCGGCCAGGGCCCACTCGGCGAGGCCGATCATGGGGAAGCGCCGGGCGTCGACCGGAAAGAATTCGAGCCGCTTCAGGGCGGCCAGGTCGAGCGGCGGAAGGAGGCCGTCCCGCCGCTCCGGGTAGGTCAGGGCGTATTGGATGGGAATCCGCATGTCCGTCCGGCTGAGCTGTCCGAGGACGGAGCCGTCGCGCATCTCGACGAGGGCATGGACGATGCTCTGGGGATGGACGAGGACCCGGAGCTTTTCCGGCGGAAGGTCGAAGAGATGGCGGGCCTCGATGAGCTCGAGGCCCTTGTTCATCATCGTCGCCGAGTCGACGGAGACCTTCCGCCCCATCTTCCAGCGGGGATGGGCCAGGGCCTCGGAAACCGTCTTTCCGGCCAGCTCGCGAAGCGGAACGCGGAGAAAAGGCCCGCCCGAAGCCGTCAGGGTCACGGCCCGGACCGAAGCCCGGTCCTCGCCGGCGAGGCACTGGAAGATCCCGCTGTGCTCAGAATCGACGGGGATGATCGGCGCCCGGGACCTCCGGGCTTCCCGCCGGAGGAGCGGCCCGGCGACGACCATGGACTCCTTGTTGGCCAGGGCGACGGGCTTGCCCGCCTTGACGGCGGCCAGGGTCGGCCTCAGCCCGCTCGTCCCCGTGATCGCCGAAACGACGATGTCGTTCCCGTCGAAAGCGGCGACGTCCTCGGCCCCCGCGGGGCCGAAGGTGACGAAAGTCCGGGTCGGGCCGACGAGACGGGCCAGGTCGCCGGCGTCCTCGGCCCTGGCGACCGAGACCAGGGCCGGCTTGAACTCCCGAATCTGTCGCGCCAGGACCCTCAGGTTCGAGCCCGCGGCGAGGGCGGAAATCCTGAACCGGCGGGGGTTGCGGCGGACGATGTCCAGAGTGCTCCTCCCGATCGAGCCCGTGGATCCCAAGATGGCCACTCTGCGCATCGCCGGTCAGGGCCCCAGGTAGCGGAGAAAATAGTAGTAGGCCGGGGCGGCGAGGAGATAGCTGTCCATCCGGTCGAGGAAACCTCCATGACCCGGAAGAAGGCTGGACGAATCCTTGACCCCCGCCGCCCGCTTGAAGAGAGACTCGACGGGATCGCCGACCTGGGAGACAAGGCTGAGGAGAACCCCGCCCAGGACGTGAACCGGAAGCGGAAAATTCTTAAAAAAGAGGGCCCCGGCTCCCGCCGCCGCAACGACCGAGCCGAGAAGCCCGCCGACACCCCCCGCCCAGGTTTTGTTCGGACTGGCCCAGGGCGTCATCTTGCGGCGCCCGAAAAGCTTGCCGAAGAGCATCGCCCCGGAGTCGCCGACGACGATGACGGCCAGGAAGAAATAGAGGGCAAAGGGGCCGTACTCCCAGCGAAGGCCGTAGACATAGCCCAGGGTGAAGCCGACGTAAACGGCGCCGAAGAAGGTCAGGGCGATCGCCGAGGGATAGGCGATCACGCTCTCGAGCGACCGGACGCCGATAAGGAAGACCACGCCCAATCCGAAGAGTCCTAAGAAAAGGGCCATTTCCGGCCTCATCTCGGGCACGACCCACGGGATCTCGAGAAGGAGGGCGAAGGCGATTCCGGCCACGGTCATCGCCCGGACCTTGCGCCGCCGGGCAAGGCCGTAGAATTCGAGGAGGCCGGCGACGACGAAAAGCTGGAGGACGGCGAAGAAAACGAGAGGCGAAGCCCACTGGATGACGGCCAGGAGAACGGCCAGGAGGATGACCGCGGTGGGAAGGCGTCGCCGAAGGCTCATCGGGAAGGATGGATATCGCCGAAACGGCGCTCGCGCTTTTGGTAGTCGAGGACGGCCTGGAGGAGGTGCTTTTTCCGGAAATCCGGCCAATAGTCGGGTGTGATCCATATTTCGGCGTAGGCGATCTGCCAGAGGAGGAAGTTGGAGATCCGATGCTCCCCGCTCGTCCGGATGAGAAGGTCGGGGTCGGGAAGCCCGGCGGTATAGAGATAGCGGGCGAAAACGTCCTCGTCGAGCCCGGACGGGTCCACGGATCCCTCCTTGAGGATGGCCCGGGCGGCGTCCACGATCTCGGCCCGGCCGCCGTAATTGAGGGCCAGGCCGATCGTCATCCGGCCGTTCGTCCGGGTCAGGGCTTCGACGCGGTCGAGCTCCCGCCGGACCGACGGTGGCAGGCCCTCTTTTTGCCCGATGACGATCAGGCGGAAATCGTTCTCGACGAGGACCTTGTCCTCTTTTTTGAGGTAATCCTCGAGGAGGCGCATCAGGGCGTTGACCTCTCGCCTCGGCCTCTTCCAGTTCTCCCGGGAGAAGGCATAGAGGGTGAGGACCCGGATGCCGAGCCGGGCGCTCGTTTCGACGGCCTCGCGGACGGATTGGGACCCCGCCCGGTGGCCCTCGATCCGGGGAAGGCCTCGAAGTTTCGCCCATCGGCCGTTGCCGTCCATGATGACGGCCACGTGCCGCGGAATCCGGGCGAAATCGATCTCCCGGGCGAGCCGCTCCTCCTCGCTCCCGGGCTCGATGAAGCCTTCCAAATCCTTGAACATAGCGGATATTATACAATAAGAGGCGGTGGAATATCGCCTCCCGATTTGATATCATGGGCGCGGAGAACAGCGTGTGTCTCGGAATTCCGGTCAAAGTCGTCGAGCTCGACCCCTCGGGCGAATCCGGCAAGGTCGATTATCTCGGGACTAGAGTTCAAACGGGTTTCGCCCTTTTGCCTGGAATCGAGCTGGGAGACTGGGTGATCGTCCACGCCGGATTCGCCATTTCCCGGTTGGACGAAGAGGAGGCCCGGGAAACTCTCGACCTCCTCCGGGAGATCGTCGAGAAGTCCGAAAACGATGGATCTTTTCACCCATAAGACGGCGATCTCGGCGCTCCTCGGGAAAATCAAGTCCCTCACCCGGTCCCGTTCCTCCCCCATCCGGGTCATGGAGGTCTGCGGGACCCACACCATGACCGTCCATCGCTACGGCCTCAAAACCCTCCTCCGCGAGTCCGGGGTGGACATGATCTCGGGCCCCGGCTGCCCGGTCTGCATCACCCCCAATGAGTATCACGAGGCGGCGATCCGGCTGGTGACGGAGCGGGAAGGCCTCATCCTGGCCACCTTCGGGGACATGACCCGGGTCCCCACCCGGACCGGGGCCCTTCAGACCGCCGTCCCCGCCCCCCGTTCGGCCGTCAGGGTCGTCTACTCGCCCGAGGAATCCCTCACCCTCGCCGGGAAGGAAGCCGGCAAGGACGTCGTTTTCTTCGGAACGGGATTCGAAACGACGATCCCCTCGATCGCCCTCATGGCCCGGAAGGCCCGCCAGGCCGGGCTCCGGAACTACGCCGTCCTCGCCGCCCTCTGGACGATCCCTCCTCCGCTGCGGGCCGTCCTCGAGTCCGGAGAGGTCCGCCTCTCGGGCTTCCTCTACCCCGGACATGTCAGCGCCATCATCGGAACCGCCCCCTATGAATTCGTCGCCCGGGAATTCGGCCTTCCCGGAGCGGTCGCGGGTTTCGAGCCGGCCGATATCCTCCTCGCCATCCTTTCGATCCTGGAGCAGATCGAAGACGGCCGGCCGAGGGTGGCGAACGCTTACGGCCGGGTCGTCCGTCCCGAGGGGAATCCGGCCGCCCGGGCGGTCATGGACGACATCCTGGAGCCGGCGGATGCCCACTGGCGGGGATTGGGCCGGATCCCGAGGAGCGGCCTCATCCTCAAGCCGGATTACGCCGGAGTCGACGCCGTCCGAAAATACGGCCTGGATCTCGCGGCGGGAAGCGAGGATCTGCCGGGGTGCCGGTGCGGAGAGGTCCTCCGCGGCGTGGCCGCTCCTCCCGAATGCCGCCATTTCGCCAAGACCTGCTCCCCCGATTCCCCCCGCGGCCCCTGCATGGTATCTTACGAAGGCGCCTGTTTCGTCCATTTCAAATATCGGGATGTCGGATATGGATAAAGTCAGCCTCGAGCTCGGCAGCGGCGGCCGGACGATGCGCGATTTCATCGCCCGGACGATCGTCCCCGTCTTGGGAAATCCCCGGCTCCGGAAACTCCTCGACGCCAGCCATATCCCGGGCGGGTTCGCCTTCACGACGGACAGCTACGTCGTCGACCCGATTTTTTTCCCGGGCGGCGACATCGGGACCCTGGCCGTCAACGGCACGGCGAACGACCTCGTCGTCTCCGGAGCCGTCCCGCGGTTCATCTCCCTGGCCCTCATTCTCGAGGAAGGCTTGGAATGGGCCGCCCTGGAAAAAATCATCCATTCGATCCGGAGGGCGGCGAAACGGGCGGGCGTCGAGGTCGCGACCGGCGACACAAAGGTCGTCCGCCGCGGGCAAGGCGATAAAATCTACATCAACACCTCCGGAATCGGGCGCGTCATCGCCAAGCCGAACGCCGCCGCGGCCCGTCTCGGCGACCGGATCATCCTCACCGGGACCCTGGGCGAGCACAGCCTGGCCGTTCTCCTCGCCCGGGGCGACTTCGGCCTCGAGGCGAAAGTCCGGAGCGACTGCGCCGCCCTGACGTTTCTCCTCCCCCTCTGGAAAAAAGGGGCGATCTGGATGAGAGACATCACCCGCGGCGGGCTGGCGACGATTCTTTCGGAGATGGCCGCCGAAACGCCTTTCCCCCTGGTTATCGACGAGGAAGCCATCCCCTTGTCCAAGGCGGTCCGGGCCGCCGCCGGGCTGCTGGGCATCGACCCTCTCTATCTCGCCTGCGAGGGGCGGGCGGTCCTTCTCGTTCGGGAAAAGGACGCCGCCCGGGTGCTGGCCGCCTTACGGAAACATCCGCTCGGCCGGCGTTCGGCCGTCATCGGACGGTTGGACGATTCCGTCGGCCGGCCGGGCGAGCTGATCCTCCGGACGACAGCCGGAGGGCTGCGCCTTCTCGAGCCGCTGACTTCGGAGCTCCTTCCCCGGATCTGCTGACATGGCCCGAGTCCTGTCCGTCATCCTTGCCTGTTTTTGGCTCACAAGCCAATCGTTTTTCCCCGGCCAATTCGATGCCCGACGGGTGGAAGGCTCGGGAGACCCCCGCCTTCTCGCAGCCTCAGCGAGGGACCCTTCGGGCCTTGCCGCGGGCCGGGAAATCCCGACGACGATCCGGACGAGCGTCCCCGAGTTCAAGGGCCTCCTCGGCCTCATCCGGGGGACCCTCTCCCACGACAAGGTCGAATTCGCCGGCAAAACCGGCGTCGTGGCGGGATTCGCCGCGGGGACGAGCTATCCGCAGATCTGGCTCAGGGACGCGGCGACCGTCATTCCGGCTTCGAAATATTTCTATCCGGCCCCCTACCTCGTCTCCTGGCTCGAGGAGCACCTCGCCCTCCAGCGGCCGGACGGCTCGCTCTTCGACTGGTTCAATTTCGAGGGCAAGGTCGACAAGAACACGACCGAGACCGACCAGGAGGCCAGCGCCGTCCTGGCCGCGGCCCAGGCTGCCCGGATCGTCGAACCCGGATGGCTGGACCGGAAAATCGACGGCGTTTCGGTCATCGACCGGCTGGACAGAGCCCTGAAATCGGTCTTCGCCGCCCGCTTCGATAAAAGCCGGGGGCTCGTCATCGGGGCCCACACGGCCGATTGGGGCGACGTGGACATGGAGGACGCCGACCGGAATGCGATCTACAATGACGCCCGGACGAACTGGACGGCGGACATCTATGACCAAGCGATCGTCTACGGCGCCTGCCGGGCCCTGGCCGAGCTATGGGAAGGCCGGGGCGCGGCGGAAAACGCCGCTTTTTGGCGAAAGACGGCCGAGGCTCTCCGCGGAAGCGCCGACCGCCACCTTTGGCAGGAGGACAAGGGCTATTACCGGGTCCATATCCACCTCGGGAGCCTCAAGCACGATTTCGACGAAGACGCCATCTTCCCGATGGGAGGGAACGCGGAAGCCGTCCTCCGGGGATTGGCCTCGGAGGAGAAAGCCCGGCGGATCATCGAAACGGCGATGGCCAGGCAAATCGAGCACCGGATGCCGGCCGTGAGCGCCGGCCTTCTCCCCCCCTATCCCGCGGGCGTGTTCAAGCACCCGGCCGTCGACCAGCCGTTCGAATACCAGAACGGCGGACTCTGGGACTGGTTCGGGGCGAAGCTCGTCTACGCGATGTTCGAGCACGGATACGCCGCTTCGGCCCGGGAAAAGCTCCTCGAGCTCGCCCGCAAAAATATCGCCTCGAACGGCCTCTACGAGTGGGACGCCCCCGACGGGACGGGCCGGGGCAGCCCCTTTTACGCCGGCAGCGCGGGGAGCCTGGCTCTGGCTCTCTTCGAGGGATATTTCGGAATCAAGCTGACGCGCGACGGCCTGGAGCTTTCGCCCCGGCTGGGCGAAGCCTCGGCCCGGATCCACGTCCGGATCCCGGCGGCCGGCGTTTTCGCCGCCTATGATTACCGCTGGCTCCCCGCCGAGAGCCGGATTTCGCTTCGCTACGAAAGCTCGATCCGCAAGAGCGGCTTCGTCCGGCTGACCCTGCCGCCCTCCTTGTCGGGAACGGAGGCTTCGGCCGGCGGGAAGGACCTCGCCGTCAAGCTCGACGGCCGGCCCGTCCCTTTTTCCGTCGAACGCCTCAACAGGGACGTCATCCTTCAAATCGAAACCGACTTCTCCCCCCATTCCCTCGACATCCGTCTCCGCAAGTAAACGAAAGGAAAAACGGCCGACCTTACGCCGCAGGCAAAGGACGGATTTGCCGAATCCTCTCTCCGAGAGCACGGCTTGCGTCCCAGAGATCCACCGCACGCTGAGCATTCAGCCAGAATTCGGGCGAATTGCGGAAAATCCTTGCGAGGCGAAGGGCCATTTCCGGGCTGACCGAACGGCGCTCCCGCAGGATTTCGTTCACCGTTTGGCGCGATACGCCAAGCGCCCGGGCGAGGGCCATGACCGTCAGCCCGTAGTCGGGCATGAAATCCTCGCGCAGCATTTCGCCCGGGTGTGTCGGCCGTATCTGTCGGTCACCGTTGTTCGGTATGCTCATCGCTGCCCTCTCAATGATAGTCCGTTATCTCGACTTCATAGGCGTCGCCTTCCGCGAACCGGAAACAGATTCGCCATTGGTCGTTGATCGAAATAGATTGGAAGCCCTCCCGATCGCCTCCGAGCGAATGCAGACGGTTGCCCGGCGGAACCTTCAAATCATCAAGCCGGGCCGCATGGTCGATATACTCCAGCTTTCTGACGGCCCGTCGGACGATATCGGGAGGAAGGCGCTTGGATCGTCCGGTGACATATAACTCCTGGGTCGCTGCGTCCGCGAACGTCTTGATCACATCGTAAATGTAAACTATCACGTGACACTTGTCAAGCGTGAATATTCGATAAACGTCCGACGGGTGGAAGGCTCGGGGGCCCCCCGCCCGCCCGCAGCTTCGGCGAGGATGGACCAGCTTTCAGGCCTTGACGACGTTCCGGGCCTTCCGCTTGACGGCGTTTCGGGTGTCGATGACGAGGCGGGCGTTCTTCACGATCCAACGATAGTCGTAGTCCGAGTGGTCGGTGGCGATGATGACCGCGTCCGACGCCCGGAGCCGCCGGGCCGTCAGGGGGACGGATGCGAGGGCCAGGCCGGGATACTCCCGGTGGCCCGACGACTCGGGAACGTAGGGATCGTTGTAGGCGACCTTGATGCCCTTCTGTTGGAGGAGGCTGATGATCTTGAGGGACGGGGATTCGCGCTGGTCGTCGATGTCCTTCTTGTAGGCGATCCCCAGGACGAGGACCTTCGCCCCCTTGATCGCCCGGCCGCGCTCCGACAGCGACTCGATCGTCTTGGCCACGACGTGGTACGGCATGGCCGTGTTGATCTCGCCGGCCAGCTCGATGAATTTCGTCGCGTAATCGACCTCCCTCGCCTTCCACGTCAGGTAGAAGGGGTCGATGGGAATGCAATGGCCGCCCAAGCCCGGACCGGGATAAAAGGGCATGTAGCCGAACGGCTTGGACGAGGCCGCCTTGATGACTTCCCAGACGTCGATCCCCATCCGCTCGAAGATCATCTTCATCTCGTTGACGAGGGCGATGTTGACGGAGCGGTAGATGTTCTCGAGAAGCTTCGAGGCCTCCGCCGCCCGGGTCGAGCTCACGGGCACGGTCTTGACGACGACCTGGTCGTAGAGGGTCTTGGCCGCCTTGAGGCAATCCGGGGTGATCCCGCCGACGACCTTGGGCGTGTTCTCGGCCGTGTAGACGGGATCGCCGGGATTCTCCCGCTCGGGGGAAAAAGCCAGGAAGAAGTCGCGGCCGACACGGAGTCCTCCCCGTTCGAGGATGGGGAGCATCTCCTCGTCGGTCGTCCCCGGATAGGTCGTGCTTTCGAGAATGACGAGCTGCCCTTTGCGGAGATGGCGGGCCACCGTCCCGGTCGTATTCAGAACGAAGGAGAGGTCGGGATTGCGATGGGCGTCGAGGGGCGTCGGGACGCAGATGAGGACGGCGTCGGCTTCCTTGAGGCGGCGGAAGTCCGCCGTCGCGTCGAACCTCTTGTTCGACAGGTATTTGCGCAGTTCGAGGGCGGAGACGTGCTTGATGTAGCTCCGGCCGCGGTTCAGCATCTCGACCTTCCTGGGGTCGATGTCGAAGCCGACGACCTTGAAGCCCTTCTTGAGGAAAGCCTTGACGAGGGGCAGGCCGACATAGCCCAAGCCGATGACGCCGACGACGGCCCGCCGGTTCAGGATCCGAGCCAAGAGCGACTGGCAGAGGCGGTTCATCGCTTCATCCTTTCCTTGTACCAGGCCACGGTCCGGGCCAGGCCGGCCTCGAAATCGACCTGGGGACGATAGCCGAGGACCTTCTCGGCAGCCGAGATGTCGGCGAAGGAGTGCCGGATGTCGCCCGGACGGGGATCCGCATAAACCGGTTCGACCGACGTCCCGAGGAAGGCATTGATCCTCCCGGCAAGGACGTTGACCGTGATCCGCTCGGCGCAGGCGACGTTGAACGCCCTTCCGGCCGCGGCCGGCGCTTCACAGGCCAGGAGGTTCGCCTCGACGACGTTGCCGACGTAGGTGAAATCGCGGGACTGCTCTCCGTCGTCGAAGATCGTCGGCGGCTGCCCGTTCAGGATTTGGGTGATGAAGAGGGGGACGGCGGCCGCGTATTGGGAGAAGGGATCCTGGCGGGGCCCGAAGACGTTGAAGTAGCGCAGGGAGACGGTCTCCAGGCCGTAAATCGCCGTAAAGACTTGGCCGTAGAGCTCGCCGACGCGCTTCGTCACGGCATACGGCGAGAGGAGATTCCCCTCCGTCCCCTCCCGCTTCGGAAGGCTCGGCTCGTCGCCGTAGACCGACGAGGAAGAGGCGAAGACGAACCTCCGGACCTTGGCCCGCTCGGCCGCGCGGAGAAGGTTGAGCGTCCCGCGGACGTTGATCTCGTCCGTCGTGAAGGGGTCGTCGATCGAGCGCGGCACGGACGGCAGGGCGGCCTGGTGGAGGACGAAATCCATCCCGGCGCAGGCCCTCTCGCAGGTCGAAAAGTCCCGGATGTCGCCCTCGAGAAAGTCGACCCCGTCGAGGAAGGGGGCGACGTTCTCGGGCTTCCCGGTCAGAAAATTGTCGAGGACCCGGACCCGGACTCCGTGCCCGAGAAGGGTCTCGACGAGGTGCGAGCCGATGAAGCCCGCTCCGCCGGTGACGAGGGTCGCGGTCATGAGAGGTATCCGTGGTCCCTGAGGGCCCGGAGGACCTTCCGGGCGCTCTCCTCGAGCGACTCTTTATCCGTCTCGAGGAGGATCTCGGGCTTCTCGGGCTCCTCATAGGGATCGGAAACCCCGGTGAATTCCTTGATCTCCCCGGCGATGGCTTTCCTGTACATCCCCTTGACATCGCGTTCCATGCAGACCTCGAGGGGGCATTTTGTGTAGACCTCGAGGAAATGGCCGATTTCGGCCCTGGACTCGGCCCGGATGTCGCGGTAAGGCGAGATGAACGAGGTCAGGACGAAGACGCCGTTCCGGGTCAGGAGCTTGGAAACGAAGGTCACCCGGCGGATGTTCTCATCCCGGTCCTTGCGGGAGAAGCCGAGGTCCCTGGTCAGGCTCTTCCGGACGATGTCCCCGTCGAGCCGCTCGACCCGGTAGTTGGCTTCCTTGAGGATTTCGGCCACCCGGTCGGCCACGGCCGACTTGCCCGAGCAGGGCAGCCCGGTGAACCAGAGGGTCACCCCTTTTTGATCATGATCGCTTCCGCAGCACATCGCGCTCTCCTTAATCGATGATCCGGCCCCTCATGTCGGAGGGGACGGGACCGCCCAGCCGGTGGAGGATGGTCGGGGCGACGTCAAGAATGTCGATGTCCCTCCGGCGAGGCCGCCGCTCGCGCGGGTCGGAGAGGATGTAGATCCCCTCTTGGGCGTGGACGGCGTCGTCGGGCCCGGTGTCGTTTTCCGGGAGATAGAGCGTCCCCCAGCCCAGGGTTCCGGCCGAACGCCAGAAAAGGTCGTCGAAATAGACCATCAGGTCGGGATAATCCCCCCTCAGGTCGGGATAATGCTCGTTGGGCTTGATGACCCGGGTGTTCCAGGTCTCGCCCTGGGGGCCGCGAATCCGGCGGATCCTCCCGGCGAGGTCTTCCCGCTCCTCCTCGTAGTTTTCGGGCTTGATGACGCCCTGGGGCTCCCGGCCTTCGACGTTGAGGAAAATCCGGGCGTAGTATCCGCCCCAGCCCCAGGCCTTGGTCCGCGCCCAATCAATGGGCGTTTTCTCGATGTTCGCCCCGCGCCGAGGGGTTTCCTTGAGGACAAGGTCCTCCTCGGCGATGAGCCACTCATTGACGCAGAAGGCCCCCTTCATCCGCTTGGCCCCGTGGTCGGAGATGACCAGGATGAGGGTGTCGTCGCCGGCCTTCTCGAGAAGGGCGCCGATTTTGCGGTCGAGGTGCCGGTAGTAGTCGGGAATGACGCCCTCGTACTTGTTTCCCGGCTCATAGAGGTGGTGGGTCTTGTCGTAATACTTCCAGAAGGCGTGCTGGACCCGGTCGACGCCGATTTCGACGAACATGAAGAGCGTCCACGGCTTGGCCGCCAGGAGATATTCGATGACCTCGAACCGCTTGTCCGTCATCTCGTAGATTTCCCGGAGGATGACGTCCCGGTCCTCGGTCCGGAAGACGACGTCGAAGACGTAGGGCCCGAATTTGGCCTCGAGCTCGGCCTTGAGTTCGGGGGGATAGGTATATTCCTTGTCCGCGCCGGGGGTGATGAAACAGCCGATCCGCTGGCCGGCGACGGGCCGGGGCGGGTAGCTCGGGGGGATGCTGACGAGGACGCTCGGCTCGCCGAGGCCGCCGAGGATGTCCCAGACGGCCGGTTCCCGGAACGACTGGCTCGTGGCGATCCACATCTTGTCGTAGGTGTAGCCCGTCCGGTGGCGGAAGCCGTAGGCGCCGAGACGGCCGGCGTCTTTTCCGGTCATCATCGACATCCAGGCCGGGATGGTGATCGGAGGGTCCGAGCTCCGCATCGTCCCGTGGACGCCGCTCTCGAGGAGACGGTTGAGGACGGGGAAGTCAGTCCGCCGGTCGAAGACGATCTCGGCCGGGGCCGAATCGAGGCCGACGATCAGGATTTTGCGCATCGCCTCACTCGTTGAACGGATTGTCGAAATCCATGATGACCTTGGCGACCTCGGGGCGGACGAGCTCGGCCGGCGGAAATTCGCCCTTGACGAGGAGGTCGCGGATTTTCGTCCCGCTGAACTGGATCTGGTCGGCCGCCGGGTGGGGGCAGATTTTTTCGTTGACCACGGCCAGGCACTTCTTGCAGTAGTAGAAGGACCGGAAGAAGAGGGGCTGGATGCCGAGGTCGGGAAAGGCGTCGAAGATCGCGTGGGCGGCGAAGGGATGATAGGTGCTTCCGACGCCGGCGTGGTCGCGGCCGATGATGATGTGGGTGCAGCCGAAGTTCTTGCGGATGACGGCGTGGTGGATCGCCTCCCGGGGCCCGGCGTAGCGCATCTCCATCATCAGGACGGCCATCGTCGTCCGCTCCGGGACGTAATAGCCCCGGATGAGCTCTTCGTAGGAGGCCAGGATGACCTCGTCCTTGTAGTCGCCCTTCTTCTTGCGGCCGATGACGGGGTTGATGAACAGGCCATCGACGTAGGTCAGGGCCGCCTTCTGGACGTACTCGTGGCCGATGTGGGGGGTGTTCCGGGTCTGGAAGCCGACGACCGTCCGCCAGCCCTTGGCCTGGAAGAGAATCCGCGTTTCCCGGGGGCTGAGCTTCCAGCGGTCGAAGGGGGTGGGCGTCGCGGCGATGAGGTCGAGCGGACCGGCGAGGAGGACGTCCTTCATCGCCAGGACCTTGGCCACCCCGGGATGGGCCGGGTCCGCCGTCCCGAAGACGCTCCGGGCCGTCTTTTCCCGGTCGAAATCGTATTTTTCCTCGAGATGGAGGAGGGCCGCGGGAGAGCCGGTCGTGTTGAGGAGGGCGACATCGCCGCCGACTTTGAGTTGATCAGCCGTTTCCTTCTCGACGTCGAGGACGATGGGGATCGTCCAGGGGATGTCGGAGGCGAGGCGCATCTCGTCGAGGACGCTGCGGAAGTCCCTCTCCCCGAGAAAGCCCTCGAGGGGGCTGAAGACGCCGGTAGCGATGTTCTCGACCTCGCTCGTCGCGTCGAAATCGAGGGCCACGGAAGGAAGGCTCTTGGCCCGGACCAGGGCCTCGGCCCGGGCCTCGCCCGCGAGGACGCGTTCGATCAGCTTGCCGCCGTGAGGCAGGATCATGGGTGACCTCCGGGGGGAAATCAGTCGATGTACCCGAGAGCCTTGAGCCTCTCCTTGACCTTCTCTTCGTCTTCGGCGCTGAAGACTTCCGCCGCGCCTTCCGTCTTGGACAGGGCTTCCCGAAGGACGTGGGCGACGTAGGCGGCCACGGATTTGAATTCCGTGCCCTTGATGGCTTCCTCGACCTTCTTGTAGAGCGAGGTCGGGATGGAAACGGTCGTAAATTCCTTCTCCATGGTTTTCTCCTCGGGGCAGGGCGTTCTTTTATATCCCAGACGGCCTTTTTTTTCAAGGCATCGCGCCCCTCTTCTTGAGCGCCGCTCGATTCCCGGTCATCCATTCCTGGATGGCTTTCCTTAACGGCGAGCGATCTCGGACGCCGGATTTTCGGTCGCCACGAGAGGCAAAATCTCCCGCCGCCGATTTTGACTCCCGCTCGAGTTCTGAGAAAAAAAGATTGACTTCCTCCGTGGCCGGCAGTTCCCTGCGCAGGCGCGGCAGAAGACCCCGGCGGGCGGCCAGCCTGTGCGCGGCCGGGGAGTTCAGGTCGTAAAACCACGATGCCGCGAGCAGCAGCATGTCGGCCACCGTCCTCAGTTCGGAGCTGTAAAGCCCTTCGCCGGCGGCCGCTTTCGCCAGCAGGCCCGGCGTCAATTCCCGTCCCAGGCCGATATGCGGGAGCATCGCCGGCAGGTCTTGGAAGCCGTCCGCGGCCACGGAATCCAGAACCACCTCGATGATGTCCAGCTTGTCCGCATCACGCAGCAGGCCCAGGAGGGCCGCGCTGTTTTCTTCGAGGGAGGGAATATCCTCGGTCCTCCGGTTGTGGAATTCCACCGCGGCGAAAAGGCATTCGCCTTCCCGTGGATCCCTGAATAGGCCGGACGCCCGCTCTTGGAGCACCTTTCGCCCTTCGGCGCCATGATCGACCGTATCGGCATCCCTGAACGAACCGTAGGTCCTGAACTGGCTGAACCTGCCCACATCGTGCAGCAGACCGGCCGCTTGCACCAACGGCGCTTTGCCCCTCCCGAGACCATTGGCCAGCAGGCCGGCGTTTTCGGCCACTCGAAGGCTGTGCAGGCGCTTCAGCTCCAGCATCGGAGGAAGCCCGCCGTTCTCCCCAAAACCGGCGGCATAATCCTCGAACCAGGCGCGAAGGGCGGAATATTCTTTTCCGGTCATCGGCGGGCTATCCTCGACCCTGATCCGACGGGAGAGGAGGGGCGTTTTTCCTCTCCAGGGTCAACAATCGAACGCCCTGGACTTGCTGGAAGGTTGCGCCCTGGCCGACGGTGCCGAGCACGGCGGCCGGGTCGATCACCCGGGCGCCGGAAATGATGGTCGCCCCATGTTCGAAAAGGACCGGCGAAAGCGGCGTGCTGGGGCCGAGGATCATCACCAGCGCGTCCGGGCGGCACAAATCCAGTAATCCCTCCAGGGTGTGATTGATTAAGGCCGTCCCGGTAATGGCGACAACGTCCGCCTGGGGGAAAAAATCGGCGGCGGACCCGGCCGGGTATTCGCCCTCGGCGGGACGCTGCTCGATGACCCACAACCGCCCCACCTGTTCGCGCAACTTGGGAATGAAGGGGAAATGCCCCACGAGGGCGACTTTCTTGCCCCGGCCGCGCTCGGCCAGCACTTCGGCGGCGTTGATTTCGACGGCCTGGCCCTCATCCACATCCAAAAGCGAATTGACGGCCGCGATCCCGATGCCGGCCTCCAACACATTGTCCGAGCGGGCATATTCGGCCAACGCGCGAGCACTTTTCAGGTGGAGGCGTCCCGCGTCCCGGACTCTTTCTTGACCGTGGGGCATCGCTCCCGTCAGGGTCGACGCCAAGCCGCAACGGAGGCCCGCCGGCGGGGAAGCTTCGCTGCAG
>Ga0208828_1000495_pt1 | contig 17268 bp, 10 predicted proteins | sample Kivu_160m_FD_185487 | JGI IMG/M metagenome (GOLD analysis project Ga0208828, IMG submission 185487) | Freshwater microbial communities from Lake Kivu, Western Province, Rwanda to study Microbial Dark Matter (Phase II) - Kivu_160m (SPAdes)... | ecosystem: Environmental > Aquatic > Freshwater >... | reverse complement strand
TCACTCCGGTTGGGCCCTGGGATCTGATGGCGCATAATCAAACACCCCCGCAGCACATGAGCGCTTACATGAAGATGAAATACGGCAAGTGGTTCTCGCAAATTCCTTCGATAACCTCTGATGGTACCTACTCCCTTCAGCCCTTGTCTTCAGATGCCTATGCTGCCTACAAGATCGCTTCACCCAACTCAACAACGGAATTCTTTGTTCTGGAATACCGTAAAGCGGAGGGTCGCTTCGAATCCAGCCTGCTCGGGACCGGGCTGATCATTTACCGGTTGAACCAATCTCTGGATGGCAATGCTCAGGGACCGCCCGATGAAGTGTATGTTTATCGCCCCAACGGGACAACCCGGTATAACGGAAACATCAACGCGGCTCCCTTCAGCGCCGATGTGGGCCGGACCTCCTTCAACGATAATACCAATCCTTCTGACTTTCTGAGCAACGGTTCTCCCGGAGGCATCAAAATATCCAACATAGGTACTGCCGGATCAACCATCACATTTACTGTTGGATCTGGCGGGACTTTCAATCCCCCAAGGAACCTGACCGCCACACTCACCGGACGGAATGTGACACTCATTTGGGAAAAGCCGGCTGCCTGGAACGGCACCCTGAATGGTTTCAAGGTATTCAGGAATCAAGTCCTGATCTACACCGTGACCGATCCTGACCTGCTGACCTATACCGACAATAATTTGCCTGATGGAAGCCATAAATATCATGTTACGGCATTGTATCAGAACCCGTCAGGTGAATCGCCGGCATCCAATTCCGTAACGGTAACCGTCGGTGGGGCGGCCAGGCCTGACCTGGTCATTACCCAACCCGGTATTGATCCGGACAACGTTGAACCGGGAGGTATGGTCAATCTGACCTGTACTGTCGAAAACCGGGGAACGGCAACTGCCGGTACGAACATGCTCCGCGTATACCTGTCGTCGGATGAGGCGTTTGATTCGGGCGACCGCCAACTGGCTTCGACAACCGTTAATTCGATCGATGCCGGAACATCGGTCAATATTACCGGAACTGACATTCCGATTCCGGCAAGCGTTAATAACGGAAAGTGGCAGGTTTTGTTCATTGCCGATGCCGATGGTGCTGTGGAAGAATCCATTGAGGATAACAACCAGGCTTCAACCCTCCTGGTTGTGGGCAATCCGGCCCTGAATCCTCCCAGGAACCTGGTGGCCCGGGTTGAGCAGACGACCGTGAGGCTGACATGGGAGGAACCCGAGCCCGGAGGGGGAACACTGGCCGGCTTCCGGATTTACCGGAATGCGGCTATGATATCTACCATCAACGACCCTGCCGGCTTTGAGTTCTCTGATCCCGAACTGGCCCTTGGCACCTATACTTTTTATGTTACGGCAGTGTATTCTTCCCCGGTCGGGGAATCAGCCAAATCCAACGAGGTCACCGTCACGGTTGCCAGTGATGCCAAACCCGACCTGACCATCCAGGATTTTTCCGTAACCCCCGGAACCGTGCCGGCGGGTGGTTCCATTGACATTAAGTGCACCTTGCTCAATATCGGGGCCAGCCAGGCTCCTGCCAACCAGGTTCAACTGTACCTTTCACAAGACCTGACCATTGATGCCAATGACTTTTTCCTGGCATACGGAAGCATGGATCCGCTGGACCCGGGTTCTCAGGTTTCGATCAACGGGGAAGATATTGCCTTACCCGATGAGGTGACCTCCGGAACCTGGTATGCCCTGATCATGGCTGATGCCGCTGCTGAGATCGATGAATCGAACGAAAGCAATAATATGGCTTCCAGGATCCTGATCATCCAGGGAGACACTCCCGATCTCCAGATCCTAAGTGTTTCCTTTTATCCGTTGATCATTACACCTCGTACAAACGTCAGGGTGACATCCGTTGTTTATAACGGCGGCAATGCTTTGGCTTCCAATGTTAAGCTCACTTATTACCTTTCAACTGACGAGATCCTGGATACCGGGGATAAAAAGCTGTTCGAGGAATCCACGAGAGCCCTGGGTCCCAAGGGAACCATCCAGATATCAGGCGGATTCACGGTCCAGCCGACACTCACGCCGGGTCAGTATTTCCTGATCGGAATGGTGGACAAGGACAATTCGATCAACGAATCGGACGAAACCAACAACCAGGTGACCACACCGGTCATTGTTGCGGGGACGGCCGGCATAACCGACTTTCCCCTCGGGAACGCGCTGTCGGTTTTCCCGGTGCCCGCAGACGATTGGATCTTCATCGGACTTCCATCCCAGCCGGGCCGGGCTCTGACAATCGTTATCACCGATGTCCTGGGAAGAAAGAAATTCAGGAAAGAGCTCGGATCCAGTTCGGAGGATCCTATTGGGATCAATGTAAGTAATTGGAAATCAGGTATGTATATAATTCATTGTACATCAGGAGAACAGCAGTGGACGGAGAAAATGGTCGTCCGCTAAAAAATGATGAGCGGATTTGGAGAATAAGTGAGTATTATTTTTATATTTATTGTGTTTTTTCGAGGAGTTGCAGGAGATTCATAATCACGGAAATCATATTACCAATTAACAAAAGAGAACCTATGAAAACCAAGAACTCACTTTTAGGGACTATTGCACTTGCACTGCTTCCGGCTCTGATCCTTATTTCGTGCAACAAGGATCCGATTATCGTGGATCAGAAACCAAGATAACTGGGAAAGCAAGTCTTCAGGCAGGTACGCCAGGTGACCTGGGCAATGCCCTGGTCTCCATTTACCTCAGCGTGGATGACTGGAACAACTACAACCCGGTTTTAACGGCTGATGTTTCCGGATCGGGGGCCAAAGTCACTTTCGTTTTCCATGATGTTGCCCCGGGCAGCTATTACCTGGATCTCTGGGTTGACAATGACCTCAGCGACGACTGGTCACTGGGTGATTTTGTCGGCTGGTACGGGTCAGGCACCAAAAATGCTCCGTCACTGTCACCATTCATGGTTGCAGAAGGCAAGACCGTCAACAAAGACATTGATTGCTTCATTCTTTAGTTGAAGGATCGGATTAACAGGCATTAATAAAAAAGCCTCCGGAAAACGGAGGCTTTTTTATTCCTTGTAGCGGGGACAGGACTTGAACCTGCGACCTTTGGGTTATGAGCCCAACGAGCTACCAACTGCTCCACCCCGCAGTGTTGGCGACCGCAAAGATAATATTTATTTCCACATTTCCACATTTCCGCATTTCCGCATTTCCACATTTCCACATTTCCACTTCTCCACATCTCCACATCTCCACATCTTAACCTTCTCAACATAATATCTATCTTTGTCAGCAAAACACCGATCGCCAAAATGGCCAGGAAAACCACTAAAACCACGACTGCCAAGCCTGCAAAGAAGAAGCTGGTGCATAAGCTTAAAAGCAAGTACAGGCTGGTTATCATGAGGGAAACATCCTTCGAGGAAGTCTGGCAAATGAAGCTTTCGAGAATGAATGTGATCACCGCGCTGGCCATATCCCTCACCATTTATACGGTCATCGTGGTAGCCCTGATCGTCTATACGCCGGTCAAGCGCCTGATCCCCGGCTACCCGAATGCTGAAATGACCCGTAATATACGGATGAATGCCATTCGCCTGGATTCCCTGGATTACCAGTTAGCCCTGAAAGACCAGTTCATCGAAAACCTGATCACGGTCATCAATGGCGGTGACACTAAAATTCATTCGACCGACGGCGGAACCTCACAGGTCTCGATCCCGGATATCACTGACAACCGTTCCGAAGATGATTCCCTTCTCAGGCTTGAAGTAGAGCAGGCGCAGAGGTTCAACCTGAGTCCCCAAAGCCCTGCTTCCGCAGGCAGCAACCTGAACCAGCTCTATTTCTTCCCGCCGGTCCGGGGTTTGATAATTTCTCACTTTGATTACGCCCGAGGGCACTTTGGAATCGATATCGCCACTGCCGCCAACCTGGGTATCAAGGCGACTCTCGACGGCACGGTCATTTTTGCGGATTATACCAGTGAAACAGGCTATACCATTCAGATACAGCATGATTTTAACCTGATCTCGGTCTACAAGCACAACAAGGAACTCTTCAAGCGAATGGGCAACCGGGTCAAGGCAGGCGAAGTCATTGCCACTGTCGGTAACACCGGCGAACTGACTACCGGACCCCATCTTCATTTTGAACTGTGGCACCAGGGGAAAGCCCTCAATCCCGAATACTTTATTGCTTTTGAATGATGAAGCGGATTGCCATCCTTGGTTCTACAGGTTCGATCGGCAAGCAGGCTCTCGAAGTGATCAGTCATCATCCCGGCCGGTTTCAGGCCAGTGTCCTGACCGCCCGTTCCAATTACCAGGAACTGATCAGGCAAGCCCGGCAATACAGGCCGCAGGCAGTGGTCATTACCGATACCCATTACACCGACCGGGTCAGAACGGCATTGTCCGGTTCGGGGATAGAGGTTTTTTCCGGCCCGTCCTGCCTGGAACAGATCGTTACGGATGAACGGATTGACATGGTGCTGACTGCCATGGTCGGTTTTTCGGGACTGGTCCCGACTCTCCATGCCATCCAGGCGGGCAAGCCCATCGCGTTGGCCAACAAGGAAACCCTCGTGGTCGCAGGCGAACTCGTAACCCGCCTTGCAAAGGAACACCAGGTTCCGGTCCTTCCCGTCGATTCGGAACATTCAGCCATTTTCCAGTGCCTGGCCGGTGAGAAGTACCAGGAGGTGGAAAAGATCTGGATCACTGCTTCAGGGGGTCCATTCCGGCAGCTATCCCGTGAGGAACTCCTCAAGGTTACCCGGCAGGACGCTTTGCGGCACCCGACCTGGAACATGGGCGCCAAGATTACGGTTGATTCCGCCACCCTGATGAATAAAGGCCTGGAAGCGATCGAAGCCAAATGGCTTTTTGGAGTCCATCCCGACCAGATCGAGGTGATCATTCATCCGCAGTCGGTCATCCATTCGATGGTCCAGTTCTGCGACGGTTCCATCAAGGCTCAGATGGGGCTGCCCGACATGAGGCTGCCCATCCAGTATGCTCTCAGCTATCCCGACCGGCTTGCCAGCGCTTTCCCCAGGTTCAGCTTTTCGGAATATCCCAGCCTTACATTCGAAACTCCTGATACGGAAAGGTTCCCCAACCTGGCTATCGCCCTGGAGGTCATGAGAAAGGGAGGAAATCTACCCTGTATCATGAATGCCGCCAACGAGGTGGCCGTTGATGCCTTCCTGAATGACCGCACCGGCTTTTCCGGCATGACCCGTGTAATCGAAAAAACCATCGAGAAAGCAACATTTCTCTCTTCAGCCGGTTTAAACGAATATATTGAATCCGATCTGGAAGCCCGGAAACTGGCTCTTTCATTTCTTTAATAATCCCTGGCATGACCGTACTGGTAAAAGCAGCGCAACTCCTTCTCAGTTTATCCATCCTGGTGATCATTCACGAATTCGGGCATTTCATTTTTGCCAAGATATTCAAGACCCGGGTGGAGAAATTCTACCTCTTCTTCAATCCCTGGTTCTCCTTGTTCAAGGTTAAAAAAGGAGAAACCGAATACGGTTTGGGCTGGCTTCCGCTCGGCGGCTATGTCAAGATAGCAGGAATGATTGATGAATCCATGGACAAGGAAGCCATGAAAAAGGAGCCCCAGCCATGGGAATTCCGCTCGAAACCTTCAGGCCAGCGGCTCCTGATCATGCTCGGCGGCGTGCTCTTCAATGTCATCTTTGCCTTCCTGATCTATACGATGATCCTCTTTGCCTGGGGCGAGAAATACCTGCCGACCGCCAATCTCAAGTATGGGATCATCTGCGATACACTGGCCCTGGACATGGGCCTTCAGCATGGCGACAAGATCCTGACGGTCGACCATAAAACCATCGAGGATTTTCATGACCTCGTACCGGAAATAGTTTACAATGGCGCAAAAACCATCCAGGTTGACCGAAACGGGGAGGTCCTTACCATCAACGTTCCGGATGATTTTGTAACCCGGTACCTGGAAAAGAAAAGCTTCATATACTACGCTTATCCATTCGTGGTGAGGGATTTCGTAAGCGGTTCACCCGCCAGGCAGGCAGGGATCCTGGCTGATGACAGGATCGTTGGCATCGATGGCAGGGAACTGCCCTTTTTTGACCTTTTTGCCATGGAGATCCGGAACAGGATCGGGGATACTGTGCTGGTCAATGTCGACAGGAATGGGGAAAGCCTGGCCTTTTCGGTGATCGTCCCCGAAAATGGCAAGATCGGCGTCTATCCTGTCGACCCGAAATTGTTCTTCGAGCTCAAAGAGGTGAGGTATGGCCTCTTTGCCGCGTTCCCGGCGGGCATCAAGAAGGGCGTTGAAACCATCTCCTCTTACCTGAAGGACCTTAAGCTGATATTCAATCCCGAAACAAAGGCCTATAAATCCCTGGGGGGATTCATCGCAATAGGCAACATATTTCCCGCCGCCTGGAACTGGGAGATCTTCTGGAACATGACAGCTTTCCTGTCAATCATGCTGGCAGTCTTGAATGTTCTCCCGATCCCGGCATTGGATGGAGGTCATGTTTTTTTCCTTAGCTTTGAGATGATCACCGGCCGGCGACCCAGCGACAAGTTCATGGAAATCGCCCAGATCATCGGTATGGTCCTTCTGCTTGCCCTTGTCCTCTATGCTAACGGAAATGATATTCTGAAGTTGTTCCAAAAATAGCAGCTATGAAGACGAAGGAATTCCTGGTTATCACCCTTTCTCTCCTGATCCTCATTTTTTCCGGATGCAAGCGCGGCAACCAGGCTGTCCTGCCACCCTGTACCGGCAAGCCCGGAGAAGTGGTCCTGATTCTGGCTGATGACCTCTACAAGGGAGCCGTCGGGGATTCCCTGATCCATTACCTGACTCAGGATGAGCCCGCCCTGCCGGGTACAGGCATGGAAGGAGCCGAATCCATGTTCGACGTCGTGCACCTTCCCCCATCCGGGTTGACCAACATTATCCGCCCTGCCCGAAACCTTCTGATCGTTGATGTCGACCGGCAGTATACCCAGCCCGCTGTCACTGCTCTCAAGGATTACTGGTCGAGGGAGCAGATCCTGATCAAGATCGACGTGGCCGATCGGAATCAGCTGATGGCAACCATTCAGGAGTATAAGGATTTCATCGTTGAAACTTTCCGGGAAGGGGAAGTGGACCGCCAGTCAACCCTTAGCAGGCAATATGGGAATGCCGAGCTGGCTGCCCAACTGTTGAGGAATCATGAGATCATCGCCAGTTTCCCGAAAGGATTCGAAATCCGCCTCGATACCGGCCGCTTCACCTGGATCCATTATGATCCGGCCGACATGACGCTGGGCATGCTGATCTGGGATTATCCTTATACCGATCAGGCCCAGCTGGCTTACCCCAACCTGGTGTCCTTTACCGATAAGCACTTGAAACCGAGAGTTCCCGGACCGTCCAAAGGTTCGTATATGGCGCTGGAGATGGATGTGCCCATCCTGACCCGGACCTTGTCGGTTAACGGGAATTTCGTCGCGGAACTGAAAGGATTGTGGGAGACAACGGGCGATTTTATGGGTGGGCCTTTTATCTCGTGGTCCTTTGTGGACGAAAACCGGAACCGGATCGTGACGGCTTTTGGTTATGTCTACGCCCCGAAGATCAACAAGCGGAACCAGGTAAGGAAAATCGAGGGGATATTGAAAACTATTGATTTTCCCGATTAATCCAAACGTTCAAAAAGCTGGTTGCGGAGACGGGGGATAAAACCGGCTTCCCGGATAGCCTCTTCCATTCCCCCAATGTCCATGACATTCCGTGATCCGGCTGCCGAGACTACATTCTCCTCGATCATCACCGATCCGAAATCATCGGCTCCGGCATGGAGGCAGATCTGCCCGGTGCTCCTGCCCACAGTCAGCCAGGAAGCCTGGATGTGCCTGATATTGGGCAAAAGAATCCTTGAGAGGGCCAGCAGCCTGATGTACTGCCTGGCATCGACAGAATTCCGGATCCCCATCTCCTCACGAAGCACGGTCCCTTCATCCTGGAAAGGCCAGGAGACGAAATTCAGGAATCCCTGGCTGTACCGCGGTTTCTCCGCCTGAAGGTCACGGATCCTGAGTATATGTTCAACCCTTTCCTCCAATGTCTCGGCATGGCCGAACATCATGGTGGCTGATGTAGGCAGCGGCATTTTATGGGCTGTCCTCATGACCTCGAGCCATTCATCAGCCGTGCATTTCCCTTTGGAAACGATGCGCCTGACCCGCTCGGACAGGATCTCCGCTCCGGCACCGGGCAGGGAATCCAGCCCTGAAGCACGCAATTCATTAAGAACGGTCAGGTAATCGGTTTTTTCCATTTTTGCCAGATGCACGATTTCCGGTGGCCCCAGAGCATGCAGGCGAAGCTCCGGAAATTCTCCCTTCAGCGAACGGAACAGGTGGGTGTAGAACTCAAGCCCCAGGCCGGGATGCATGCCTCCCTGCAGCAACAGTTGGCGGCCTCCCAGGCTGAAGAGGTGGAGTACCTTTTCACGGTATTGATCGAGGGTCGTGACGTATGCATCCTCATCATCGTTCCTGCGGCAGAAATTGCAGAATTTGCAGAAGGAGACACATACATTGGTGATGTTCACGTTACGGTCAATAATCCAGGTGACTTCGGGCGAAGGATGCAGTTTCCAGCGGATCCGGTCAGCCGCCTCCATCAACTCTCCGTCACCGGCATGCAGGTACAGGTCATTCGCCTCTTCCTTCGAGAGGAAAACCCCGTCAACTGCCTTATTCAGAATATTTTCGTTAGCTCCCATCAGTATCGCGACCCGGGGATGCAAGTTAGGCTAATTGTGAAGCCTGCCAACCGGGTTACCCGGATTTTTTTAACTTTACGGCCTATATCATGTTTAATCGGTATGCTGCTTTTCAGTACGGATATCCTGCTGCCGGTTCAAAACCGGATTTTGCTGTTTGATTCCCCCGAAAAGGTTCGCCAGGAGACCTGGCCCTCCCCGGAAAAGGAGTTTGTCTGCCAGTCACTGGACAAAAAGCAGCGTCTCATTCACCTGAACCGTTTTGACCATGTCGAGGTGATCGTAATAACCGATCCCGGGAAAAAGGAGAGCGGATTACTCGAATCCCTGAGAGTTGCTGGAAATGAAATCCATGAACTGGCGGTAAAGAACAAATGGGAAGAACTGATACTGGATAACCGCGCACCGGAGGAATCCTATGGCGAAGCGCTGGCCGAGGGGTTGCTGCTCAGCGGCTATCAGTTTCTCAAGTATTTCACAAACCCGGAGAGTAAAAAACACTCACTCCTGCGTCTCGGTATTTTGAATGCAAAGCCTTCCCGCATCCGGCAGTTGACCGCGATTGTGGATGCTGTTTGCCTGGCCCGCGACCTGGTCAATGAGCCGGCCTCCTTTCTGAACGCGCCCCGCCTGAGCAACGAAATAACCCGGATCTCGGGCGAGGTCGGGCTGGACGTCGAAATCCTCGGCAAAACCCAGATCGAATCCCTCAAGATGGGAGGGATCCTGGCCGTGAACCGCGGGAGCATCGATCCTCCGCAGTTCATCATCCTCAACTGGGAGCCGGAAAAAGCGGTCAACAAGGCTCCTCTGGTCCTGGTCGGAAAGGGGATCATGTTTGATACCGGGGGCTTGAGCCTTAAACCCACCCCTGCCAGCATGGATGAAATGAAATCTGACATGGCCGGTGCGGCGGCCGTGACCGGGATTCTCTACGCACTGGCACGCATGGGATGGCCGGTTAAGGCTGTGGGCCTGATCCCTGCAACGGATAACCGCCCGGACGGCAATGCTTTTACCCCGGGAGACATTATCCGGATGCATGACGGAACGACGGTAGAGGTACTGAACTGCGATGCAGAAGGACGGCTTATCCTGGCTGATGCCCTCAGTTATGCAAAAAAATACAACCCGGATCTGGTCATAGACATCGCCACCCTCACCGGTTCGGCTCAAATGGCCCTCGGTACGGAAGCTTCTGCCATGATGGGGACGGCTCCTGAAGAGGTGTTCTCAACGATTGAAAAGGCCGGATTTTCCGTTCATGAAAGATTGGTCAGGTTTCCCCTCTGGCAGGAATTCCGGAAGATGCTCGATTCCGAAGTGGCCGACCTGAAGAACATCGGCGGCCGGCAGGCCGGTGCAATCACTGCCGGCAAGTTCCTGGAACATTTTACGGATTATCCATGGATCCATCTTGATATAGCCGGTACAGCTTACCTGACTGCCCGGGAATCCTACCGGGGCATCGGAGGCTCCGGAACCGGGGTCAGGCTCTTGCTCGAATTTATTAAACAACATTACCAACTCTGAAAACGATGGAAGATCAAAGAATAATGCTGGGAATCACTCAGGGCGACATCAACGGGATCGGTTATGAGGTGATCATCAAAGCCTTGCTGGATCCCCGCATCCTGGAAATTTGCACCCCGGTGGTTTACGGTTCTCCCAAGGTGCTCGCTTACCACCGGAAAGCACTGAATATCCCGAATTTCAGCCTGAATGCGATCGCCTGTGCCAAAGAAGCCAATCCCCGCAGGGCTAACCTGATCAACTGCCTGGATGACAATGTCAGGGTCGAGCTGGGAAAATCTTCTGGCTACGCCGGCGAAGCGGCTTTCATAGCCCTTGAAATGGCCGTCAGGGACCTGACCGAACACCAGATCGACCTGCTGGTCACAGCACCGATCAATAAGCACAATATCCAGAGCAAAGACTTCAGCTTTGCCGGCCATACGGAATATCTCCAGGAGAAGCTGGGCGTCCACGAAGTCCTCATGCTGATGGTCAGCGACTACCTGAAAGTGGGCATTGCCACGGGACATATACCTCTGGCGAGTGTTCCCGGCGAGCTTACAAACGACTTGATAATCAGAAAATTGCGATTACTCGATCATTCCCTGAGGTATGATTTCAACATCGGGTCACCCCGAATTGCCGTTTTGGGTTTGAACCCGCATTCGGGTGATCAGGGACTGATTGGCCGGGAAGAGACTGAAATCATTCAGCCAGCCATAGAAAAGGCCCGCCAGGACAACATCATGGCACTGGGTCCCTACGCTGCGGATGGTTATTTCGGATCGGGGCTCTATCAGAAGTTCGATGCGGTCTTGGCCATGTACCATGACCAGGGCATGGCTCCATTCAAGGCTCTATCCTTCGATAACGGCGTCAATTTTACCGCCGGGCTGCCGGTGGTCAGGACTTCCCCCGCTCATGGCACGGCTTATGAAATCGCGGGACTTGACCAGGCCAGCGCCGATTCCATGAGGCAGGCCATATACCTGGCAGTGGATATCTATAAAACGCGGAAAGCCAACAGGGAACTGAAACGGAATGCCCTCGGGGCACAATAGAAACAGGGATCAATCAAATGGCGATCTTTGAATACCTAACCGGAAAACTGGCCGAACTCACACCCGCATGTGCGATAGTCGAACAGGCAGGTGTCGGATACCAGGTGCAGATCTCGCTGCAAACCTATGCTGCAATCAGGGGACAAGAGCAGGTCCATCTCTTTGTCGAGGAGATCATCCGGGAAGACAATCACATCCTTTTCGGGTTCCATGCCCGTGAAGAACGCGAGATGTTCCGGCTGCTCATAACGGTCAGTGGCATCGGTCCCAATACCGCCCGGATGATGCTCTCTTCCCTTACCACTCCGGATATCCGCAGGGCCATCCGGACCGAAAACGCCAACCTCCTGAAGAGCGTGAAAGGGGTCGGAATCAAGACAGCACAGCGGATTATCGTCGACTTGCGTGATAAACTTGTGAAAACGGAAGAAGCTTCAGGAAATTTACCCGTAACGGGCAATACCTCCCGGGATGAAGCGTTATCAGCATTGGTAATGCTTGGGTTCAGCCGTGGTGAATCGGCCAAAGCCCTGGATCAGATTCTTCAGGATGCTCCGGAAATCGGACCCGAAGAGTTGGTCAAGCAAGCCCTGAAGAAACTTTAATTGCATCTACCGGAACCTCTATGCAGTATCGCCTGTCGATTAAATTCCTGATGATAAGCTTTCTGTCTCTGCTGTCGTCTGTTTGCGGCACGGATGAGACATGGGCCCAGCAGCGGAATCCGGTCACGCAGAACCGACTGGCGGCCGATACAACCCGCAGGGACACGACACTCAACCTCCGCTATCCGGTTCCGGTTAACCCGGGTTTTCCCTGGTCCCTGTCAGGAGTGCCAAAATCTCCTCTTTACCTCAAGGATCCGAAAAACCTCACCTCAACCGTTGAATATGATGCCGATCTTAACGAATACCGGTTCGAGACCAAACTCGGCGGCAAGAGCCTGAGCGATCCCTATTACCTGTCTCCTGATCAATACCGTCAGTATGATTTCAGCCAATCCATCAGGGATTACTGGAAACAGCGGGTTGGCGGGGAAACCTTCCAATCGCAGCAGGGACTGATCCCGAAATTGTACATAGGCGGCGAAGCCTTCGACCGGATATTCGGCTCCAACAACATAACCATCAATCCGCAGGGATCCGCCGAGTTGATTTTTGGGGTCCAGATCAATAAGACCAATAACCCGAACCTGTCGGAAAAGGTGAGGAAGAATGTCACCTTTGATTTTGACAACAAGATCCAGATGAATGTCACGGGCCAGATTGGTGACAAGCTGGAGCTGGGCATAAGCTACAATACCGAAGCGACTTTTGATTTTGAGAATAAAACCCGGATTGCCTATACCGGCAAGGAAGATGAGATCCTGAAAAAGATCGAGGCGGGGAATGTCAGCCTGCCTTTGTCGGGATCCCTCATCACCGGCAGCCAGAGCCTGTTCGGCATCAAAACGGAAATGCAGTTCGGGAGGCTGACCGTAACCAGCATTTTTTCACAGCAGCAGGGCCAGTCGGAATCCATCGAGGTTGAGGGCGGAGCGGTCTCCAACGAATTTGAAATACGGGCGGATGAATATGATTCCAACAAGCACTTTTTCCTGACCCAGTATTTCAGGGATATCTATGACCAGGCCCTGAAGAACACCCCTGTCATCAATTCCGGGATCAACGTGACCAAGATCGAGGTGTGGGTGACCAATAAAACCAACAATTTTGAAGAATCCAGGAACATCGTCGCTTTCCTTGACCTGGCCGAGGGGATCCTTCCGGGCGATACGAACATCTACAACAACAGTTTCGTAAAGTACAACGGTTCGGGTCGCTATCCGCACAATGACCTGAATACCCTTTACCAGACCCTGTTGTCGGAATATTCCGGCATCCGGAACATCGGCCAGGTTACCAGTGTGCTGGGACCCTTATCCTCTTATGGTTTTATCGGCGGGCAGGATTACGAAAAAATAGAAAACGCCCGCAAACTTTCATCCGATGAGTATCAGTTGAATGCCAAGCTGGGGTATATCTCCCTGAACCAGCAGCTGAATGCGGATGAGATCCTGGCGGTGGCTTTTGAATACACGGTCGGCGGCCAGGTTTTCCGGGTGGGTGAATTCTCCTCCGAGGTCAACAAGGATGCCGAATCCAATGCTCCTTCCCTGATCCTGAAGTTGCTGAAGGGCACCAACCAAACCCCTGTCTTGCCGACCTGGGACCTGATGATGAAGAATATTTACAGCATCGGTGCCAGCCAGCTGAACAGCGAGGAATTTCAGATGAACGTGCTCTATCAGAATGACAAGACGGGAACGGCCATCAACTATATTCCGGGAGGAGCCATTGACGGGGAGATCCTGCTCAAGGTGCTCAATCTCGACAGGCTCAATACCCAGCTGGATCCGCAACCCGACGGAGTGTTCGATTTCATCGAGCAGGTTACGGTCAATGCATCCAAGGGACGGATCATCTTTCCTGTCCTGGAACCCTTTGGCTCCTATCTTCGCAAGAAGATCGAGGGTGGCAATCCCGGCAATGCGGAAATCGCCGACCAGTATGTTTTCGAGGAGCTCTATACCCAGACCCAGACCGTGGCCCAGCAAAAGGCGGAAAAGAACAAATTCCTGATGACCGGTTCCTACCGGTCGGCCTCGTCATCTGAGATCCGGCTCAATGCCATGAACATTCCCGAGGGGAGCGTGATCGTCACGGCCGGGGGCATGCAATTGAGCGAAAACTCTGATTATACGGTTGATTACACGATGGGCACGGTCAAGATCATCAACCAGGGACTGCTAGAATCAGGGACTGCCATCAAGATATCCCTGGAAGACAATTCCACCTTCAACATGCAATCGAAGGCCATGCTCGGAACGCATCTGGATTACCGGTTCAACAAGGATTTTAATGTCGGGGGGACCATCCTTCATCTGAGGGAAAGGCCGTTGACCAACAAGGTTGACCTTTCGAACATCCCGATCGCCAACACCATCTGGGGACTGAACACCAATTACCGCAAGGAAGCCCCTTGGCTGACCCGCCTGATCGACAAGCTGCCGCTGATCCAGACCAAGGAACGTTCGATGATCAATTTCAGCGGTGAGTTTGCCCACCTGATCCCCGGTCACTCGAATGTCATCAATTCGGATGCGAATAAAGAAGGCGAAGCCCTGGTGGATGATTTCGAGAGCAGCGAAGTGGCCTTTTCACTCCGGCAGAGGCAGAACTGGGTCATGGCCAGCACTCCCGGCGGCCAACCCGACCTGTTCCCCGAAGCCGGCGTGAGCAATGGGCTGGAAAATGGATTCAACCGGGCTAAGTTCGCCTGGTACCACATCGACCCCCTCTTCCTCCGGAACAACTCTTCAACTCCGGGTCATATCGCCAACAATCCCGAGGAACAAAACAGCCATTTCACCCGGGAAATCGTGGAACAGGAGATCTTCCCCTACAAGGAAAGCCCGAACAACATCCCGACCTACCTCCAGGTGCTGAACCTGGCCTTTTATCCGGGTGAACGCGGTCCGTACAACTATGACACGGGCTCGTCCGCCTATTCGGCCGGTTTGGACAACGACGGCAATCTGAGGAACCCGGAAACCCGCTGGGGCGGCATCATGAGCAAGCTGACCCAGAATGATTTTGAAGCGGCGAACGTCGAATACCTGGAATTCTGGCTGATGGATCCTTACGTGGAAGATGATAAGGATGGCGTTACCCGGGACGACCTGGATCCGGCACTCTATTTCAACCTGGGCAATATATCAGAAGATATTCTAAAGGACGGGAGAAAATCATTTGAAAACGGGCTGAGCGGAGGCACAACTCTCAACTATGTCGATACCACTGCCTGGGGCCGGGTGCCGGTGGTACAATCCTTTGTCAATGCTTTCGACAATGACATTAATGCCCGTAAATTGCAGGATGTCGGTTTGGACGGACTGGGGGATGACGATGAAAGGACTTTTTTCCAACCTTATCTGGATAATCTTGGACAGATCATCAACCCGGCATCTGAGCGTTATCAGGATTTCCTGAAGGACCCGTCGAACGACGACTATCATTATTACCGTGGACAGGACTATGACACCGAACAAGTCGGGATACTTGATCGCTACCGCCTGTTCAACGGCCTGGAGGGCAACTCGCCCACCTCGGAGCAATCCATTGAAACTTATCCCACACAATCGACCACCCTGCCGGACGTGGAGGACATCAATCTCGACAATACCCTCAATGAATCGGAATCCTATTTCCAGTATAAGATCAGCATGCGCAAGCAGGATTTTCAGATAGGGAGAAACTATATTACCGACGCCATCGTCGGGAAAAACGATGAAGGCGAACCCGTGACATGGTACCAGTTCAAAGTGCCGGTCTATGAGCCCCAGAAGGCCATCGGCAATATCCAGGATTTCAAATCCATCCGGTTCATCAGGATGTTCCTGAAAGGATTCGGGGAAACGGTTTTCATGCGCTTCGCCACCCTGGAGCTCGTGAGAGGCGAGTGGCGCAAATACAACCTCAGCCTCATGGAAGGGAGCGAACAACTCAGCACCCCGGAGTATACGCGGGCTAAGTTTGAGGTATCAGCCGTCAACATTGAAGAAAACGGCAACCGTTATCCTGTGAATTATGTTCTGCCCCCAGGTATCCAGCGAATCACCGACCCGACCAATCCCGTCATGATTGAGCAAAACGAGCAGGCCATCGAATTCAAGGTGACCGACCTGGAAGATGGCGATGCCCGTGCCTCCTTCCGGAGCATGAACATCGACATGAGGCAGTACAAGAGGCTGAGGATGTTCGTGCACGCCGAAGCCATTGACGAAGCCCTCCTGAAGGATGGCGACCTGAGGGCGTTCATCAGGATCGGTTCCGATTACACAGAAAACTATTATGAGTATGAGGTGCCCCTAACCCTGACGCCCCACCTTAAGCCGCCGGCCAAGTACGACCAGGACGCTTACGCCGATCAGGCCACTGTCTGGCCTGACATTAACAGTTTCAACATCGAACTGATCAAGTTCCAGGACATCAAGCAGGCCCGGAACGACGAGATGCGCCAGGAAGGATCCGGTGTGACGCTTCAGACCTTATATGCCCGGTACGACGGGAATAATCGCATCTTGCTCATCGGCAATCCCAACATGATGAATATCCGGACGGTCATGATCGGGATCAGGAATCCATCCAAGGCCAACAACCCCGGCTCGGATGACGGGCTGTCAAAATCCGCCATTATCTGGCTCAACGAGTTGAGACTGACTGATTTTGATGAAAAGGGCGGATGGGCTGCCAATGCACGGTTGTCTGCCACCCTGGCCGACCTTGGAAATCTTTCCGTTTCCGGCAGCAGCAGCGTACCCGGCTTTGGAGGCATCGATAAGAAGGTGGCCGACCGGAGCAAGGAACAGATCCTGCAATATGACGTCTCCTCAAGCCTGCAGCTGGGCAAGCTTTTCCCGCGCAAGATCGGGGTACAGATCCCGATGTATGTCGGTTTTTCCGAGCTCATGAGAAATCCGCAGTATAACCCCATGGATCCCGATATCCCGCTGGAAGCTGCGCTTAACAACGCGGAAACCAAAGCCGAGAAGGACTCAATTATCTTTATTTCACAGGATTACAATCGGAGGAAATCGATCAACTTCACCAATGTCAGGATCGATCCGGCCAGTGCAAAACAGCGCCGTGATCCCAAGGTGTACAGCCTGTCGAACTGGTCCGTTTCCTATGCTTACAGCGAAACTTTCGCCAGGAACATAACCACTGAAAACAACTTGAGCAGGAATTACAACGGGGTCCTGAGCTATGTTTATTCCGGAAGCAATGTCAAGCCCTGGGAACCCTGGAAAAAAAGCCCTTCCATGGATAAGCCGGCCTTTCGCGTGATCAAGGATTTCAACC
>Ga0208828_1000494_pt1 | contig 17281 bp, 13 predicted proteins | sample Kivu_160m_FD_185487 | JGI IMG/M metagenome (GOLD analysis project Ga0208828, IMG submission 185487) | Freshwater microbial communities from Lake Kivu, Western Province, Rwanda to study Microbial Dark Matter (Phase II) - Kivu_160m (SPAdes)... | ecosystem: Environmental > Aquatic > Freshwater >... | reverse complement strand
ACGTACATACGTAGTACAAAGAAACAACAAAAACCCCTATAGAATCAAGCATTTTCAAAAAAAGTTATGAACTAATACGTGTTAATTTCCAGGTTAGGGTTTGATATGGCTTGTAAAATCTGAAGTTTCCATTCAGTGATATTGGCTGACCCGGTGACGTTAATAGCTTTTATAATATCCTTTATATCTGATAGTTGAGATATGTGAAGCTTTTTGAGATGTTCGTACGCAGTTATTAAGAGGGCCCTCTCCTCAAATGAAAATTGCAATGGGGGAATATTATTAGCTGATACACGAAGGATGGCGGCTTGATTTTTCACCTGATCGTGTTGAAGATCAGCCAAAGGCAACGTCAACCAAAAGGTAGCGCCCTGCCCCTGGATAGATTCCACGCCGATTTCGCCGGTGTGAGCCTCTACGGCCATTTTACAAAATGCCAGCCCTATTCCGGTTGAACTTCCCGCCCTTGATTTTTTTCCCTGTGCCTGAGAAAACTTGTCAAAGACACGAGGCAGAAATTCCGGATCAATCCCTTCCCCCTGATCTTCAACAATGATTTTAATTCGGGATGAGTTTATGGGATCAGTATTAACACGGATGATCCCTCCGGTTGAAGAAAACCTGATCGCGTTGGTCAACAGGTTCTCCAGAACCCGTATAATAATTTCCGGATCAACATGTAAGATGAAATCTGTTGTATAACTAATTTGCAGCTGAATGTTTTTCTGCTCCGCCAGATAGGCAATATCCGAGAACGCTGCATGAATGATTTCCGCGAGGGAGACGTCTTCGGTGGAAATCTTCATAGAGTTATTCTCATATTTACTGATATCCAGTAAGTTCATCACAATATTCAGCATTTGTTTCCCCGTGTGGTTCAGGATTTTAATTTGGTTTTCGGATAATTCCCTTGTTGTTAAGTTGATAATTGCATTTAACGGGTTTTTTAAATCATGAACTAAAAAAGAGTTCATAGAATCTTTAAACTTCGATAATTCCAGGAGTTTGTCATTGGCAGATTGTAACGCTTCTGTTTTAGCCAATATCACAAGATTCTTCTCTTCGAGCAAATTGTTTGCTTTTTTCGTTTTTTGCCTGCTTCTAATGATCACTGCAATCAGAACCATCATTAACGTAACCACCGAAAGGGAAGAAATCATGATGGTTCGCTGGAGAGAAATAGTCTTGCTTTGCAGTTCATTCTCCTGCATCAGTATCAGGTTTTCCTTGTCGGTTTCCTCGGTATGAAATTTTACTTTCAGAGAGTCCAGGGCAGTATTTAATTCATTTTTTCTTAAGCTGTCTTTGATCTGATCATATAATTGATGATATTTCAAGGATTGCTTATAATCTTTTAATGAATCATTGACAGTGATCAGGTTTGAATATGTTGTTACCAGATTTGATTTCGTTTTCGCGTTTAAAAATGCCGGTAACGCTTGTTCAAAACAGGATCTCGCTTTTTGGAATTCTTTCATATTCATGTAGCTGATGCCGAGATTAACCTGTATATTCGCAGTAAGTAAGGTTTTTTTCAATTGAATCGCCAGGTCGAGTGATTTCAGATAATATTCCAATGCTTCCCTGAATCTTTCCTGTGAAGAAAGAACGTTGGCAAAATTCATATTAATTGACAAGGCAAGCGACGGGTAGTCCCGATCTTGTATTACATTCAAGGCTTCTTTGAACTTGTTAAGGGCCTGGTCGTATTTTCCTTGTTTTTTAAGGATTATTCCCTGGGAGTTTAAACCCATTCCTACTTTAACGAAATCATTAATGTTGCGGGATAAGTCAATTCCTTTTTGGGTTAAGGACAAAGCCTCTGCATAATCCTCTGATTCAGAATAAATAACACCAATTTTCAAATAGATATATGGCAGTTGATTTACATCATTCATTTTCTCATAAAGGGATTTAGCCTCCAAAAAGTAGGAGAGCGACGACTTGAATTCCCCGCGATTCAGGTAAATCGTACCGATGTTTGCCAGAAAAAGCGCTGTTTTTTCATCGTTCTTCATGCTTCTACAAAGGGTCAATCCTTTGTTAAAAACGAAAAGAGCAGAGTCGAAATCACCAATCGATTCATAGATGACGCCTTTCATGTTATAGCAAATGGCGGTTTGCAAGGAATCTTTGAACAGGGTTGCATTCGTGAATGCGCTGTCACAATATAGCTTAACGGTATCGGTATTTGAAAGGGAATGGTAATTTGCTCCGATATTATAATAGATTTTGCTTTTCAAAGAGGGAAGGGAATGGGATCTTGCAAGCTGAAGCGCCATCAACCCATATTCAATCCCTCTCTTTGGATCAACACTATGGAAAGCATAGGATATGTCGGATAGAACAGTGATTCTTTCTTCCCCTTTAGCCGTTTCCGATCGTTTCAATAACCGTTCAATTTCAGGTGTCTGAGCAGCAGCTTGTTTAAGAAACAACACAGAAATAAGAAGAAAAATTTTCACCCAGGATTTCATGTAAATAATTTTGATTTCTGCGGAAAGTAAAAATAATATAAAATCGCATTCAATATTCGGGGTCCGGGATTTTTAATCATCGGATTCAATTACGCTGTTACCATGCCGTTAATTCATTACTGATTTTTAAACACCTTGTAAACCCCGGGAAATATCCTGTATTTACTGAAGCCGATACCTTAAGGGGTAAAAATTCTGAATACAGAAGCGGATATGACGTCACCTTTTACCGGATCACCATCGATGTGAACATTGTGGACAAGTATATCAAAGGGCACGTCGATATCTATTTTACCGCACTCAATGATTTGGATACCATTCAGATCGATTTGTATCAAAATATGAAGGTAAATAGCGCCATATATCAATCCGATACGCTGGATATTCAGCGAAAGTACGACGCCATATTTGTTGCTATCTCCGGGACGATCAAACAAGGGACCGATGGGGTGCTTACGGTTTTTTACGAAGGAAAACCGGTCAAAGCAGCCAAACATCCAGGGGAGGGCGGGTTTGTCTGGAAAAAAGATAAGAACAAACACCCATGGGTCGGCGTCAGTTGCGAGTTGGACGGCGCAAGCCTGTGGTGGCCTCTGAAAGACCATCTTTCCGATGAACCCGATTCATTGGAGATGAATGTGGCCGTTCCGGAAGGGTTGTTTTATGTCATCAACGGTAGACTGACTGAGTTACAAGTATTTCATTGCCACGACGCGGAATTTTATTGATCTTGTAAACGAAATGAGAAGGAAGGATTATCAGTGGTTGTTTGACCAATATCTGTATACCCGGGCTTGTCCTCAGTTAGAGTGGAATTACCAGTATGATTACAGCATCGGATCTTATGAAATGCGCTATATAGATGGAAGAATGTTCGTGACGATTTCATCCTGCCCGTTCTGTTTCAAACTGAGTCTGAAACATACGTATTGCATCCTTCAGGCAAGATGCAGACATTGACGTTGCTGTCCGGCTGGATGTTTCATTTCAATGGCAACAAGTCGTATGTCTCATTTAAACAAAATATCAAGCTATAGAGATAAGCGGTTCGATTGGCCTTCTGGAATCGTAAGCTCCTGGCAATAAAGCATATGGCATAAGGTATAAGATTTGAGTTAAACGTTAAAATGCTTGATCCAGTCACCACTGCACGACATCACCCGGGGATTTTTCGGAGACCAGGAAGAACGCGGCGCTTTCATATGGAATTTTGGCAATCCCCGGCATTATTCGTTCAACGCTTTCTCCAGAGTGGTTTCAATGAATTTATTCAATGACATCCCTTTCTGAACAGCTCTCTGGTAGGCAAGTTTATGGATGGCGGGTCTTAACCTGACATTAAAGCTTCCCTTGAATGGTTTATCCGGTTGTATCCCCTTTTCTTCACAGAAATTAATGTAATCATCCACTGCTTCTTCAAATGCTTTTTTTAATTCATGCGCATTCTCCGACTCAAAGGTGATCAAATCGTTGATGTGCTCGATCTTTCCATAAAACACCTCATCCTCAGCTGAATAGCTTACTGATCCGATGTAATTTTTATAAGCAAGTGTATCCATTGATCTATAGCATTTTAGTCGTTTTCAATTTTTCAATGACCATTTCAAGGATATATCTCTTGATTTCTTTGGCTGGATGAGGCTTATGAAACATGATTTTATCATTCAATTTTGCATTGTAGAACATGACTGCTGAACCGGAAGACCTGCCCCTTTCTGTCGCAACATAACCGAATCCCTTCATTAATGTGATCAGTTCATCATAGGTGAAGTTTTTTGGAAGCTTGATGAGTTTTTGTATGAGTTTTTCATGCCTGCCCATGATGATCCCTTTTGGCAAATATACAAAAGATTCTATAAATGCAACTATAAAATAGTTGCAAATTAAAAAAATTAATCTCAAACCTATATTCTTGATGGTCGGTTGGTGGTCCTCCATCCACAGTATTAACAATCCAAACCACAGTCAGCTCAAAACCTTCAACATAGAACCTGCAGCATTGACGCGGCATCATTTTGTTCATAACTTTCCCGGATTTCTATATTACCTTTGTACCATGTCCCGGATTAATGGGTAAACATTAATCCGATTGATTATGAAAATTCTGAAACAATTTCTCTGGATCCTTGTACTTCTTCTGCCTTCTCTTGTTCGGGCAGAAGTAAAAGAGATTCCTTTTACCCTTGATGACCGGGATCGGATCATACGAGTGGAACAACAGGTAATTGCACTGGATGCAAAGATTGATTCGAAGATGGATAGTCTCCATTCGGAGATGGATGCACGATTCGATCAACTCTTTAACTTTCTTTGGGCCATCATAGGCATCTTTACTACAATGATGATCAGTGTATTCGGCTTCGCATTCTGGGACCGTAAACTCTCCCTGGCGCCCCTGAAAAAGCAGGATCAGAAAATACTTTCTGTGCTAACCGATTATGCTAAAAGCCAACCAAAGCTCCTGGAAATAATGAGGAACGAGGGATTGCTTTAGACAGTAAGCAGTAAGCAGTAAGCAGTAAGCAGTAAGCAATAAGTAGTTGACCTATACCCTATAACTTATATCCCGCATCCCGCATCCCACATCTCATAGCTCGCATCCCGCATCCCGCATCCCATATTTCATATCAGACATCCGGCATCAGGTATCCGGCAACTTTTCCTACCTTTGCTGTGAATAAACTAACTACCTGATGTATGACGAAATTTATCGGCATCCGGCACGAGGACAAGTACGCGATGGAACGCCGGGCACCGCTCACTCCCCGGCAGGTAAAGAGGCTGGTTGATCAGAAGAAACTGGATATTGTGGTGCAGTCATCCGAAAAAAGGGTCTTCACGGATGATGAGTACCGCAAGGCAGGAGCCAAAATAAAAGACTCCCTGAAATCATGCGACGTGATCCTGGGGGTGAAAGAGATTCCCCTGGATTTCTTTGAACCGGGAAAGACCTATGTCTTTTTCTCCCACGTCATCAAGGGGCAACCCTACAACATGCCCATGCTCAAACGGATGATGGAACTGAAATGCAACCTGATCGAATACGAAAAGGTGATTGATGAACAGGGGAAACGGCTGATCTTTTTTGGGTACTTTGCCGGGATGGCCGGGATGATCAACTCCCTGTGGGCACTTGGATTGAGGTTGAAGGATTACGGCCTGGGCAGCAAACTAAGCCGGCTGAAGCAGGCCAAGGATTACCATTCGCTTGTGGAGGCAAAAGAGGCCATCTCTGCCGTCGGCCAGCAGGTGGCGGAAGAGGGGATCCCCTCCGATCTCCGGCCCTACGTCGTGGCCTTTACAGGATATGGAAATGTTTCGCGAGGCGCCCAGGATATCTTGGGGTTGCTGCCGGTGAAGGAGATCCCACCGGAAAAACTGCTGACACTGTCGCAACGGAAAAAACTGCCCGACAACCTGATCTATAAGGTGGTATTCAGGGAGGAGGACCTGGTGGAGCGGATCGACGGCAATCCCTTTGACCTCCCGGATTACTATGCCCACCCTGAAAATTACCGCAGCAAATTTGAGCAGTACCTTCCCCATATCTCCATGCTAGTCAATTGTGTTTACTGGGACCAACGCTATCCGCGCCATGTCACGAAGGAGGCGGTCAAGAAACTCTTTAAAAAGGGCAGGCCGAAACTGAGTGTGATCGGCGATATCAGTTGCGACGTGGAAGGATCTGTTGAATGTACGCTGAAACCGGCCACTATTGAAAAACCGCTTTATGTCTACCATCCTGATACAGAAACCGTTCTGGATGGACACGATCAGGATGGGCTCCTGATCATGGCAGTCGACATTCTTCCGGCGGAACTGCCCCGTGATGCCTCGGAAAGTTTCGGAGAGGTGCTCATCAACTTCATCAAGCCCATTGCCGATGCCGACTTTGAAGAGAGCTACGAGGACCTGGACCTGCCCCGTGCCATCAAAAAAGCCCTGATCCTGCACAACGGCGAACTGACACCCGATTATATGTACCTGGAGAACTATGTAAAGGGGGTGAGATAGGAGATGTCGAAGCGAAGCGGAGACCACGCCGTGGCGTGGGAAGATATGAGATGATGGATGCGGGATACGCGTTACGCGAAAAAAAACCAAAATCCAAGTTCCAAACAACTTGTGACAACCTGAAACCTGAAACCTGAAACCTATAGCCTAAAGCCTGTATGAAAAAGATCCTCGTCCTCGGCTCCGGACTGGTGGCCCGTCCGATCATCCGCTACCTGCTGAAGAAGAATTTCTTCGTGACCGTTGCGTCCAACACACCCGACCGTGCACTGGAAATGATCGGCGGAGATCCCCACGGCGAGGCTGTCACCTGGGAAGCGACAGACGAACGGAGCCTGGATGCACTGATCGCTGCCCATGACATCACGGTCAGCCTGCTTCCTTATGCCTTCCATGTAGGAGTGGCAAAGCGCTGTCTGAAAAACCGGAAGAACATGGTGACCACCTCCTATGTCAAGCCTGAAATGAAAGCTTTGGACCAGTCGGCCCGGGAGGCGGGAGTGCTGCTGCTGAATGAACTGGGTCTGGACCCGGGGATCGACCATATGTCGGCGATGCGGGTGATCGATCACATTCATGACAAGGAGGGTGGCGTCATCGAGTTCTATTCCTTCTGTGGCGCCCTGCCGGCTCCCGAAGCAGCGGATAATCCCTTCAAATACAAGTTCTCGTGGAGCCCCAAAGGGGTGATCATGGCCGGGAATAACGATGGGATTTACCTCCGTCACGGATCGATGGTCGAAGTGCCTACCAGGGACCTCTTCAAAGATCCGATCCTGGTGGATTATCCGCTGGTAGGCACCCTTGAGGTTTATCCCAACCGCGACTCCCTGGCCTATAAGGATCTTTACGGCATTCCGGAAGCCCGGACCCTCTACCGGGGAACCTTCAGGAACCGTGGCTGGTGTGAGATCCTGGATGGCATGAAACAGATGAATCTCTTCTCCTACGATCCCTATGACATGACCGGCATGACTTACGCCGACTTCATCAGTAATCAATCAGAATCACCAAACCACCATACCACCATATCACCACCTCACCACATCACCACACCACCATACCACCACACCACCACACCACCACCTCACCACGGCACCACGGCACCATGGCACCAATCTCTCAAATGGCTGGGCCTCTATAACGATGTTCCCATGCACCGTGGTATGGCCTCTCCGTTTGATGTGGTGTCGGACAGGATGATTGAAAAGATGACTCTGGGCGAATCCGAGCGTGACATGGTGGTGATGCAGCATACCTTCCTGGCCGGGTATTCTGACGGGAGGAAAGAGGTGATCCGTTCGCGGATGCTTGGTTTTGGCATCCCTGGAGGGGATACGGCCATTGCCATGACCGTGGCCCTGCCGGCCGCCATCGGAACCGAGATGATCCTCAGCGGAGAGATCCGGGCTACAGGGGTTCACATTCCCGTGATCCCGGAGATCTACAACCCGATACTCAAACAGCTGGAAAGACTTGGGATAAAGATGGAGGAGGAATACGGACTCCCTCTCTCGGAAAATATCCAGTAACTTCCAACGTTACCATGTTGCATTTCACTATTTCACTATTTCACCATTTCACCATATCACCATCTGATTTAACATGAATACTGTAACGATCATCGTCATTGTGATCATCGCCTTCTTTGTATATGCGCTGTTCACGATGCGAAAAAAAGGAGAGGATCCCTCACAGGGCACAGATACCAAAAAACAAAGAAGATCTCCCTCGGGAGAAGAGCCTCAGGCGCCTCGACGCCGTGGCGGATATGGAAAATGGATCGGGGGAGGTTTGGGTTGGGCTTTCGGAGGACCGATCGGCGCCATCCTCGGCTTTGCCATGGGCTCCATGTTTGAAGGCATGAACAGCGGGAAGTATGCTTACCAGGGAACTCCCCGCGGGGATTTTGCCATGAGCCTGCTGGTACTCTCCGCTGCTGTGATGAAAGCCGACCAGAAGGTGCTGAGATCGGAACTGGATTATGTCAGGTCCTTTTTCTACCGTCAGTTTGGAGAGACCGAAGGAGCCAGGCTGATCCATATGCTAGGCGAGATCATCAAACAGGATATCAATGTGCAGGAGGTGAGTATTCAGGTGGGGCAGTACATGGATTACTCTTCCAAACTGCAGTTGCTCCATTTTCTCTTTGGCATCGCCGCGGCCGACAATCAGTATCATCCGCTCGAGGTATCCGTGATTGAGCAGATCAGCGGGTATATGGGCATCTCAAGGGCCGATTACCAGTCGATCCACGCCATGTTTGTCAAAGATCCCCACTGGGCATACGAAGTATTGGAAATCACTGAGTCGGCCACCGATGCCGAGGTCAAACAGGCATACCGTGAGATGGCCAAAAAACATCATCCCGACAAGGTGGCTCATCTGGGAGAGGATATCAAAAAAGCGGCCACGGAGAAATTCCAGCAGATCAGCGCTGCTTACGAGGAGATCCGGAAAAAACGGGGAATGGTCTGAACAGGGATCATTCATCCAGGTCGTCAAGGTCACTGAAGGATATATCCATCAGAGGAAATTTCTCCCATCCCTCGAAATCGAAATGCCACCATTCGGTCTCCAATACCTGGAATCCATACCTACGCATGACCTCGATCAGGGCATTGCGGTTCTCCATGATCATAGGAGGAAGATCAGGATAGTTGGCGGAGGAGCGGGGGCCGAATTCGTCGAACACGGTGGGCATTTCAAGTTCATTGCCGCTTACGCTGTCGATGACCGTTACATCTACGGCACATCCCCTGTTATGCCTTGATCCTAACCAAGGGGCCGCAACATAGTTGGTGTCACCCATGATATCCCACATCCTGAGGGTGACGGAGTAAGGGCGATAGGCGTCGTAAATTTTCAACCCAACCCCTTTGCTGCTCAGATCTTCCTGCACTCTTTTCAATGCCTTGGCAACGGGCAGCCTGACAAACGCTTTTGCCTCCGGATAAAGGATCTGGCCGGTGAAATTCTCGAAGGTGGCATATCTGATATCCAATTGGATATCAGGTGCGTAGAAGGCGAGATCCACCATCAGGTTGTTGCTGTCGGCCCGGCACTGCGCAGCATATGCAGCCGTATCGCTGACGACCGGCAGGTTATACGGATTGCTGTTCTGTGCGATGGCGGTGATCTGAAACAGGATGCAAGTGGCAATGGTAAACCACATAGAGGAAAGGATATTGCCCAATGACCGTCTGCGGCAGTGAATCAACGTGAATGTGTGCGGATCTCTCATAGGTTGATGGATTTTTGTAAATTCGCCTTCAAGGCAAATATAATTAAACCTCAGCGATCCGTTATGAATTCTACTCTCTTTTCTCCCGGTATTCTTGGACCCCTTGCTCTCCGGAACCGTTCCATCCGGTCGGCTGCTTTTGAAGGAATGTCTCCAGGTCATCTTGTCTCAGATGATCTGATCAGTTATCACAAGGCAGTGGCAGCCGGCGGCATCGGCATGACCACGGTAGCTTACGCTGCGGTTTCCCAAAGCGGCTTGTCTTTCCCTCACCAGCTATGGCTCAGGAAGGAGACGCTTCCCGGATTGAAACAACTTACGGATGCTGTCCACAATGAAGGGGCCGCCGCTGCCATCCAGATCGGCCATTGCGGACTGATGGCCAAGAAATCTGTCTCGGGAGGGGTTTGCCTCGCCCCTTCAGGAAAATTTAATCTCTATGGCCCTACCTGGCCGAGAGGCATGACGAGAGAGGAGATCCATACTGTGGTATCTGATTTCGGGAAGGCGGTGAACCTCTCACGGGAGGCCGGATTTGACGCCGTGGAGGTGCATGCCGGCCATGGCTACCTCATCAGCCAGTTTCTCTCCCCATACACCAATAAGCGTAAAGATGACTATGGTGGATCCTTTGAGAACAGGTCCCGTTTCATGCTGGAGGTGATCAGGGAGGTGATGAAAGCAGCCGGTCATGACATGGCCGTGGTGGTGAAAATGAACCTGATGGATGGTGTTCGCGGCGGACAAACCCTGGAAGAGGCTATTGAAATCGCCAAAATGCTTGAAAAGGAAGGAGTGCACGGACTGGTCCTCAGCGGAGGCTTTGTCAGCAAAGCTCCGATGGTGGTGATGCGGGGGAAGATGCCCATCGATATCATGGCTTCACATCTTCGTGAAGACAGATGGATGAAACCCTTCATCCGCTGTTTCGGGAACCTTTTAATACGGCCGAAACCCTTCTCGGAAGCTTATTTCCTGGAAGATGCCCTGAAGGTCCGCCAGCAGGTCTCGCTTCCCCTCATCTACGTGGGAGGAATGGTCTCCCTGGAAGGGATCGGGAAGGTGCTGGGAGATGGCTTTGCATTCGTGCAGATCGCCCGTGCCCTGATCAACGACCCGGCATTCATCAATAAACTGAAGTCGGGCGAGATCACCCGTTCCGCTTGCCAACACTCCAACTACTGCATCGGAGTGATGTACTCTGGTAAAATGAAATGTTTCCAGCACGAAGAGAACCTGCCTGCGAAATGGGAAAACAGGCGGACCAGCGGACAAAGGGTGAATGAGGAATGAGGAATGAGGAAGGAGGAATAAAAGCGGAAAATTCCAAAATTCAAAAAACAAATCACAAATAAAATCCAAGTTCCAAATTCCAACTTCCAATTTACGTCTCACGTCTCAGATCCTTCGTCCTTCGTCCCACGTCCCTCGTCCTTCGTCATCTGTGTTCCATTTTTTAATAGTTTTAACTTAAATTTTCCGTAATGAAAAACCTGCTATTAAGTTCGATACTCATTCTTTCATTGACCGTTTTCTCCCAGGAATCACACCCCTACATTCCGGAAACGGATCCGCTTGTCCTGGAGAAGCTGGAACAGTGGAAGGATCTGAAATTCGGGCTATTGATGCACTGGGGGCCATACAGCCAGTGGGGGATTGTGGAATCCTGGTCGATCTGCTCGGAAGATGAACCCTGGTGCCGGAGGAATATGAAAAACTATGTGGATTATTGCCGGAAATATACCCGGTTGAAGGAATCGTTCAATCCTTTGCAGTTTGACCCGGTAAGATGGGCGGAAGCAGCGAAGGATGCCGGAATGAACTATGTTGTCTTCACCACCAAACACCATGATGGCTTTTGCATGTTCGATACGGAGCAGACGGATTACGGGATCACGGATGCCGGATGTCCCTTTTCCACAGATCCCGGGGCGAACGTAACCAAAGAGATCTTTGATGCCTTTCGTGCACAGGGGTTCTGGACCGGCGTTTATTTCTCGAAAGCCGACTGGCACTCAAATGATTACTGGGCTGAGGAGTGGGCAACGCCCGACCGGAATGTCAATTACAGTATCGAAAAATACCCTGAACGGTGGAAAGCGTTCTGCGATTTTACCTACAACCAGATCGAAGAGCTCATGAGCCGATATGGTCCTGTGGATATCCTGTGGCTTGACGGCGGATGGGTTTGCAGGGAAAACGGCCAGGATATCGATATGCCCCGCATTGTAAAGATGGCCAGGAGCCATCAGCCCGGACTCATCGTCGTTGACCGGGCAGTGGGAGGGAGGTATGAGAATTACCGGACGCCGGAACAGCAGATTCCGGGTGAAGTTCCCGGTTATCCATGGGAAACCTGCATGACCATGGCCACCTCCTGGTCCTTTGTGCCAAACGATACCTATAAACCAACCCGTGTCCTGGTTCAAAACCTGGTGGATATTGTTTCCAAAGGGGGAAACTATCTGCTGAATATTGGTCCGGGACCTGATGGGCTATGGAGTGATACGGCATACAGCCGTCTGCATGAGATCGGCCGGTGGATGAAGCTGAACGGTGAGGCGATCTACGGCTCCCGTCCGGTTTATCCTTTTGCTTACGAAAAACTCCGGTTCACTTCACTGCCGGATGGGACGGTATACCTGATCTACCTGCCAGATGCAGCAGAAAAGGAGTTGCCGGAAAGTATCTTTGCCGATGGATTTCAGCCCTCTTTCGGATCGGTGATCCACCTGTTGGGCAAACAGGGAGCGGTCAAATGGCATCCCGAGGGTACCGGCTTCCGGATGGAAATCCCGCCTTCATGGAGAAACAATCCTCCCTGTGTGAACGCGTGGACGTTTAAGGTAGCCGGTGATACGAAAACAGGCGGACAGGCGGACAGGCGGACCAGCGGACAAGCGGACAAGTAAAGGCGTGTCATGCCGCGCCTCCAGCGAAAAGCCAAAAGCCAAAAAGCCAAAAGCCAAAAGCCAAAGGCCAAAAGCCACAAGCGAACAACCTACTTTTAACCCTTATTACGTAGCAGGGTAAACCTGAAGGTGCTCCCGTTTCCGGGATTGCTCTCGGCCCAGATCTTTCCACCGTTCTTCTCGATGAATTCGCGGCAAAGTTTCAACCCGAGACCGCTTCCCTGTCCGTATCCGGTCAGGGTAGGGGAGATCAGCGCTCCGTTCCGGAAGATCATTTTGGCATCATCGGGGCTCATGCCGATCCCATCATCTTTCACCTCGACCAGGATTGAATTTTCCGGATCTTCCTGATATTTTGATGCCTTGATGGTGACATGGCCCCCTTCACGTGTAAATTTGATAGCGTTGTTGGTCAGGTTTCGCATCACCACACTGAGCATATTGGCATCGAAGAAGGCAGGTTCGTCAGATTCGATCGCGCTGGTGAGCTCGATCTTCTTTGCTGCGGCCGTGGCGGTCATCAATTTAACGGAATCATCCACGATCTTTTTGACGCTGTGCATCTTCGGCTCAAAAAGAATGTCTCCCCGCTGATTCCGTGCCCAGAAGAGGAGGTTCTCCACGAGGGTGTAGGAAGATTCAATGCTGTCGCGGATATTTTCAAGCGACTCATGGAGTTTCTGGTGATCGAGGTCATCGTAATTCGACATGATAAAATCCAGGATCTCCTTCAGGGTGCCCATCGGGGCTTTCAGGTCATGGCTGATGATCGAGAGCAGCTTGTCTTTGGTGGCGTTCAGCAGGGAGAGCTGATCGTTCTTCTCTTCCAGCATCACATTGTTTTTCCTCAGCTCATCCTTCACTGCTTTCAACTGCAGGTGCACATGGACCCTGGCAAGTAGTTCGGCGGGTTTAAACGGTTTTGAGATGTAGTCTTCCGCTCCCATTTCGAGCCCTTTAACGATGTCGCTGGTCTGGCTGAGAACCGTAAGAAAAATCACAGGGATCTGAAAGGTCTCCTTGCTTGACTTTAGTTTCCGGCAGACTTCAAACCCATCCATTCCGGGCATTTTGATGTCAAGCAGGATCAGGTCGGGAGAAGCTGTTTCGGCCAGGTTCAGGGCTGCCACGCCATTGTTGGCGGTCAGGATGGTATACCCTTCAAATTTGAGCAGTCCTTTTATCGTGGCAATGTTGGCGTCATTGTCATCCACAATCAGGACCTTTAATTTGCTGTTCTCTTGAGGGAACGATGGATCCATCGTTATAGAGATTTTGTATTCATCACAAAGATATAAGAATTTTCAGGTAAGTCAACGAACATCAGGAGAAATTTTTATATTGATGCGTCAATCATGAAACCTCCAGCTCACGCCGAATTTGAATGCAGCATCCTGCATGGGGTAGCTGGGAACCATGAAGTAGCTTCGTCCCATGAAGCTGGAGTTGAAGTGGGTGTAGGTGAGAAAGAAACGCGCCCGCTGGATCTTGATATTGATGAAGACATCCATATAGAGGTAGTTCCCGATCTCTTTCTTGTCCTGGAGGTAGAACATCCTGGTGGCCGGCATGTAACGGTCGGCATAGTAGCGTGTGTTGTAGAAGAAATGGAGCCCCGGCTGGATCACGGCCGCTCCCTTGAACAACGGTTGCGTAAAGTAGATGTCCAGGCTGCCGATAAAGGCAGGCACCCTGATGACATTAGGGCCCTGGATCGTCTGGAAGGCAAATTCGCCCTTGAAGTTGAACCGCCACACATCCACATCCATGTTGAGCCAGCTGCGGATATACCCGATCTCTTTTCCCTCCTGCCGGGGAATGGCGGAGGTGTCAAGATAAACATAGTTGGAGATCCGGCTCATGCTGGCACCCAGGGAGAAATACTTCATGGAGTACTCCGCTTCGGCAGAGATGAGCGCCTCTTTTTGCCAGGAGTTGTTCCAGATGAAGTTGTTGCTCTGGTAATGTTGAAAGAACCAGTCGGGTTCATGGTACCGGTAGTTTCCCGCGATCGAAAGAACCCCGATGTTCCTTTCCTCCGATCCAAGGATCTGGGAGACCCTGGCATTAACCGTGAAGTCCCCTTCGTTGTATGTCCCGAGGACATAATCGGCATATGCTTCCAGCCTGAAGGTATGGAATGGCCTGAAAGAAAACCAGGCTGAGGGGATGATCTGGTTCAGGAAATAGCGCTTATACGGATTCACGATCTCCATGGTTGACCAGCCCAGGGGGAAGCTGATCTCGTAATAGTGCAGGTCGGGGTAGGTAATCTCAATGTACTGGTGTTTCAGTTTGAACTCGAATTGGATGCGCCGGTAATGCCTGGAGGAGTCGAAGCTGGGGTTGGACCAGGAGATGAGGTTTTCGATCCGTTGAACAATGATAGAGTCGCTGGTCTGGGTAGTGTCAAAATAAAAGGTGTTATAGAATCCCGAAGTGAGGTCGTTGTCGATGTAGTGAAAGGTCTGGCGGTCATAGAGGAAGGAGTAGGATATTCTGCCTAATTCGATCCGTTTCTTTTGTTTGCCGGCCGAATCGAGGTTATAGAGGTCATGCCTGGTCAGGTTAAAGAATTGCTTGAGGTAGAGACCTGTCTCCTTGACCCTGTTTTGTGCATCCGGCAGGTTGACCTCAAATATCTGGCGGTTTGTCTCCAGGTTCTGTTCGAATATGCTGTCGTATTTGATTCCCCCGTTTTCGTCGTCTTTGATCCGGTTAGTAAGGAAATTGGCGACCAGTCCGTACCGTTTTGTCTTGGAGAAGAACTGGGTGGTCAGCACGAAGTTGATCAGGTTGGTTTTTTGCTGAAGGTAGGCACCGGGGGAGTTGGAGACATGAAAGGTAAACCCGAGGTTCAGTCCCCGGTAGATGTTTCGGCTGAATCGGGCGATGAAATTCAGCTCTTTTTTTGCCCCCTGCACATATTCCAGTTCTGTATATGTTTTAAGCACGCGGAAGTACCTGATGCTGTCGTTTTGAAAAAGATACCGGTCAAGGGTATGGATCCCGAAGTCAAATCCTCCGGTTTGGTCAAACAGAGAAGGGTAGAGGGGATTATAAGGGGATCCGATATTTCCGAGGGTGGCATAGAAGTAACTGCTTTTTGTCAGCAGGTCATAATCCTGGAAGCCGGTGATGGAGGTGTCGAGGGGATAGAATTTCAGGAGTCCTTCCTGGTCGACATTCTGGTAGAAGTAGGAGACGCGTGTTGAATCCCTGACAGGCACGGCGGAGTCGGGGAGGGCTTCCTGTGAAAAGCAGTAGGGGGTTTGGAGGAGCAGAAGCAGTAGCAGGAACCTTGTTTGCATTGGAAGCATCAATCTGGCTTGTAAAAGTACGAATTAACCGGCAAAAAAAAAGCTCCGGACAAAAGTCCGGAGCTCTTAGAAAGATTCGGCAACGACATACTCTCCCGCTTGGTGTAGCAGTACCATCTGCGCGAGTGGGCTTAACGACTCTGTTCGGAATGGGAAGAGGTGAACACCACTGCTATAGTCACCGTAAGACCTTTTGTAAAGACGGGGCATGTCCCGTCTCCACTGTACGATATGACATATACTGAAAGAAAACACAACGATAACCACAAAACAACACCGTAGAGACGCAAAGCGTCTGCACAAGTAGAAAGTTTACGGGTAATTAGTACTGCTTGGCTTTGACATTACTGCCTTTAGACCTGCAGCCTATCAACGTCCTAGTCTTGAACGACCCTTAAAGGAAGTCTCATCTTGATCTGAGTTTCGCACTTAGATGCTTTCAGCGCTTATCTCATCCATACGTAGCTACTCTGCGATGCAGTTGGCACCACAACAGATACACCAGAGGTATGTCCAACTCGGTCCTCTCGTACTAGAGTCAGGTGATCTCAAACTTCCAACGCCCACAACAGATAGGGACCGAACTGTCTCGCGACGTTCTGAACCCAGCTCACGTGCCACTTTAATCGGCGAACAGCCGAACCCTTGGGACCTTCTTCAGCCCCAGGATGTGACGAGCCGACATCGAGGTGCCAAACCACCGCGTCGATATGAGCTCTTGGCGGTGATCAGCCTGTTATCCCCGGAGTACCTTTTATCCTTTGAGCGATGGCCCTTCCATACGGAACCACCGGATCACTATATCCTAGTTTCCTACCTGGTCGACTTGTAAGTCTCACAGTCAAGCACCCTTATGCTATTGCACTCTGCGCATGGTTACCAAGCATGCTGAGGGTACCTTTGAAAGCCTCCGTTACGCTTTTGGAGGCGACCACCCCAGTCAAACTACCCACCATACACTGTTTCCCGATGGATCGGGATTAGGCTCCAGATAAACGAAGGGTGGTATTTCAAGGATGACTCCACGAAGGCTAGCGCCCCCGCTTCACAGTCTCCCACCTATCCTACACATCGTTTACCCAGAGTCAATGTAAAGTTGTAGTGAAGGTTCACGGGGTCTTTCCGTCCCGTTGCGGGTATCCGGCATCTTCACCGGAACTACAATTTCACCGAGCTCATGGCTGAGACAGTGCCCAGATCGTTACACCATTCGTGCAGGTCGGAACTTACCCGACAAGGAATTTCGCTACCTTAGGACCGTTATAGTTACGGCCGCCGTTTACTGGGGCTTCAATTCAAAGCTTCGTCCCGATT
>Ga0208828_1000486_pt1 | contig 17451 bp, 15 predicted proteins | sample Kivu_160m_FD_185487 | JGI IMG/M metagenome (GOLD analysis project Ga0208828, IMG submission 185487) | Freshwater microbial communities from Lake Kivu, Western Province, Rwanda to study Microbial Dark Matter (Phase II) - Kivu_160m (SPAdes)... | ecosystem: Environmental > Aquatic > Freshwater >... | reverse complement strand
CCCGTTCAATTCACTGCCGAAGGTCACCTGATCCTTATCCGGGCCGACGGACTGAACCCCGGATTGTATTTTCTTGAGATCGTAACAAAACAAACAACCACCATGGTAAAAATCATTATCTGGAATTAAAATTACCCGTAAAAGCAGGATCCCGATAAAAATGAAATATATGAAAAAACTGGTCTTAATAATCACCATGGCGCTTACCCCTGCCCTCTCCCTTATGGCCCAGGTGGTATCCCGTCAGGAGGTAATGAAGGCAGCCAATAACACCTTCCCGGTGTATGAAGGCATGCCACAATCCCTGGATAAAGCATCCATCCAGTCGGCCGAATATGCCGTCGAGCCGGTCATCGCTTACAACAATTCTGGTAAAATCGATCCGGATGATCTTCCTCCCGCATGCGGGGAGTGGCTGGAGAATGTCGGGAAACAGATTGAGTATGTCCGGAAGAATGAAATTGAAGCTGCACCCGGGATCCGGGAACGCTGGGAGGCCTTATTATCGGAGGAAGCAGCTGATCAAACGGATAAAAAACAATTCTCTCCATGGATTTTACCCGAACGCTCATCCAGGTCCGTGGAGCCGCTAATCACAACCCAATGGGGACAACGGACACCCTATAACCTCTTTTGCCCGGTTGATCCCGCTTCTCCCGACAGCCATGCGGTGACCGGATGCAAGGATCACCGATATACCTGCGATTGCCGGGCTCCAGCCGCCCGACTGGACCGATATTGTTCCCCATTTCAGGTTCTATACCCATGGTGATTTCTCTAACCCGGTGAAGGTTACGGACGGCAACCAGGTGGTAGGGACCGGCGTGTCGGTTTTGTTCACGAACACTGCATGGCTGGCCCACATCATCGTCGACCCGGGTTGCCGGAACCGGGGCATCGGCGGCGCCATCGTGGACCATCTGCTGAACGATCTGGATTCCCGGTCGGTCGATACGGTATTGCTGATCGCAACAAAGATCGGTGAACCGGTTTACAGGAAGAAGGGGTTCCTGGATGTGTGTGAATATGTCTTCATGCAGCGGCAGGAACCTTTGGCAGAACTCCCGGTCACGGATTGCATTCGACCTTACGGGCCGGACTTGAACTCCTGAAAGTCCGGTGCTCCCGTTCCGCGAAAGTTGTACTCCCTGCAGAGAACACTGCCGCGATCCGGTTTCTTGCGGAACACGGGTACCATTTTCCGAAAGTTTGTCGTCTTACTTCTCCTGGCCACCACGGCGCCGGCCGCCGGTCTTTCCTCACCAGAACACGAGTGGGTCCTGGGTCCCTGGAAATTCATGGCCGGAGATAATCCAAAGTACAGTGATCCCGGGTATGACGATTCCGCCTGGCGCCAGGTGAGGAACCGGGCCATCCCCCGAAATCCGATCGGTGTGAAATGGCTGAGAATCCATCTCCCCTTTCCAAACGACGCGGGTCCCATACTTTTCAGCATGATCGACCTGCAGTCGGCTTGCGAGATATGGTGGGACGGACGGCTGCTGGCAAAGAACGGACAGGTTGGCAAGAATGAAGCCTCGGAGGTTGAAGGAACCATCTACTTCTCCTTTCTGATCGACGGGCAGTATACCACCGCGGGAACCCATGTACTGGCGGTCAGGTATTCCAATTTCCGCGAATTCTCCATCAGTGACTATTACATCTATCCCTCCCTCTCCGACGGCTCCACCCTGGGGTCGGCCCTGAACAAATACCTCATCCGCCACCTGTTGAACTTCGGGATATGCCTCTCGGCTTTCCTGATCGGGATCGCCCTGTTTGCCGGCGGTGGCCGGTTCAAGCCCTACATCTATTTTTCGCTGGTCGTTTTGCCAACCTGGCTGATCTACGGCTTCTTCGCCCTGATGTACACGGTGAACTTTCCCGCCTGGTGCCTTGGGGTCAAACAGCTCCTCTATGTCCTTCTGAACAGCGCAACCTACTTCTTTGTCGGGTTGTTCTTCCTCACCTACTTTGCCGTTCCGAAAAAGCGATTGGTCACTGCGGTAATCTTGTCGCTTATTATAACAGAGATCGTGCTGAACTGACATGGCATCGTCAGGACAGGTACGTGGTCCTACTACCTTCTCGAGATCCTGATCAACCTGGTGAACTTTGGCATTCTCGTTTTCGGCATCATCCGGAAAAAACCCGGGGGTTGGATCTTCCTGCTGGCCTACCTGATCTTTTTCACCACCCTTCCGCTCGAAATGACCGGCATGGCAACCCTGAACTACTACTTCATCTACACCATCACCTTCCTGCTCTTCGTTTTCGTTCTTTTCTTTACCGTGACAGTTCACCTGCGATACCAGACGAAGGAACAACGGCAACTCGAGGCCCATGCAGCCCGGTTGGAGTCGGAGATCCTGAAAAAGGCGATTCAGCCGCATTTCCTGATGAACACCCTCGCTTCGCTCCAGTCATGGTCGAAGCGCGACCCCGAAAAGGCGGCGAGGATGACCCAGGCCATCGCCGGCGAATACCGCATCATCAACGAAGTGGTATCGAAAAGCCTGGTCAGTATCGGCGAGGAACTTCAACTGTGCCGGCACCACCTGGAACTGATGGGATTCAGGCGGGATGCGCTTTACGAACTCATCTGCGATCATCCATGCGATGAGGAGATGATCCCGCCGCTCGTGATCCACACCCTCATCGAGAATGGCCTGACCCATGCGATGAAGCCCAGGGAGAACGGGACCTTCTGGTTCTCCTGTTACACGGAACCCGGGATGAAACGGTATATCCTGAAAAACAATGGCTCCTCACTGCCGGTAACTTCTCAGGGCGAACATCCACGGCATGCCGAAGGCACGGGACTGAAATATGTAAGGTCGCGGCTCGAGGAGGCCTTCCCGGGGAAATGGAAATTAGCCTATGGCATGAAGGAAGGGTTGTGGGTGGTGGAAATAGGGATTAGCGATTAGGGATTAGCGAATAGGGATTGGGGAATAGGGATTTGGAATTAGAGAAAGTGATATGAAAATTCTGGTGGTGGAGGATGAGCCTCCGATTGCGGCTGATGTAGAGGAGTATGCCGTGAAATATTGCGGTAATAACCTGGAGAAGATCACCCTGGTGTACACCTTTGAGGATGCACGGGCTTTCCTCGAAAAGGAGGGCATCGACCTGTGCCTGCTCGATCTCAACCTGAGCGGGAAGAACGGGTTCGACATCCTGAAGGAGACCGTCTCGCGCGATTTTCACACCATTGTGATCTCGGCATACACAGAAAAAGCCATCGAGGCGTTCCGCTATGGGATCCTCGACTTCGTTCCCAAGCCCATCGATGCTGATCGGCTCCAATTGGCCTTCGACCGGTTTTTCGGGCGGATCAGGATCGAAGGGAAAGGCGCCTCCTACCTGGTGGTACGCAAGCGCAACGAGAACTTCCTGCTGCCTGTCGACCAGGTCCGCTATTTTAAGGCCGACGGCTACCTGGTCGAGATCCATCGCCATGACGGGAAAATCGACCTGATCGAGAAATCGCTGAACAAGCTTGAGCAGATCCTTCCCGAACGGTTTTTAAGAATCCACCGGTCGTACCTTGTTGATCTCGGTCACATCATCTCTTACCGCCACAAAGGCGGCGGGCTGTATGAAATAAAACTGAAAGACGGAACATTACTGCCGCTGAGTTCCCATAAAGTAAAAAACCTTATCCAACGCCTTACCGTGCAATTCGGAAGTTCCTACGGGAAGGCAAGAGATCCGGCGCAACGGTGAAAATCGTACCTTAACAGAAAATAATCATTAAAATTCAACAAGATGGCTCACTAAACCTCCAACCGGAATGCTCGTCCGCCTTATTATCCTCTTCCATGACTGCGGTCATAGTTCATTCAGCATTACATCCACCATGAAACAGCCGGGAACCCCGACAAGAGGGGCGCGGGGGATGTCGTGAGGGTGACGAACCGATACATCCAATTTGGAATTTCACTCCAGTTTGAATACTTTTGCCCCAACCAAATAGCCAAAGCAATGAAAATATTGAAAGAATTCAGGGAGTTCGCCATGCGCGGCAATGTGATCGACCTCGCGGTCGGCGTGATCATCGGAGCAGCTTTCGGGAAAGTGGTGGGATCGCTGGTGAACGACATCATCATGCCCCCGGTCGGCGTGCTCGTCGGAGGGATGGATTTCAAGAGCCTTGCCATTACCATCCGGGAAGCGGTGATGGATCCTGCCACCGGGAAAGTAGCCAAAGAAGCGGTCACCATCAACTACGGGAATTTCATCCAGACGCTGGTCGATTTCACCATCGTTGCTTTTGCCATTTTCATGATGATCAAGGCAGTCATGAAACTGAACCGTAAGAAGGTAGAAGAGGCCCCGGCAGCACCGCCCGCCCCGACCAGGGAACAGGAGCTGCTGACGGAGATCAGAGACCTGTTGAAGAAATGATGAATATGCGAATGAAGAATATGGGAATGATATATGAAAATGACGAATGGAAAATGACGAATGGAAAATGACGAATGGAAAATGATGAATCGAACCAATTTAAATGAAATCATGAAGAAATCTGCAATATTATTGTTATTTACATTGATCCTGGGAACCGTTTCAGGTCAGGAGATACAGAAGGTCGCCAAGGCCAAGACTGACCTCTTGTCGGACGCTCCGGCCGACACGGCCAGGAAACACTGGCGGGTGAACGGGACGGGCTCGCTGCAATTCTCGCAGGCCGCCTTCTCCAATTGGGCGGCCGGGGGGCAGAACTCACTCGGCCTGGTGGCCTGGATCAACTTCAAGGCCAATTACCGTAACGGGAAGCAAGTCTGGGCCAACACGGTTGACCTCGGATACGGGTTCAATATCCTGGGGAAGGGAGATAACATGACCTTCAATAAAACCAACGACAAACTAGAGGTTACCACTGCCTATGGTTATGAGCTGTCAAAAAACAAAAAATGGTATCTCACGGTACTGGCCAACTTCCGCACGCAGTTCGCCGATGGATTCAATTACCCTGACGACAGCACGGTGATCTCGAAATTCATGGCTCCGGGATATCTGGTGGCCGGTATCGGCATCACTTATGCGCCGGTTAACTGGTTCTATGTGTATCTCTCCCCCGTCTCCGGAAGGTTCACCTTTGTCACCGACCAGAAACTTGCCGACCAGGGCGCCTTCGGGGTGGATCCCGGAAAGAATATCCGGGGAGAGTTTGGCCCATACCTGCGCGCCGACCTCAACAAGGACCTCGCAAAGAACATCAACCTCGCCTCCACCCTCGAGCTTTTCACAGACTATCTCGTTGAATTCGGGAATATTGACGTCAACTGGAGCCTCCTCCTGAGCATGAAGGTCAACAAATGGCTCGCGGCCTCCATCCAGACACAACTGATCTATGACGACAACATCATGATCCAGACCGCCCCGAACGAAGCCCCCGGCCCGCGCACCCAATTCAAGGAGATGCTCGGGATCGGACTGACGTACATGCTGAATTAGGGGATGCTGGATGCTGGATGCTGGATGCTGGATGCTGGATAAAAACAAATACTAAAGGATATGGCACATCATGAAGAAGCTCATGAACATCTGACCCATGAACAACTGAAGTTCAAAGAGCATACGGAACGGGCCGGACACTTTATCAAAATCGATCTTTTCCGGTCGGCCCGCGAAGAATATAAAGCAGCCTTGCAATACGATCCCGGGAACGGGATGTGCCTCCGGCAGATCGATGTCATGAACGCCAATATCGCCCGCGACCGCAAGGCGGTGCTGGTACTTGTGCCGGTCGTCATCCTTCTGATCATTGCTGTTGCGCTTTTAGCTTGAAAAAAATGAAGGAAAAAAAGGTAAAGCGTCTGGCCCTTGTCAAAAATGACCCGTGGCTCGAACCCGTGGAGGATGAGATCAACGCCCGGTATGCGCGTTACCTTAGCGCCCTGGAAGAGATCGACAGCAACTGGCGAAGCCTGAACAATTTTGCCAATGCATACCAATACTACGGGTTCCAATACGACCGGGCGCGCAGGGGATGGTGGTACCGCGAATGGGCGCCAAAAGCGCATGACCTTTACCTTTTCGGTGATTTCAACAACTGGCAGCGGTATTCCCATCGCATGACGCCGAACATTTACGGCCAGTGGGAGATCTTTCTGCCTGATGAGGAATACAAAGAGCGGTTCACCCACCAAAGCAAGGTGAAGGTGATGGTGCACTCCGAGACGGGCTGGCATGAAAAGATCCCGTCCTACATCCGGCGCGTGGTCCAGGACGCCGGAGCGGTGAGCTTCTCCGGCCAGCACTGGGCGCCCCCCCAGCCCTTCGACTGGTCGGGTGATACCTTCGATATCCGCTCGCTGAACGAACTGCTGATCTACGAATGTCATATCGGCATGGCGCAGGAGGAGTACAAGGTCGGTACTTTCATCGACTTTGCCGATTATATCATTCCCTATATCAAGAATGCAGGATACAATGCCATTCAACTGATGGCCATCGCCGAACATCCGTATTACGGATCTTTCGGGTATCATGTCACCAGCTTCTTCGCAGTTTCCTCCCGATTTGGCACCCCCGAAGAACTCAAGTACCTGATTAAAAAGGCGCATGAACAGGATATCGCCGTGCTGATGGACCTGGTCCATTCCCATTCCGCGAAGAACACCAATGAAGGGCTGAACCGGTTCGACGGCTCCGACGACCAGTATTTCCACCCGGGCGGACGGGGCGAACACCCGCATTGGGATTCGAAATGCTTCAACTATGGCAAACGGGAAGTGCTGCAGTTCCTGCTTTCCAATATCAAGTTCTGGCTGAAGGAGTTCCGTTTTGACGGCTTCCGTTTCGACGGCGTCACCTCCATGATGTATTTCGACCACGGGTTCCGTGGTGAATGGAACCGCGACGGGTATTTCAAAGACGGGGTGGAATGGGACGCAATGGTTTACCTGCAGTTGGCCAACACGCTCATTCACAAGGTCAAACCGCATGCGGTATCCATCGCCGAAGACGTCAGCGGCATGCCCGGACTATGCCGCCCTGTCAGAGAAGGGGGCATCGGGTTCGACTACCGTCTTGCCATGGCCATCCCCGACTACTGGATCAGAATGCTGAAGGAAAAGAAAGACGAGGATTGGAATATCAGAGATATGTGGTCGGTGATGACCGACCGGCTTCCGGGGATCAGAACAGTCGCCTACTGCGAATCGCATGACCAGGCGCTCGTGGGTGACCAGACCATCGCCTTCCGCCTGATGCAGAGCGAGATCTACTTCAAGATGAACCGGAAGGACGAAAGTCCCGGGGTCGACCGCGGTATCGCCCTCCATAAACTGATCCGCCTCATTACCATCACCCTCGGGGGCAATGCCTACCTGAATTTCATGGGCAATGAATTCGGCCACCCCGACTGGATCGACTTCCCGCGCGAAGGGAATAACTGGAGCTTTCACTATGCCCGCCGTCAGTGGTCGCTGATCATGAATCCCGAACTGAAGTACCGGTTTCTGGCCCGGTTTGACCGCGAGATGATCGCCCTGGTGAAAAATTACAGGCTTTTTGATGAGGGTTTTGCAGATCAACTCAACATGGACGATGATAACCAGACGATCATTTTCTGGCGCAGGGGGCTCATCTTTGTCTTTAATTTCCATTACGGACGTTCCATACCCGATTACCATTTCACCGTTCCGGACCCTGGCGATTACAGGATCATACTGAACAGCGACCGGCCGGAATTCGGGGGTCACAGCCGGGTGAACGACGATCTCACCTATACCACTCAGTTTGACCCCGCCTCCGGAACCCATTCACTGCTGATCTACAATGTTAACCGCACCGCTTTGGTTTTTAAACTGACAAGCGGATAAGCGGACTTGCGGACAAGCGGACAAGTGAACAACCGGACGGATCTTACGAAGGTTAAGTAAACCTCAATATTTTCATGTACATTTGCATGAGTTTCAAGTTTCAATCTCATTCCTATGAATTCCCGGGCATTCAAATCCTTCATTATAATCTCGCTTGTAGCCACCGGTTTTGTGATCCCATATATGGCCTTCTCCATGCTGCCCGGCCCTGGCTCTGCCATTCCGGTCACCTTCAGCGTGAATATGAGCAAGGCGGTGGACAGGCAGCTATTTGAGCCGGGGTCAGACCAGGTTTATGTGGAACCGGATCACGGCATTTTACCGCTGATGATGGTCCAGGGGCCGGGGTATGTCTATACACTTACTGTTTTCAACCTGCTTGATTCGGGCGTCACGTACCATTATCACTATAATATCAACCTGACGACCCCTGAATCCGTCGATCGTACCGTAACGATACCCCCTAACACTGATACCCTGTCCTCCTGGTGGAACGACGACCCGGCCAACAGGACGACTTTCGTTGTAAACATGACGTATGCCGTGGCAAACGGACTGTTCAACCCTGACGCCGATTCGGTCTGCATTGCCGGAACGATGAACGGGAACGAGCCTTCTCCCGCCATGGTGCGGGCCAGCCCTTCTTTCGACTATTCCATCGTTTATGGGCTGGCTCCCGCAACGGTCCAGCAATACAAGTATCTCATCAACGGCGACACGGCAAGGTCAGAGCTGAAAAACAAGCCGCCCCGGATCGTCCGGATCGCAGACTCGCTTATGACCTGTACCAGCGACTTTGACAATTATGATCCGGAGAAGCGTCCGATGACCTTTGCCTGCGACATGGGATACTATGTAAGGGCTAACCACTTCGATCCTTCCTCAGACTACCTTGATGTTGCAGGAAATTTCACCGGTTCCAGGGGCGACGCACTGTTCGACACGGATGGCGACACGATTTATACGCTTGAAAAACAACTGGATACAACCTGGTTCAGCCAGGGGCCGCTGGCCTTCAGGTTCCGCATCAACGGGGACAGCTCCACCGCAGAGCTGCCCGGAAAGCCTGACCGCACCTATGCTTTCCATGACACCGCAGGACAGGATCCCAACCTCTATGCCTGTCATTACAACAATCTCGATCCGGCTGTTCCGACACCTCCCTGGGCATATGGCCTTGGCATCCAGGGGTTACTGATCTATAAAAAGGTACTGAGCGGTATCTATTCCTATGAAAATGTGAACGGCATACCTGAAGGCAATTCCACCTACCGCTGGCTGCGCAGCTCCGATGCCCTGGGTTCAGATACCGTTGCCATTGACTCCGCAACACAGATCACCTATACGGTCGACACCCTCGACATCAGCAAATGGCTGGTCTTTGAAGTGACCCCGATTGCTGCCGAAGGAGATTCGGCCATGGGAAAACCCATGCGGTTCATATCATCTTCCAATATTTCCGCATGGGATGTCGGGATAAAGGAATATTCAGGGTTGATCGCACGGCTCTATCCAAATCCTGCCAGCGATCATATCAGTGTTGAAGCAAAAACAAAGATCGACCGGATAGAGTTGTTCAACTATCTGAATCAGCCGGTTCTGATAAAGGGAGAAATCGGATTGAAATCCGATGTACTTTCCATCGGACATTTACCCAGAGGATTATATATTGTGAAGGCCACGACAAAGTCAGGACAAACCGGGGTTGCGAGGGTGATCAAGTACTGAGAATCCTGATTCGAATGGAGGAAAATTTATTGCAGTCAGCTTTAGCTGACTGTTTCAAGGAGTATTGATAATCGGGGCTTTAGCCCCATATATTAAATTGCAATTTGAGTTTGTGATTTATTTTTATTCCTTTCTGGCGGACAACTTCCAGTATAAAGGTTCGCCGATCATTCGATCCGCACATTTTGAATTCCTTTGACCAGGATGGAGTCCGGTAACGGGGTTCCGGTCAGTTCAACAAAGTCTTCGTTTTGCCTTCCCGTACCGACCCTGAGTATCCTGAACAGGTATCGGTCATTTTCTTTTTTGTCGAACGCCAGAACATATGAACCATTCTCCGTGACCACCAGAGATGAGATCGGCACAGCGGGCACAGAATCCGTCCCGGCATATATGGCGCCTTCCACGAACTGACCGTTAACATGTACTCCTGCGTCAGCGCCTTCCAGGGGTGCATAGCAAGCGACGGATTTCGTCTCCCCGCTCACGGCTTTTCCCACCGATCGAAGGGAAGTGGTACGGTTCACCCGGCCTCCGTCCGGCACCGAGTATTCCACTTTCTGCCCAGCCCTGACTTTGCCGATATCCTTCTCAAAGACCGAAAGCAACAATTCAAATGAACCGGGATTCACGATCTCTGCCACAGTATGCGACGGATCGACATGCATCCCGACGGCGACACCGAGACTGGTGACGTACCCTGCTATTGGTGCCCTGACGGAATAGGAGGTGGAAAAGTTGCCCCCAGCAACCGCCAAAGGATCAAGTCCGACCATGCTGATCTTCAGGATCAAAGCGTTGTGTTTCGCCAGTTCCGCCCGGTATGCGCTCTCGGCTGCTATCATTTCCTTTTTTGTAGCGATCCTTTCACCGGAAAGTTCCGACAGCCTTTCGAATTCGCTTTTCAGCCGCGTTAAAAGGGCTGATGACCCTGCAAATTCCTGCTGAAGATCAATGATCTCATTGCCTGTGATTGTCATGAGAACCTCTCCCCTGGATACCTGCTGCCCTGATCTGGAAGATATTCTTTCAACCAGGCCGGGAACAGGCAGACTGACGCGCGCACAACCGTCCGGCGAGGTAACGACGACACCGGTAAACCGGATCTGATCGGACAACGGGATCATGACCGGCTTTCCGATTTCCATCTTCTCCCCGTTGAATTGGGCCGTGGTGATCCCGATGAACCCCGGTTCAGTCCTTTTTTCCTCCACGCTTCCGCTGTCGCATGAATGAAATAAAAGAGCGCAGGATAAGGATACCGATGCAAGAGCCGCTTTCTTCATCTTCAGGATTAATTTGAAAAATAGAGAATTTCACATGAGACGGAATTGTATTCGCACAGATTTTCATAATACTCCACCTGCACCTGGACCGCAGTTTCATAACTGCTGACAAAACGGTAGAAATCAATCTCCCCCAATGTATAGGATTTCAAAGCTGTCCTCATGATCTCTTCATGTAACAACCTTCCTGAGGCTTCGTAGTTTTCAAGGAAGGCCCACAGGCCGGCCCTTACTCCTTCCAATTCTTTCAGCCGGTTCTTTACCAGGTTCCATTCATTCAATGAGATCAACCGTTGGGCGGAACCCTGCACCCGCGCCGCCTCAATCCTGGCCCGGTGACCTGTGTTCAGCAGTGGCAGTGCCACGCCGACCTCAAACCCCTGGTAAACCCGTGCCTGGTCGAAGCGGTTGGCGCCCAGGAAATAGTTGGCCGTAAAATCCGGGAGCGACCTTCCTTTTTCCACCCGTACCAGGGCATCCGACCACGCTCCGCGGAGCCGGATCAGGCTGAAGACCGGCAGGGAATCCAACGCTATCGGTCCGGCCGGGAACAGGTAGGGTAAGGCCGAGACTACTAACCCCGGGTCAACCCCCATGAGTGCCGTCAGTTTTAACAGATTGCTTTCGAGTTCATTTTCCAGTGATTTCAGGTTCAGGGCTATATGGTTCCTTTTCGCCCTGATGGTCAGCGCTTCCAGATGGCTCAGGTCATCCCTGCTCTCCCTTGTCAGGGAAATACTGAGCAGCCTGGAGAACAGGCTATCCAGTTCCCTGTTCAATTCCTGTTTGCTGAGTAAAAGCTGGTGACGGAAAAAGAGCTGTGAGGCATTTTTGCAGAGCTCATTCTTTTGCAGATCGAGTTCGGTCTGTGCGATTGACAGTTCGATCTGCCGCAATTTCCTTTCGGAGGAATAATAATAGGGAAATCCAAGCCTTTGTTCCGCCCCCCACACGTTCAGGGGGTGGCCGTTCGCGGCGATATTATTTTCGTCGTACCCGTATGTAAACATGGTCTTTTCAGGGGTGAAGGCTGCTCCCACCAGGAGCCTTGATTCTTTCACCTTCAGCGAGCAGGCAGCGATCTCACGGTTGTTCTTCAGTGCGATGGAAATGACCTCGTCCAGTTTGAGCCCTTCCGGCTGAGCGGTTGCTGACACCGCGGGGATCAGCAGGAAAAGGAATGGCAGGGATTTTCGAATAAGGTCCTTTTTTACCGTGAAAAGCCTGAATCCCTTCAGATTATTGAACATCATGAACATCAGCGGCAGGGCGATCATGGTCAGCATGGTTGATGTCACCAGGCCGCCAATGACCACGGTGGCGAGGGGACGCTGCACCTCGGCGCCTGCCCCGGTGGAGACCGCCATGGGCAGAAAGCCCATGGCTGCTGCGCCGGCAGTAAGCATGACCGGCCGCAGCCGGTTCCTCGTTCCGGTAAGAAGCAGATCCCGCATATCTGTCATGCCCCGGTGCTGCAATTCTTTGAGGTGTTCGATCAGTACGATCCCGTTCAGCACCGCGATGCCGAACAGGGCGATGAAACCGACACCGGCCGAAACGCTAAAGGGCATGCCCCTCATCCAAAGCAGGAAAACGCCTCCCACGGTAGCGAGTGGAACCGCGGTATAGATCATGAAGGCATCCTTAAACGATTTGAAGGCAAAATGGAGGAAGATAAAGATCAGGAGCAGGGCGACAGGCACGGCGATCATCAGCCGGTCGGTCGCGTTCTTCAGGTTTTCGAACTGTCCCCCGTACTCGATATAATTTCCGGGGGCCAGTGTGACTTTTCCCTCGATCTTTCGACGGATATCGTTGATGACCGACTGGAGGTCACGTTCGCGCACATTCACGCTCACCACCACGCGCCGGTGGGCATTTTCCCTTGAGATTTTGGCGGGTCCCGAAGTGTAACGAATATCGGCAAGCTCCGAGAGCGGTACCAGACGGCCCGAGGCTACCGGCACATAAGCCGGCGGATATCTTCAATGCCGGTCCTGTCGGGGCTGTCAAACCTCATCACCAGGTCAAACCGTTTCTCTCCTTCAAAGACCACACCAGCGATTTTCCCCCCGAAGGCGGCAGCCAGGCAGGTGTTGAGCGTCGCGATATCAACGCCATGGTAGGCGACCCTGCCCCTGTCGTAAACCACCCTGATCTGCGGCAGGCCGGAGGTTTTCTCCATGATGATATCGTCGGCCCCCGGCACATCCGAGATCAGGTTCTTGACTTCGAGCGCCTTGTTATTGATGTAATCCAGGTCCTCTCCGAAGATCTTGATCGCGATGTCGGACCTGACGCCTGTGATCAGTTCATTGAACCGCATCTCGATAGGCTGTGTGAATTCGTATTCCACACCCGGTATTACCGAAAGGGCATCCTTGAACTTGTCGGCAAGCTCCTCCTTGTTTTTCGCAGCCTTCCATTCCCCCCGCGGTTTGAGTTTGATGATCATGTCAATCTCCTCCATCGACATCGGGTCGGTGGGTACCTCCGCGGCGCCGATCCTGGAAACGATCTGTGCCACCTCATCCGGGAAGTTCCGGATCAGGATGTTCTCCATCCGGGTTGTGGTTTCGACCGTCTTCGACAGGGAAGTCCCCGTTTTAAGCACCGGCTGGATCACAAAATCGCCTTCGTCCAGCGTGGGGACAAATTCACCTCCCATCCTGAGGAACAGGATGACGGTCACTGCAAGGGAAAGCAAGGCAGCCCCCGAAACGACCGCTTTATGATCCAGCGACCATTCCAGTACCGGCCTGTAGAACCGATAAGCCCAATCCATGATCCAATCGGAGATGTTCCTTTTTCCGGATGATGAAGGCGCGAGGAAAAGTGATGATGCTACCGGCAACCAGGTCAGGCCGAGAATCATGGCCCCGATGATGGCAAAGGAGAAAGAGAGCGCCATCGGCCGGAACATCTTGCCCTCCACGCCGGTCAGAGAAAGGATCGGGATAAAGACGATCAGGATGATCACCTGGCCGAAAACGGCGGATTTCATCATCCTGGAGGCACCCGCGCCGGCGATCTCATCCATGACCAGCCTGCGTACGGGGCCCCGGCTACCGATGATCTCCCCGCTTCTGACCGTCATGGTGATGGCAATGAACTCCACGATGATGACCGCCCCGTCGATGATGATCCCGAAATCGAGCGCCCCGAGGCTCATCAGATTGGCGTCGATCCCGAAAAGATACATCATGGAAATGGTGAAGAGCAGCGCCAAAGGTATCATGGATGATATGACCAGCGCCGATCGCAGATTCCCCAACAGAAGGATCACCGTCAGCATGACAATGAGCGCACCGAGCGCCAGATTCTCCGCCACGGTAAAAGAGGTTTTGGAAATCAGTTCGCTTCGCTCCAGGATCGGATTGATGAAAACCCCTTCAGGCAGGTTTTTCTGGATCTCGGCCACCCTTTTTTTAACCTCGCCGATCACCTCCCTGGAATTCGCGTTCTTCAGCATCATGATCTGTCCCAGGACCGTTTCGCCCTTGCCATTGGCAGTGATAGCCCCGAAACGGTTTGCATGACCGAACCCCACCATAGCAACATCTTTCACCAGGATAGCCCTCCCTGAAAGGTTGCCCACAATGATGTTACCGATATCATCCAGGGTGCCGACCTGCCCGTCACCCCGGATGAAGTAACTCTGCCCGGTTTTCTCGATATAAGCCCCGCCCGATACGCCATTGTTTTGCACCAGGGCGTTATAGACTTCTATAAGGCTGATATTAAATCCTTTGAGTAAAACCGGGTCCAAAGCCACCTCGTATTGTTTCAGGTAACCTCCCCAGGAGTTGATTTCCACGACACCATTGATCCCCGATAACCTTCGCCTGATGATCCAGTCCTGGATGGTCCTCAGGTCCATCGGGGTAAAAAGCTTCTCGTACCCTGGTTTGACATCTACCGTGTACTGGTAGATTTCTCCGAGCCCGGTCGTGATCGGTCCCATTTCGGGGGTTCCATAACCTTCAGGTATCTTTTCGGAGGCGATTTTGAGCTTTTCGGCAATAAGCTGGCGCGGCAGGTAGGTTCCCATGTGGTCGCTGAAAACGACGGTCACCAGGGAGATACCGAATTTCGATATGGAGCGGATCTCTTTCACGCCCGGCAGGTTCGCCATCTCCATTTCGACCGGAGCGGTAATGAACTGTTCGATCTCCTGGGTCGACAGGTTCCCTGAGGTGGTGATGACCTGGACCTGGTTATTAGTGATGTCGGGAACTGCGCCAACGGGGATCTGGATTATGGCAAAAATGCCGAAGGCTGCTATCGTCATGGTTAACAGGATGACGATCAGCTTGTTCTTAACACTGAACCCGATAATTTTTTCAAGCATTACACTGATATTTCAGGTCAATGAATGTAATGCCTAAGGAAATCTGCGTCCTTATTGAGTATTCCCGGCTTCACTTCAGCAGGAAACCGATATCCTCGCCGGCCATATATTCCTTGGGCTCCACCCCGTAACGGAAGATCCTGAGCGGTTTTTCGCCTGCCAGGCAGATTTCGTCTCCGGTGATTTTCAGGAGGCACCCTTCCCGCAGGCCGGCCACGGTGATCTCCCTGTTCACAGCCAGGAATTCGAAGATGCGCTGCTCGCGCGTCTCTCCGGCGTGACCATGCGGATTTGCATCCAGGTAATGGGGATTGATCTGGAAAGGCGCCAGGTTCAGGCAGTTGAAAGACAGCGGTTCGCAAATGGGCATATCATTCGTGGTCTTCATGCTGGGGCAGGCAACATTGGCGCCTGCGCTCCATCCCACATAGGGCATGCCTTGCGCAACTTTCCGCCGAATCTCCTCCATCAGTCCGTACTGATGCATCATCATGACGAGGTGGAAGGTATTACCGCCACCGACCACGACCGCTTCCGCCCCGTTCACGGCGGCGACCAGGTCGGGTTCGCGGTGAATGGAATGAAGATCAAAACCCATCCCGCGAAAGATATTTCTCACCCGGTCTTCATAAATATCGAAGGATTTTTCTATTCCCGCGGGGGTCAGATTCACGCCTGCAAAGGGAACGAACAGGACTTTCCTGACGCCAAAACCACCCAGGAATTCCCGTATATGCTCCCGCGGCCAGGCCAGGTATTCCTCCCCTGCATTGGTAGAGTTGCTGATCAGTAAAAGATTTCGGATCATAGGCAAAATTTGATCCGTAAAAATAGCAGAAAGTTCTTACTTTTGAACCTCGTAAAAAAAAAAGATTCAAACCGATGAAGGATAAACCGGCGCTGAGTTTCTGGCAGGTCTGGAACATGAGCTTCGGCTTCCTGGGCATCCAGTTCGGATTTGCCCTGCAAAACGGGAACGCCTCCCGGATCCTGATGACCTTCGGCGCCGATGTCCATCACCTGAGCTGGTTCTGGCTCGTGGCGCCCATCACCGGGATGATCGTCCAGCCGATCGTCGGTTATATGAGCGACAAGACCTGGTGCAGGCTTGGAAGACGCAGGCCCTATTTTCTGGCAGGCGCTATCCTGACCAGCCTGGCGCTTATCCTGATGCCGAATGCACCGCACCTGGCCAGTTTCATCGCCCCCATGTTCATCGGCGGCGGGCTGCTGATGATCATGGACGCCTCCATCAACATCTCTATGGAACCTTTCAGGGCGCTGGTCGCAGACAAATTGCCTGAAAAACAGCACACGCTGGGTTTTTCGGTGCAGACCCTGCTGATCGGGATCGGGGCCGTGGCAGGATCGTGGCTGCCCTATATCCTGGGGAACTGGATAGGGATTTCTAAAGAACCGGGCGGTCAGGGGCTTGTACCGGACAATGTAATTTTTTCGTTTTACGCCGGTGCTTTCGTGCTGCTGGCCGCGATCATCTGGACCATCTCCACCACCACCGAGTATCCGCCCGACCAACTGGCACGGAGCGAGGAAGACCGGCATCCCGGCAGGTTCACCATTCCCCCCATCATGCTGAAGTTGTTGCTGGTCCAGTTCTTCTCGTGGTTCGCCCTCTTTTCCATGTGGGTTTACACCACGCCTGCCGTCGCGCTGAAATTCTATGGAACCACCGATGCCAATTCAGCCTTGTTCCAGGAAGCCGGCGACTGGGTCGGCATCCTGTTCGGCATCTACAACGGCGTTTCGGCCGTCATCGCCCTGCTCCTCCCGGTATTGGCGAAAAGGCTGTCGAAGAAAGGCACCCATTCTGTTGCGCTGATCATCGGCGGACTCTCCCTGCTCTCCTTCCTCCTTTTCCGGGACCCACACTATCTCATCATCCCGATGGTCGGCATCGGCATCGCCTGGGGCAGCATCCTGGCCATGCCTTATGCCATGCTGGCTAGTTCCATCCCTCCTAAACGGATGGGAGTTTATATGGGACTTTTCAACATGTCGATCACCATCCCCCAGATCGTGAGCGGCATCGCCAGCGGGCTGATCCTGAAATATTTTTTCGCCGACAATCCGGTCCTGTGCATCGTCATGGCTGGCATCAGCATGATCCTGGGTGCCGTGAGCGCACTGTTTATCAAGGAGAAACAACGTATAACAATCCGAAATCCGAATTCCGAAATCCGAAATAACACACATCATGCTTAAAGACAGATCAAGCGGAATCCTTCTACAC
>Ga0208828_1000485_pt1 | contig 17464 bp, 5 predicted proteins | sample Kivu_160m_FD_185487 | JGI IMG/M metagenome (GOLD analysis project Ga0208828, IMG submission 185487) | Freshwater microbial communities from Lake Kivu, Western Province, Rwanda to study Microbial Dark Matter (Phase II) - Kivu_160m (SPAdes)... | ecosystem: Environmental > Aquatic > Freshwater >... | reverse complement strand
ATATCTATTATCTCAGTTCACAAAAGTGAGTGAGAAATTCATTATAAATTCCAGATCAGAAATTTGTAGAAAGGAGAGAATGTGTTTATTTTTGCATAGACCTCCTTCTTTCGTTAGTAGTACGTTTTATGGCTAATTCGTTTGCTTGCGATACCGAAGGAGGTTTTTATATCCCTTCATTTCTTGTATGGGGATTTTTATGCAAATTTTATGCCATAAAAATAAATATTTGATAATCAATTTATTAAAAAATCACAAAGAAACAGGAAATAAGGAAAGCGTCAAAATTATTGACACAGTGTAAAATAATTGGACACTGTTCGATCTCTGCGGGCAATATTTCTAAAATTATCTGTCAATCTGAACTTGGACTTTGTTAGGTATTAAGGAAAGATGAAAACAATGATTTTTTATTCCTGAAATCAGAAAACGATAATTTTCTCTGTGACCGTTCCGCTTTCCCGCTCGATCTCCAGGAAATAGATCCCTGTTGCCAGATTCCGGATATCCAGATTCCGGATGTAGGATCCCTGAACCAGGAAATTTTTTTCTTCCAGCAGGATCTGGCCTCCTGGCGACAGGATACGCCATGATAACAACTCCGCACCAGTGGCATGAATCCGGAGATCGAACTCCCCGTTGGTGGGGTTGGGGGAAACGCTGAAGCTGAATGGGGCTTCAGGCTGATCGATGGCAGCACAATCGTTGAAGGTGATATCAACCGAGTCGCTGGCAGAACAGCCGTCGGCATTGGTTACCGTCACCCGGAACCGGGTGGTTCCGAGGCCGCCGGCCACTGTCGTGTCGATGGTGATGGAAGGGGTGGTAAAATTACCGGGAATCCACAGGTAGGATCCTCCCGGGATGGCTTCGACCGAAAGGGTTCCCGATTGCCAGGAGCAGAGGGTGTCTTTGGGATCAACGGCAATGGAAACTTCCGGCGATTGGTGGATGGTGAGCACCATGCTGTTCACGGCACTGCCGTATTGAACAAATCCGCGGAGCAGCAGTTTCACCTCTCCGGCGAGGAGGTCTTCCGGACCCGGATAGTAGAGGGGATCGAGGATCGTATCGTTGCTGAAAGTCCCGTCTCCTTTTGATTTCCATAACAGACTATCGTAACCCGAAGCGGTGGCCTGCAGCGAATAGGCTTTGCCGCTGCAGAGGGATCCATCCGGACCGGCATCCACATCGGGGAGCACGGGCGGAGGAAACTCAATGTAATCCAGCCATGCCTTATCCAGGCCAACAGCAAGGTAAATGTCCTTGATATACCGCCATTTTAAATTATGAGGGCCCGCCTCCACCGCGAAAGCCACCCGTCCCCATGGAACATCTCCCGACCAGCTTCCCTGCAGGACATCGTCAATGAAGAACTGCAGAAAGTCGTAATCGGGTTCAGAGGAGACCCTCCGGTAAAAACGGATGCTGTCATCCACCCCGGAGGTATAATCCACATCGAGGATGGAAGACTGGCTGTCATCCAGTTCGAAGGTGGTGGCGCAATAATTTCCTTCATACGGATTGACGGTAGTGAGCGTCCAGGGCTTGCTTCCGGTATTGTGCCAGGGGAATTTGGTGAAGGAGTTGGTCTCCCAGTCCTCCACGATGATCCCGATGGTCTGAAGGAACGAAACATCGGCATGATAATCACCGGAAACAGCGCGATAATTCAGGTACAAACCGATCCCCACGGGGGCTTCGTCATCCACACTGAGGGAAAAAACGGCCGTCTTCGGAGCCAGGGCCACGATGCTATCAAGGTACGAACTGTCGGAATGCAACGTGATAAAGGGGGATTCGCAGGAGAGCAGTCCGTAGGTGTTGAGACAGGGAAAATCGCCCCAGTTGGCCGTGGTGATCCTTACCTCAACGGTCTCTCCGGGATCCAGCTTGCCATTGTGGTTTCCCCCGTCCTGGTCGTCGATCACCAGCTTGGTGACATGGAGCGCCGGGGCGTGCGATTCCACGGAGAAATGGCTTTGCCATGAGGTATCGGAACCGGTTACCGTGATCTCAAACCGGATCTTCAATCCATGGGGGATGGTATCCGACACCTTGAAGGCATATCCGCCTGGAATGGCCTTGATCTCGCCAGCCTGCATTGTCCCGAAGGATTCCACCGAATCGGTGAGGGTGATATAGGGTGATGCCACGGAGATGGTGGCGATGAGATCTTCGGCGGGAAGGTCCCCGATGTTTTTCAGTCCGAGGGTTAAATAGAGGGAGTCCCCGAAGTTCAATGGGTGTGGCTCTCCTCCGGGCGTCAGGCTTAGCTCGTTGGAGTAATAGGATACCCACGGTTGTCCGGGAGGAGGCCCCAGGTCGAAGGGGGAGACATAGGTGAGGGCGTTGCCGGCCCGGTTGTCGGTCCAGATTGGATAGACCTTCATGTTCTGTGCCTTGATGCCGATGTAATCGCCAAAGTAGTCGGCCGCCATCCCGGCAATCGGGACCGGGGTGAAGGCGACATCGGAGACCTTGAAATCGTTCCAGCTGTTCCCGCCGTCCCAGGAATAGGAGACCCAGGTCTCCATCATGGAGGAGTCGACATCCCGGTCGTCATAATAAACGACGCAGAGGTTCCCGTTCAACGGGTCGGTGGTGACCCAGGGGAGGAAGTGCTGTTTCCCCAATCCCGAAGGGTCCTGGTTGACCTTGACGGGGGTCGACCAGGTATCTCCCTGGTTGGAGGAGCTGATCATATAGATATCGATGTCGGTCCCGGTGTTGACGCCGGGCACACCGATGTTGGCCCATACCAGGTAAAGATTCCCTTTGTTCGGGCCGTTGCTGAGATCAACGGTCATGACCGGAAAGGAAGCCACCCGCATGTTCTTGCTGGTCCCGCTGGCCCTGATCCCTTTGATATCGGTGATGATGCGGTTGGCCGGCACCCAGGTCTCCCCGCCATCCATGGACTTGGCAAACCCGATTGCCGTCTCATCCGAAGGCCAGGTGTCGTAAATGATCCAGGCTGCATAGACCTCTCCGTTGGGGCCTGTCTGAATGTTCACCCCCTGGTTGTGCTTTCCGGCATTCACGTGCTGGCTGATCCCGACGGGGACCGACCAGGAGAGGCCCTGATCGGTGGAATGGGCGATCTCGATCTGGTTCTCGTTGGGGGAGCCGTCCACATAGCAGGACCAGGCAGCATAGAGGTTTCCCTCATAGGGGCTCTCTTCCGAATTGTCGATCCAGAGATGGTTTTTATCCAGCAGGTCTCCAAAGCCACTTGATACCTGGGCTACCGTGACATCGGTCCAGCTTTGGCCCTCGTTGGAGGAATAGGCCACCGACTGCCCCCTTGCGTTGTTGATCTTTCCGACGTACCACCAGCCGTTGCGTCCGATCGCCGTTGCCGGGTCTCCGTTGTTGACCTGGCCAACGCCGTAAAGTGAGCCTCCCCATACGGAAGCGGCGTCGAAGGACCAGTAACGGTCGCAGCCGTAAAGATTTTGGGCATAGGAGCCGTTCCAGTCGCTCGAGTTGTTGGAATTCAGCAGGATGGATTCATCCTCCGGATCGATGAAGATGGAATTCTCACTCTGGGTGGTGGCTCCGGAAGAGGTGACCGCCACATCCGGCGAGTCCTGAACGGAGATACCCTCCGAGAGGATCATAGAAGAGCCTCTGGTCGCCTTTGGGATGGTCCTCCACGGATTGACCTCCACATAGCCCAGGCGTGCCATCATCTCCCAGTAACCGATATTGTCGATATAGGTATTCACAAGGCCTTTTCCTGACGGGGTGACTTTGGGAAAGTGAGACAAAGTTTGCGACGACCCTGAAAGGGTAAAGAGGAGGCAGATGGTTAAAATGATGTAGAAAGGATATTTTTTCATTACATGATGATTTCCCTCCATCAAGGAGGGTATACAGGATGACTTAAAAAAGAACGGAAGGGTTGCTTCCGTGAGTGCACTTTAGTTAAAGACGAGCACCTTTTCAATCACGACGGAGGAGTCTGACCAGAGTTTGAGCAGGTAGACTCCATGCTGTGCGTGGGGGATCGAGATCTCCTGTTTATATGTTTGATGGATCGTCAGATCCCTGAGTTCAGTCACCAGACTGCCTGTCATATCGGTGATTTCGACGGTGAAAGTCCCGGGGTTTTCCGATGTGACAGTCAGCAGAAATGTGCCGTCATTCGGATTCGGGATGATCTGCAGTTGAATCCCATGTTCCGGTTCCGTCAGGCTCAAAGGGTCGGTGTAGGTGACCACGATGGTGTCGCTGCCGGTACAGCTGTTGGTAGTCACGTCAACCCAATAGGTCACCTCCGGATTTCCGCTGTAAGAAGCATCGATGGTTTGGGTAGTGGCTCCTGTCGACCAGAGGTAGGTGGCTCCTGGATTTCCCGCGTCGAGGATCAGGGTTTGATCGTAGGTGACGGTTGTGTCATTCCCAAGAAAGACGACAGGGTTGGCGAGGATGTTGACATCCAGGGGATCTGACCAGATGCTTTCATTGCAGTCATTGACACTCTGAACCTTGATGGATGCCGTGCCCGAGAAGGAAGGATTCCAGGAGACCGTACCGATCGTATCTGTTCCTGAGATGGTGCCTGCCGAGGCTGGTGAAAGATCCCAGTTGTAGCTGAGCGCGTACATGGCCTGGCTGACGGTATATTCGGTGGCGGGCGATCCCTGGCAAAGCGGGGAAGGGCCGGCGGGGGTCTCCGGTTGTTCAGGTGAGGGCCTGAGATGGATCAGAAGCGAATCGGAGAAGGCACTGGATCCGCAGGAGCTTTCAGATTGCACTGCCAGTGTGGCATATCCGAACCAGTCGTTTCCCCAGTCGATCGTAACAGAGGTGTCGGCAGGGGTGAGTGTGCCGGCCGTATCGGGCGACAGCTCCCAGGTATAGGAGGTGGCGTTGGCAACGGCATTTACGGTGTACTGGGTGTTGGCGTTGTTTTCGCAAAGCAGCGTATCTCCGTCGGGCAGACCTGGGGGATCTGTCAATGCAGCGACGTTGATATAATTGACCTTCGTAATCGAATTGGTGTAGGTGTTCCAGGTGGTCGACAAGGTGACATCATAGGTTCCGGAAGTATTGTAGACGATGTTCTGCGGATTCTGACTGGTGGAGGTGGAGGGGGTGCCTCCCGGGAAAGACCAGCTCCAGCCTGTGGGAGAGCCGGTGGAGAGATCGGTGAAATCCACATTCATACCCGTACAGATGGACGTGGAATCAGCTGTGAAATCAGGAGAATAAGGAGTGCACATATCGGATCCCCAGAGCCCGCGGCCGTAAGTACTTGCCCGGATCACATCAGCGCTCACGGAATCGTTGTCGTAGTATATCTCCAACTCGGTGATCTCTGCATTGGCGGGCAGCCCGGTATGGAACGGAAGCCAGGTGCCGGTGTTCTGGTCTTTGTAATAAACCCCGGCATCGGTGCCTACATACAACCCTTCGTCAGCGTTTTCATAGTAAACGACGCTGCTCATATGGATCACCGGGAGGTTCCCGGAGATATTGGTCCACGACTGTCCTTTGTTGCTGGATTTGTAGATATAGTTCCCCAAGGTCATGTAAACAATATTGGCATCGGTGGGATGGGCTTCAAGATCGGTAGGGGTGCCACTGGCGGGAAGGTAAGAGGTCAGATCGGTCCAGGTGGGACTGGTTGCCAGGCAGTTATCGGTCCTGAAAAGCTTGTTGTCGTACCGGGCGGCATAGAGGATCCCGGTGCTGGCCGGGGACTGTTCAAGCACCGCCATGTTGGAGCTATTGCTTCCCCCGAGGTTGTTGGAGATCTTGGTCCAGGTAAGGCTGTTGGTGGATCTGACATCATTGCACCGCCACACATTCTTATAGCCGACAAACATCATCTTGACGTCCGATTCCCCGAGGATGAAAGGGGTGACCCAGGCTCCGCTCTCATTGATCCCGAAGGTGCCGTTTCCCGCGATGTGGAGTTCACTTCCGTTGTTGTGCAGGCGGTAGATGTCTCCGTAATAGATCGTGTAATAGGTGTAGGTGGCGTCGGTGTAGTCCACGGCACACTCCATGCCGTCGCCCCCGCCCGACTGCACCCAGCCGGTAGCGTTGTAAGTGTAGGTGCCGTTATCCTGGAAGCCGTTGATCACCTTCTCTTTTACCGTCTGGCTCTGCCCCAGTTTGTAAATCTGGCCGATGGTCATCGTTTCGGTCCGGTCGGTCCAGGTGGAGCCCCCGTTGGAGGTAAAATAGACCCCTCCGTCATTGCAGGCCCAGAGTTTCCCGTCAACAGGGGAGTAGGTGAGGAAGTGGCAGTCGGCATGCACTTCTGCCACCCCGCATCCGCCGTACCAGTGGGAGTTGATGGCCCAGGAGGTCCCGCCGTTGGTTGATTTCCAGACATCGACGCCCCCTGCATAGATGATCTCGGCATTGGTTGGGTCAGCAGCTAATGCCAGGTCGTACCAGCCCTGGCCTCCTGAACCGCTTCCGTCGCATGTCCAATCGAGGATATTGGGGGAGGTGGAGCGTGTGGAGAAATTCAGTCCGGAATCGGTGGAACGGTAAAGGCCAAGGAACCCGCTGCTGGAGTTGGAGATGAGGAAGTAGACATAGTTGGAGTTGGCTGCCGTAACGGCAATGACTCCCCGCTGAACGGAGCTGGATGGCAACCCGCTGGTGATGGCGGAGAATGACGTTCCATTATTGGAAGAGCGGTAAAACATGGGGGAAGGGGATGTTTTCGCAGCATAAACGATGTTGGGGTCGTTTGGTTTGAAGCAGATATCCTTGAAATTGCCGCTGGCGGTCAGGCTCCAGTTGGCCCCCCCGTCGGTCGACCGGTAGACGCCTCCACTGGTGGCGGTCAGGTAGATGGAGGAGTTGGTCGGATGCTGGATGATCTTGCCAACGGTCTTATTCCCCATCCCGGTACTGGAGGCTGACCAGGTCATGCCTCCGTCGAGGCTTTTAAACACCCCAAGTCCGGGTGCGTCACCGGCATCCCGGTCGCCGCTGCCGATCAAAATCTTGGAGCTATTGCTGTAATCAACCACGATGGCTGAGACGCCCAACGTAGGCAGCGTATCGGTGGTGGTGATCCAGTTGAAACCCCCGTCAGTGGTTTTCCAGAAGCCTCCGGAGGGGGAGCCGACAAAGAGCGTGTTTGTATTGGTCGGATGAAAGGCGATGACATTCAGCCTTCCCAGCCCCTCGTAACCCGGAGGACCCGGAGCCGGGATCTCGGAAGGGCCTAAAGAGACCCAGTTCCCTGAAACCGATTCACTGTTGTCGGCGAAGGCTTCGTAGGCGTTGAGAACGGCATCCGGGGCAGGGCGGGTCCCGTCGGAAGCCACCCTGCTCTGCATCATGTATTCCCAGCGCTTGTAGACTTTCCATCCACTGCTGCGGGTGACCGGCCGGTCGGCCCAGTAAAGGTCAAAGGCACGCTGAACCTGGAAGAAGTTGACATCCGGATCCTGCATCATATTGATCCAGTAAGGATAATCGGCCGTGTCGTTCACTGCATCAGGCTGAACAGGCTGCTGGGCAGCCGCAATGAATAGGAGGAAGAATCCCCCAATAAAGAGAATTATCTGTTTTTTCATGATGAGAATAAATAAACCAACTACAAAATTACATCAAGAAGAGGCAGGAATTACCCTCTTTCTATCTCCTGACAACGATTTTTTTGTTGATGATCCTGTCATCGAGATAGATTTTCAGCGTATAGAGGCCGTTTGGAGCATCCGGGAGATTCACGTCAAGGGAGGTGTTCCCCGAAACATGAAGATCACGTCGTTGCATGAGAATAGTTCCAAGGGTACTGATCACCTCAAATTTCAGGGTGATCTCCTTTGGGGAGTTGACCGATATGGTGAACTGTCCCTGGTTCGGGTTCGGAGAGACAATCAGGGTGATATCGCCGATCACTTCCGGGGTCCATACCGGATCGGTGAAGGAGACCACGATCGTATCACCTGAGGTGCATCCGCTGTTGGAAACTTCCGCCCAGTAGGTGTCGGAGGGGTTTCCCTGGTAAGAGACCGTGATGGTCTGGGAGGTCGCTCCGGTGTTCCAGAGGTAGGTGCACCCGGGATTTCCGGCATCCAGCAGGAGGGTTTCCGTTGATACGATGGTAGTATCGTTCCCAAGATCGACGATGGGGTTGGCGATGACGGTGACATCCAGCGGATCAGACCAGGGGGATTCATTGCACTGGTTTTCACTTCTGACCGATACCTGTGCCGCTCCCGAGAAGAGGGGATCCCAGGTCACGGTTCCCGTGGTCCCGGTGCCGGAAGTCGTTCCGGCTCCCGTGGGTTCCACCTTCCAGATATACCCTTCAGCATAAAGGGCTGGGGCTACCGTGTAGAGGGAAGAATCGGTCCCTTGGCACATGGAGGTAGGACCGGCGGGCATTTCCGGGATCTCGGGAAAAGGACGCAGGTGGATCATGAGTTCCGGGCTGGAGGATCCGGCGCCGCATCCATTCTCAGCCTGAACACTGATGCTGGCGTACCCGGTAAAGGTATTGCTCCAGTCGATGATCACGGCAGTATCATTCTGGTCCATGACGCCCGCGCTGTCGGGATCGAGCATCCATAGGTAGGAGGTGGCATTGATCACCGGGAAGATAGTATAAAGTGAATTGGGGTTGTTTTCACAAAGCAGGGTGTCTCCGGCAGGCGTATTGGGTGTTCCGGCGGGTGAACTGGCGTGGATGTAGCTGGTTTTGGTCAGGGTGTTGTAGTTGGTGCCGTCGCCAACGGTGAGCGTCACATTGAAGCTGCCTGCATTATTGTACAGGATGTTTTGCGGATTCTGGGCAGTGGAGGCTCCGGGAGTTCCGCCCGGGAACGTCCAGCTCCAGGAGGTGGGGTTGTTGGTGCTCAGGTCGGTGAAATTGACTGCATCGCCTCCGCAGATTTCCGTGTTGTCGGCTTCAAAATCTGGCACGGGACCTGCAGGGTAGGTGACCACAACAGCCGCTTTGTATCTGAAATAATTTTGCTTGGTCACGGTCACGATCATGGTATCCCCCACCGAAAGGGTTCCGGGAATGGAGATGTTTACCGAAGCACCTGTCCCGGTTGCGGTGCCCAGGATTTGATCCTCAAATGAAAGACAGATGAAAGAACCAGAATTGGCGGTCACGGCAAAGGAGGTGCTTCCTTCAAGGATCGTCGTACTATGGGTAACCGTGAGGTTAACGGGGACTTCCGAATAAACCACACTGAACGCGTCCCCGTGATGATGGAACAGGTGATAGGTCACCTCCTTGTTGCTGGTATTGTAAGGCCAGTTGGACTGGGAGAGGAAAATTTTTCCGGCCGCATTCCCGAAACAGGGGCGGAATCCCCTTGAAGCGGGGGTCGTTCCATAGGTCGGCATGAAATCTGACCAAAAATTATCCATCATCCCCCACACATAGGCGTCGTTGACGAAGCTATAGGAGACTTCGGAAGCGGCGATCAGTCCCAGTGCCCCTGCATTGTTCCCGTTGTAGGTGTAGCGGTGAAATTTCTCCGCGAAGCATTCGCTGCTCCAGTTGTATTTCCCTGTAAGGCAGTTGATGGAAAAAATGAAAGAGAGTTTGCCGGTGTTGGTGAGGCTGCTGATGTTGGAGTTGGAATAGGCGGGTTCACCCCAACCTGTTTCGGCTCCGTGATCGCGGTGCATCAGGCAGAAGGCCCCCGCATTGAGGGCGTTATTGATCGCGGTGGCCGTACCGCCGGTCCAGCAGCAGGGCATCTCCTGGGGTGTGGCCGGGATGTAATTTGTGCCGCTCGGGCCGAAATAATTGAGGACCATGCTGGTATTGGTGGCGGTCGACCAGGGAGCCGTCGCAGGGTTTCCGCTATAGACCTCATTGATCCGGGTAGGATCTTTCCCCTGCTCATATTTCCAGTAACCACCCACTGTCTCCGAACAGATTTGGAACCAGCGTTCCGTCTGCCAACCCAATGCCGTGATGGGTTTGTTGTAGAACAGGGCGGCGGTGGGGGGATTGCGTTCATAGCCCAGGAATTTGGAACACATGACCTGCAACTGGGTGTTGTTGTTGGCTGTCATCCGTGCCATGCAGATCTCCGGGAGCTGATCGTTGTCCACATCCCCGAAAATATTGTCGGAAGCGCAGTAGTTGCTGTAGATCGGGGCAATGACGTTGCTGTTGGTATTGGTTCCGTAATCTCCGAGGATCAGGATGGCGGAAGGGGCAGGGTTCCAGGTGTTATAGGCATTGTTGATGTAGGTTTCGATCGCTGAAGCGGTACTTCCACCGATGTCGTTCAGGGTTTTTATCATGGTTGAGATCCCCTCTTCGATCCGGAACTGGCGGATGGAATCGGCCCACGACTGAAATTCGGTTCCGTTGGGGCAGATGATCAGGTATTCACATCCGGGATCGTCGGTTGGTTCATGGATTCTGGCATCGTAATCGATCACGGGGAGGGAAGAGTAGTTGAGGATGGCATCTTCCAGGATCGGGTCCCAGAATCGGCTTCTGAGCCTGTCCTCGCCGAAATGGCCGTTCCCGCCAACAAACTCAATGTCAACCTTGAGATCCCTGTACACCACCAGCTCTTTGGTGACGGGGTTGTACTGGAAGGGGGTGATGCCTACCATGACCACGTCCACCCCGCGGAGTTTCATGGGGGCAGACAAGGCAACCGGTTCAGCCGGATAGTAGCTGTTTTTCAAATAGATCTTTCTGTTCTTATGGTAGTACAGGGGCTCTTCGGAATCGTCTTTCGGAATGCGCGGTGCCGGGGCAACCTCCACATTCTGGATGATCTCCGACTGGAGGCTGACCACTTTCAGCCGGGCCGTAGTACCCTGTGGGATGGCGATGTATCGTCCGTACCCGGGAAGGTCGGGGGCGCCCTCTTCGTTGAAGAGGAAAGCGCCGGGGAGGCTGATTCGTTTCAGGTTCTCTCCGTTGATTTGCACATCATCCATTTCAAACAGGTGGACGGAGTAATCGATGGTCACTCCCAGTTCGGAAGCTGACCGGATGGTATATCCTTCCGGGGCGAGGGCATCGGAATAGGAAATTTTCTGCGCAGAGGTTTGCAAGGCGAAAAACAGGCAGATGGCCGGCAGCAGGCTGACCAGGTGTTTCGTGTACATTTTTTTCATCAAGGTGGAGTTTTTTGAATCATTAGGGGATAAAGATACAATAAAGATCCATACGAAGAAGAGCCGGAGTGTTAAAAAAAGAGGCTGTCTCCATCCCGGAGACAGCCTCTTGGTTTGAACGGTTTTGTACCGGCCGGTTATCTGTTGATCACCACGCGGATGATAGAGGTTCCCCTGCTACCTTCCACCTTCAGGTGATAGATTCCCTGCGGAACCGAAGAGAGATCAAGTGTTTTTGTCATGGTGTTCAGCAAACTTACATTCTCTTCATGGTATACCATGGTGCCGAGCAGGTTGAACAGTTTGATGTTCACAACACTCTGTTCGCTGACATTCAGCGTGATGTTGAATTTACCGGTATTCGGATTCGGGTACACGGAGAGGTTATAGGCATTGAACTCATTGATGCCAAGGGTGTTCTTAATGGTAACCACTTTGGCCGGGGAGAAATACCCTTCGCACTCGTCGGATACACCTGCGTAGGTGATGCTGGCATCGCCCCTGAAGTCGGGATTCCAGGTGACCGTCAGGTTGAGGCCATCAGGATCAAGGTCGCCGGCATCTTCAGGATCAATCATCCATGTGTAGCCGATCGCGCCGGTCACCTCTGTACCAGTGAAGTCAGAGCTGGTCACCTCTTTCAGGTCAACTGTATCGGGACCACTGGGTTCGGCAGCCGGGGCGGGGAGGATCGGCAGGATCGTCAGATCTAAAGGATCGGAGAGTTCGCCATTGCCGCAGGCGTTGATTCCTCTTACCTGCAGGGTGGCGGTACCGGTGAATTCTTCGGCTACATCGAGAGAGATCTCTGTTCCGGTACCGGTGATGGTTCCGGCAGTGGCCGGGTCAAGGATCCATTCGTAAGAGGTGGCTAGCGGCGTGCCGTCTGTGGTGAACAGATTGCCGGCAGAGGCTTCGCAGATGGTGGCATCTCCCTGAGGAGCGGCTGCCTGTTGCGGGAGCCCTTCGATCACGATCTCCATCATGACAGAGTCGGGGCAGGTCCCGTCGTTGATCACGAGCAGCGTGACCACGTAAGTGCCGGGACTACTAAACGTATGGGATGGATTCTGCAGTGAGGAGGTGTTGTTGATACCAGAGGCAGGATCCCCGAAATTCCATGCCCAGGCGGTGATGGTTCCGCCGTTGGGGTTGGAGAGGTCGGTGAAGTCAACGGGGGTCATTTCACACAACGGGGCGGCTTCAAAATCAGCCGTGGGGTTGTGGAAGACTGTGATATAACCTGTTTTTGTTTCGGTTGAGGTCTCCGTGCCTTTGGTAACGGTGAGGCTGACGGTATGAGAACCGGCATCAGCAAAATGGATGTTTTGCGGATTCTGTACATCCGATGTGGCCGGGGTTCCTCCGTCGAAGGTCCATTCCCAGGCGGTTGGATTACCGCTTGACAGGTCGGTGAAGTTCACGGAATTGTCGTTGCAAAGCTGTGTTTCAGTGGCTTCAAAGTTGGCGATCAGAATATCGGCAACTACCGGAACCAGATCTTCATAACGGAAATAGTCTTCCATGGTGACAACTACTTTCACGATGGCGTTCGGGGCCAGAACCGGAATGGTCATCACTACCGGAGTGGAGCCTTCGCCTAATGCGGTCGCCAGAAGTTCACCCTCATGGCTCAGGGCGATGATGCTGTTTTCCGTGGCAGTGACGGTAAAGGTGGTGCTGCCGTAAACAATCATGTCATCGTGTTCCACATCAAGGTTTGCAGGCACGGTATCATAGAGGCAGGAGAAAGCATCGCCGTGGTGATGGAAGAGATTGTAGGTCACGGCTTTGTTGCTTGTGTTGTATGGCCAGCTGGATTGTTTCAGGAAATATTTTCCGGCAGCATTCCCGAAGGCGGGCAGAATTCCGAGGTGGGCAACTTCTGAAGTCATCCCGGGCATAAAATCGGGCCACATGTTGTCCATCATCCCCCAGGCATAGGTATCGTTCACAAAGGAGTAGGATGTTTCTGAAGCAGCGGTAAGGCTTAATGCTCCTGAATTGTTCCCGCTGCTGGTGTGGCGGTGGAACTTTTCAGCGAAGCATTCGCTGGACCAGTTGTATTTTCCGGTAAGGCAGTTGATGGAGAATACATGGACGAGCTCGGTATTGGTCAGCTGGTTGATATTGCTGTTGCTGTAATAGGGCTCTCCCCACAAGGTTTCGGCGCCATGATCGCGGTGCTGCAGCATGAAGGTTCCGGCATTGATTCCACTGGTAACCTGGGCAGCGGTTCCTCCGCTGAAGCCGCCTAATTCCTGAGGTGTGGCTGGGATATATCCCAGTCCGCTGGGGCCGAAGTAGTTTACCACGGTGGAGGTGTTGGTCGCAGTCGACCAGGGGTCCACATTGGGATTACCTATGTATACGGCATTGATACGGTTGGGCTGACGGCCTCTTTTATGGAGGAAGTAACCGCCAACAACCTCCGAACAAATCTGGAACCAGCGTTCTGTCTGCCATCCCAGGGCAGTGATCGGGTGATTGTAAAATGCGGTGTCGGTTACGGGGTTTCTCTCGTAGTTCAGGAATTTGGTGATGAAGGTGGTCAGCTGGGTGTTGTTGTTAGCGGTCATCCTGGCAAAGATCACATCGGGCATCTGGTCGTTGTCTACGTCGGCATAGATGTTATCCGAAGCGCAGTAGCTGTTCCAGATGGGCGCGATGATGTTGATATCCCCATTGGTGCCGTAGTCTCCGAGGAGCAGGCAGGCGATGGGTGGGGTGGACCAGGTGTTGTAGGCATTGTTGATGAACGCTTCAATGGCTGATGTGGTGTTGCCGCCAACCTCATCCACGGTGAAGACGTGGGTCAGGATCCCCTGCTCATTTCTGAATTTGGCAATAGTGTCGGCCCAACTGACAAAGTCAGCACTGTTTGGGGAGATGATGATGTATTCACATTCATTGTCTTCGGTAGGGTTCTGAAGCCGTTCGTTCATCCGTGCGGCATAGTCGATCTTCGGCAATACGGAGTAGTTGAGTATGGCGTCAGACATCAGTCCGTCCCAGTAAGGGCTGCGCAGCCTGTCATCGCCATACACGCCTGTTCCTCCTTCACAATCGATGGAGATCTGAAGGTCGCGGTAGACGATGAGATCCTTGGTGACCGGGTTATATTGGAAAGGGGTCACGCCGAGGATTACCACATCGGTTCCACGGATATGATTCACTTCGGAGATGGTTACCGGTGCAGCGGGGTAGAGGGCGTTTTGTCCGTAGATGCCCATGTTTTTTGTAAAATCCAGGGGACTGTCGTCATTTTCGGCAGGGATGACGGGAGCCGGTTGGATGTTTACATTATGAAATACCTCGGTACGCTGGTTAACAATCCGGAGGTGCGGGGTCGATCCCTGCGGGATGGCGATATACCGGCCGGTTCCCGGCAGATTAGGAGCGCCGGCATCGTTGAACAAAAAATTACCGGGAAGCATGATGTTTTGCATAGCCTCTCCGTTAATCATCTGATCCTCAAGGGCAAACATCGGCACAGAATAAACCACCTCTATGGCGGAAGATTCTGATGCGATCATGTTAAATCCGGCATTTCCCCATGAATCTGAATACGTGTACTGCTGAGCCTGAATGCCAATAAAAGCGGACAGCATCAGCATGAATAGCAGAGAAAATTTTTTCATGATTAGGTTGATTTGATTCTTAATGGTTGATGGAATTTACAAAGTTACATAAAAAAAAAATGTTAGGTGCTAACGGATAATTAGTTTCGTGCTTTTCAGTCCCGCGGATGTTTCCAGGGTCAGGTGATACAACCCCGGACGCAGACCAGCCAGGTCGATCCGGATCTCATTGGAGCTCTCATCCTGCTGGCTGATACGGGTATGCAGAACAGTTTGTCCAAGCATATTTGTAAGGGTCAGCTCACCCTGCATGGAGGCCTCATCGGAGATCCTGAGCGTGGTGTAGGATGATGCCGGATTAGGGTACAGACGAAGGGAATTTCCGGGATGGCTTTCCGCTACTCCGGTAGTGGGATCACCGGTCCAGATTTCCATAGCGGGATCGCCAAATACGTTGCAATCATAGAAGCACCAGCGCAGGGCGCCCGGTTCCCACTGACCCGGGGCTGTCACCCAGGGGGCGGTCTTGATCTTGGACATCATGTGGGTCTCGCCAATCCGTTTGAATGCGGTGGTATCATTGTAAAGAGCGCTCACAAATTCACGGTGTATATGGGCGGAAGGTCCTTCAGTCTGCCCTTCATTGAACCACCCGTACCGGGAGTTAAAAGTCCCCCCCACCAGAAAATTGTCAATGGTAACCATTCGTTCGCCAATACAGTCACTTTCATCAAAGGCGCCGCAAAGGCAACCGTGCGTGTACATCAGCGTATAGTTATGGTCAACACCGTTCACTCCTGAAAAATTACTGTTGGTGATATCCCAGATATTCAGGCGTGCCACATAGGTCTGGTTAGCATGGCCGGAATGGTGGATAAAGGAGGTTCCCGAATTTATCAGGTTCAGGAACTGGGCGGTACTCCAACTCCAGATATAATCCGGCAGACTGATCAGGGAGTCATACAGCGTGGTGATGTTGTTTTCGTCGGAGGGGATCCCGTGGGTATAGTAGCCGTTGTCAGTATGTTCATCAACCAGCAGATCGAGGTAATCACCGCCAAAGGTCATCGGATCGGTCCAGAGGTGTTCTCCGGCAAGGAGCGGATTCTGCCGCTCTTCGTCGACAGGGCTGGTCTGGTAGAAAACGCTTTTATGGATCATGTGTTCCAGATCAGTAGTACTGCTGACAGGGAACCGGGTCACGGCAATGTCGGGAAGCAGGTCGTCTTCACCAGGTTCTCCCCAGATGTGGTTGCCATTGTCGTCCCAGGTCCCGTCCAAAGCGGAATAGTAAAGGTCGGCAGGAATGTTATAATCTTCGTACACGCTGGAGGATTGAACGGTACAGTAGAAGCCCCGGTAGGGAACGTATTCAACATCGCCTCCCAACAAAACAAACTCAATCCCGTTGTTCTGGTATTCCTGGATGATGTAATTCCGGATCTTCTCGGGGAGATCCTGCCCGGTCATGCTGCTGCCGATTGATTCGGTTGTGACCACCTGGGTGATCATTCCCATGCCCTGATACATGTCGATAAGATCCTGAAAAGAGTCGCTGAAGGCACTGGGGGTGATAATCAGGATCTGATAGTCCGTCTTCAGGGAGGCTTTGAAGGGGTAGCTCTCCGCCATTTCCGGATTTTGGATCAGCACTCCCAGCCGTTCGGCCGTTTTGGCGGTTGTACGGAGATTTTCCATGGCTTTGACGGCCGTCTCATCGGAGGCGGTATGAATTCTCACGGTCACTTTCCCGAAATAGCTGAGGGTCCCTTTGGAAGGAGCGTAGGTAACGGGAGTGAATGAAGAGAGTGCGATCCCATACCCGTTCAGGTACTGGGTGACCAGGTGTCCGGCAGGAGAGGCCGGATAGTTTTCCTGTTGCCGGTAGATCTCCTCATTTCGGATAAAGGTACCCGAAGGCCCTTCGGAGAGTGGCCTGACATGTTGCTGTGGATAAAGGGCATAGGTGCCCGGAATTTCATGGGGCATCTCTCCGATAACCTCGATGGACAGAGCCGCCTCCCCGGGAGGCAGGAGCAGGGATATCGTCTGATAAGGTAAAACGGGTTCTCCCGGCAAACCACTGGACTGGGTTCCCGGAAAGATGATGACCTGGTAGTTGTCTTTTTGTGAGATCTGGTAATCAGAAAAATAAAACGTTTTTTCAATCACCTGTGCAAACAGGGCTGAGGTCGCGAGAAATGTGACAATCAAGAGGAGAAATTTTTTCATAACTGGGATCGGATTATGGAGAATTTATTTATTCTGGTCAAGAAAACAGATTTGCAAAGATAAAGACAATCGAACAGGGTAGTAGGTTGCCTCAGTAATTTATATTGTAGTAAAAAAGAGGATATCAATTGGCTTGATATCCTCTTTTTCATGCATTCCAGAAGCAGAATTATTGCGTGATGAATAGTTTCTGCATCGATTTTTCACCACCGGAACGGATCACCAGGAAATAGACCCCCTGTTTCAGGTTCACATTGAATGTTTTCTGAAGTTGTCCGTTCACCTGAATTCCGGTCTCTTCATAAACCCGTGAGCCCAGTGTGTTCACGATCTGGATGTCGACCGTTGTTTTTTCCGGGGCATTCAGTTCAATAACGAACCGGCCATTATTTGGATTGGGGTAAATAGTGGCGCTGAGAGAGGTGGCAGGTTCCTCAATGCCGGTACATTCATCAAAGAAGATTTCGTGTGTTCCCATGGCAACGCATCCGTTCGGAGAGGTGATGGTCACTTCAAAGGTGTGCGCACCGTATCCGACATCACCGTGGGTTACCGTGATC
>Ga0208828_1000483_pt1 | contig 17503 bp, 14 predicted proteins | sample Kivu_160m_FD_185487 | JGI IMG/M metagenome (GOLD analysis project Ga0208828, IMG submission 185487) | Freshwater microbial communities from Lake Kivu, Western Province, Rwanda to study Microbial Dark Matter (Phase II) - Kivu_160m (SPAdes)... | ecosystem: Environmental > Aquatic > Freshwater >... | reverse complement strand
TGATCCCGTTCCGGTTGATCGCCTCCTCCCGAGAGGGAGATATTGTGCGTGGAGGTAAAACCGGTATGGAAGACCTCTTTGTAATTGTCCGGCTGGGGAGAATAGGCTCTCATCTCTCCGTCCCACCACCTCACTATTTGCCCCTCCATCCTGGGCCCCCAGGAGACAGCGGAACCGTAGTAGCCGAATTCGGCTGCAGTGGATGAGGTCTCTCCCGACTGGTTCAGGATGAGGTTGTCGGTACCATAAATGCCCGGATAGAGAAGGGTGTCGCCATCCATCGGAAAGGTGGGCGGTGTAAAGGATATTGGCCCTCCGGCTCCGTAGGTATTCTGCACCTCCCTGAACCTGTATGGGTCGATCATTTTAAGCGTGTAATTGTAAGTAACCCCGATCCCTTTGTCCTTTCGGCCACGCTTGGTCGTGATCAGGATCACCCCGTTGGCCCCGCGGGATCCGTACAGTGCCGAGGCTGCCCCTCCCTTCAGTACCGAATACTCTTCGATGTCCATCGGGTTGATGTCGCCGATGGGATTTCCCCAATCCACACCTCTTCCGATATTTTCCAGACCTGGAGTGTTTTCCATCGGGACATTGTCGACCACGATCAACGGTTGGTTGTTCCCCGAGATGTTATTGTTTCCGCGAATGACAACCCTGGTGGAACTCCCGTCTACACCATCACCCTCGGAGACGTTGACACCGGCAGATCTGCCGATGATGGCATCAAGCACGTTTGGGGTGTTGGACTGGACCACTTCGGCGACCTCAATTTTCTGGGACGAATAACCGATCTCACGCTTCTGGCGTTTCACACCGAGTGCCGTCACCACCACCTCTGCCAGTTCATTGGCCGACATCAGCATGACAATGTTGAATTCCGTTTCCTCCCCAACGGCGATTTCTTGGGTTTGGTACCCGATATAGCTGACTGTAAGGGTGTCGGCGTTCCTGATCCCCTGGAGGGTAAAGAGGCCGTCAACGTCTGTAACAGTACCGACGAGTTTTGTCTTCTCGCTGCCCTTCACAACAATGGATACGCCCGGAAGCCCGGAATCCTCCTCTTCAGAGATTATGCGCCCGGTGATTGTTTTTTCCTGGGCAAACAATGCTGTAGTGCAAAGGAATAGCAGGGTGAGACTGAGTAGAGTATGCTTCATCTGCAATGGTTTCTTCCTAACAAAAATAGAAAATTCTCGCAGCGTTTGTTTTTTTTTAACACCGCTTTTCTGGATGATGATGTAAATTTGCATTAAACTGATTCAATACGCATTGATTATGAGCATCGAAAAGAAATATCTGAAGACGAAACCTGTCTGCAAGGTTAAATTCTCCCTTACCGGAGATCCCTATGTTGATGCCATTTCCATTCATGTAGTCGGGGATTTTAACGAATGGAAACCGGGTGTCCATTCCATGAAAAAAGCCAGAACGGGCGAATGGTCGGTGCAGGTCGATCTGCCTGCTGGCTCCCCATGTCAGTTCCGGTATCTGATCGATGAGTCAGTCTGGGACAATGACCCCGGTGCAGACGGATCGGTGGATAACGGGCTGGGATCGGAGAATTCCGTACTGGAACTCTGAGGATTGGAAATGTTCCGTTCAGACCTCATTATGTGTTCCATGTTGAAGCCCTTGATGCCGGCGGGAATGTCCTGGCATTCGGACAACTGATGAAGCAGTGCGGCTGGCAGGATTTTGAGTAGTCCTCTCGAATATTTTTTCCTTCTTTTTTTGTATCATCAAATTATTTGATTATATTACTGTCGTAAAAACGACTAAAAATTAATCAATCATTTCGCTATTTCACCATTTCGCTATTTCGCTATTTCGCTATTTTTTTATGTACCTCTCCTGCCACTCCTATTACTCCCTCCGCTACGGAACCCTTTCCGTTGAACAATTGGTTGACCAGGCGGCATCGTTCGGGATCCAGGCTTTGGCGCTGACTGACATCAACAATTCCACCGGGGTCATGGATTTTGTGGCAGCTTGTAGGGAAAAGGTGATCAAACCAATTGCGGGGATGGAGTTCCGCAACGGCGATCAGTTGTTATATACGGGAATTGCCAGGAACAACGATGGCTTCAGGGAACTGAATGAATTCCTGACGTATCACAACCTGCGGAACCTGCCCCTGCCTGACCGGGCACCGGATTTCAATGAGGTGGCGGTTATTTATCCTTTCAGATCCCGGATCCCGGATCCCGGATCCCGGATAGATCATCGGGCATCTGGCCACGCAAAGGTTTGGTCTCCGTTTCGCTACGACATCCGGTATATGGAATCACACGATGCATTTATCGGGGTCAGACCGGCTGAACTGAACCCCATCATCCTTTCACGTCACCGTCATCTCCTCAACCGGATGGTGATGATGGCCCCGGTCACCATTTCCGGTGAAGCGACCTGGGAGTTGCACCGGAACCTTAGGGCGATTGACCACAATGTGTTGCTCACCCGTCTCGAGCCCTGGCAAATAGCCTCTTCCGACGAGGTGATGCAACCACTTGACACCTTACTGGAGCCTTTCAGGGAATACCCGGAGATCATCCGGAACACGGAGAAGCTGATTGAAGCCTGCAGCATCGATTTTGACTTCAGGGAGAGCAAAAACAAACGGACCTTCACCGGGAATGAATATGACGACCAGGTGCTCCTGGAGAAGCTTGCTTTCGACGGGTTGGACTACCGGTATGGCAAGAACCACACAGAGGCGCGCAACAGGATCCGGCATGAGATCGGGATCATCTGCAAGATGGGGTTTGCCGCCTATTTCCTGATCGCCTGGGACATTGTTCGCTATTCCATGGCCCGTGGTTTTTACCATGTGGGAAGGGGCAGCGGAGCCAACAGCATCGTGGCCTATTGCCTGAAGATCACCAATGTGGACCCCATTGAACTGGACCTCTATTTCGAGCGGTTCATCAATCCCAAGCGCACATCTCCGCCTGATTTCGACATCGATTACTCCTGGAAGGAGCGGGATGAAGTGCTTGAATATATTTTTAAGCGGTACGGCCATGAGCATACCGCCCTGCTTGGAGCCATGTCGACGTTCAAAGGGAATTCGATCTACCGGGAACTGGGAAAGGTTCACGGGCTGCCGAAAGGAGAGATGGATGCCTTCCTGAAGCAGCCGGAGGAGGCGATCAACCGGAACGGGATCATTGAAAGGATCAGCAGGATCGGGGAGATGATGGTCGATTTTCCAAATCTTCGCTCCATTCATGCAGGTGGGGTTCTGATCTCCGAAAAACCCATCACCTGCTATACGGCTCTCGATCTTCCTCCGAAAGGATTTCCTACCACACAATGGGACATGTATGTGGCTGAGGATATCGGCTTTGAGAAACTCGATATCCTGAGTCAGCGCGGCATCGGCCATATTTTTGAGACCGCCCGGCTGGTGAAGCAACACCGGAACATCAGCGTGGATGTTCATGATGTGAAGCGGTTCAAGGAGGATCCCGAAGTCAAAAAGCTCCTGCAGTCGGCCCGCACCATCGGCTGTTTTTATGTGGAGAGCCCTGCCATGCGCGGGTTGCTGAAAAAACTGCCAGTGCGACGATACCGCACCCTGGTGGCGGCCAGCTCGATCGTCCGTCCGGGTGTGGCCAGGTCAGGGATGATGAAGGAGTACATTTACAGGTTTCACAACCCCGGGAAGTTCCGCTACCTTCATCCGGTGATGGAGGAGCAGTTGAAGGAGACATACGGCGTGATGGTTTACCAGGAGGATGTGCTGAAGATCTGTCATCATTTTGCCGGTCTCGATCTGAGCGAGTCGGATGTGATCCGGCGGGCCATGAGCGGGAAATACCGGTCTAAAAAGGAGCTTCAACGGATCATCGACAAGTTTTTCAGCAACTGCAAGAAGTTCGGTTACCCGGATGAGGTGACCAAAGAGGTGTGGCGTCAGATCGAGTCGTTTGCCGGATACTCTTTTTCCAAGGCCCATTCGGCATCCTATGCCGTGGAGAGCTACCAGAGCCTTTTTCTCAAAGCCCATTACCCGCTTGAGTTCATGGTGGGGGTGATCAACAATTTCGGGGGGTTCTATCCCTCCTGGGTTTACCTGAACGAAGCCCGGAACCAGGGCGCCAACCTGCAACTTCCATGCGTGAACTACGGTGGCTACACGACCTGTCTGCGGGGGGAACGGGATATCTATGTGGGATTCATTCACGTGGCAAACCTGGAGGCGGAAGTAGGGAAGGCGATAGAAGACAAGCGGACAAGCGGACAAGCGGACAAGCGGACAAGTGTGCTGGTGGAGGAGCGAACAGCGAATAGCGAACCACTGAATGATATTCCTTTCACCAGCCTCGAGGATTTCGTGCAGCGCGTGCCTCTTACCATTGAGCAACTGGTAATCCTGATCCGGGTGGGGGCGTTCCGCTTTACGGGGAAACCCAAAGCGACGCTGCTGTGGGAGGCGCATATGCTGTTAGACAAGCGGACAAGCGGACAAGCGGACAAGCGGACAAGTGAAATCGAAAACCGGATATCGAATCAATCGGAAATTCTTTCGTCCTTCGTCCCTCGTCCTTCGTCTCACGTCCCTCAAACCCTCTTCGAGACCCCGGTCAGGCATTTCGAGTTGCCCTCTCTCTGGCAGTCGCAGCTGGAGGAGATTTACGATGAGATCGAGCTGTTGGGATGGCCGGTGACCCATACCTGGTTTGACCTGCTGGAAACCGGGTTTCGCGGTGAGATCATGGCGGAAGAGATGGGCCGTCATGTGGGTAGGAGAGTCAGGATGCTTGGGTTGCTGGTGACGATCAAGTATGTTCGGACGGTCAAAAAAGAGTGGATGCACTTCGGCACCTTCATCGATGTGACGGGACAGTTCTTCGATACGGTCCATTTTCCTCAGGCGGTGAATGCCTATCCCTTCAGTGGCGACGGGATCTACCTGGTCCTTGGAAGGATTGTGGAGGAGTTCGGCTTCCCCAGCCTGGAGGTGGAGAAGATGGCGAAGATGCCGGTGAAGGCGGATCCGAGGGCTTAGATGCCGGAAGCCGGATGGCAGATAAGAGATAGGAGATAAGAGATAGGAGATAGGAGATGTTGGATATTGGATAGTTGAGGTCATCCAATCCAAGAAACGGGATCATTCGCCCATCTTTCCTCATTTTTTCAATAAAAGCAAATTTACGAATATTTATCCCTGAGCCATCTGAAACTTCACTACTTTTATATCCAAAATCCAAAATCCATATGTCTTTACCAATTTTCCACGTCGATGCCTTCACCGACCACGTTTTTGGCGGAAATCCGGCTGCTGTGGTGCCTCTTGAATTCTGGCTTCCGGATGACCTGATGCAGCAGATCGCTGCCGAAAACAATCTGTCTGAGACAGCCTTTTTCGTCAATGAACCCACCGGTTACCGGATCCGCTGGTTCACCCCGGTAGCTGAAGTTGATCTGTGTGGCCACGCCACGCTGGCTTCGTCACATGTCTTGTTCAATCACCTGGGTTTTCCCGGGGATTTGATCGAACTTCAATCCCGGAGTGGCATCCTGCGCGTAAAACGGGACGGGGAGCGACTGACCCTTGATTTCCCGGCCGACACGATGCAGGAGGTCGAAGCGCTTGATAATCTGGTGACTGCAATTGGCCGGAAGCCACTCAACACCTTTAAAGGGAAAACCGATTTCATGATGGTTTTCGGAAGCCAGTCGGATGTGGAAGAAATCGTACCCGATATCCACCTGTTGCTGAAAACCGATGCCAGAGGGGTGATTGTTACGGCCCCGGGCAAGAAGGTAGATTTTGTCTCCCGGTTTTTCTGTCCTCAGGTTGGCGTGGCGGAAGACCCTGTGACCGGCTCGGCACACACCTCCCTGACCCCTTACTGGTCGGCCCGGCTGGGCAAAACCATGATGAAAGCGAGTCAGCTTTCCAGGAGGAGAGGTCATCTTACCGTCTCCCTGAAAGGAGACCGGGTGGAGATCTCAGGAAACGCCTTGACCTATATGAGAGGGGAGATTTTTCTGGATGACTAGATCAGAAAAGATGGGGGATAGGAGAGAGGAGATAGGAGCTCACTACCTGCTGTCTGCACGTTACTGAATCATGGTTCAGGAAAGATTAAAGGATGACGAGAGGTCTGGAAATAATCCCCTGATGTGTCTCGAAATGTACAAGGTACTCTCCGGAGGGCAGTGAAGAAGGTATTGGCAGCGTGAGATGCTGGCTTTCTTTCAGCAGGGTTGCGTCAGGAAAGTTGTGAAATACTTCCCCGTTAAGATTGACCAATTTCAATGTTACTTTCTGATTATCAGACGACTCAATCCTGAGATTCAGGGTTCGACCATGAACGGGATTCGGATAGATGGTGATGGACAACTCATTTGATGGGAATTTTTCCAATCCGGTTGAGATTCCGGAGTAGTACCGGACCGTGGCGAAATCACTATTATCGTCAGAATTGTATGCGTAGCCTGCCGCGATGATCTTTTCGTCGGTCTGAATTGTCACTGCTGATGCTGCATTATCGTCGATCATATCGGTTACAACCATCCCGAAATCACCGAAGGAGTTGTCGGGATATCCGTTGGGCAGGAATCGTAACACGGCAAAGTCATCCCCGGCAATCCCATGAATATGGGTCACAACCACCAGCCGGTTTTCCTGGTCGGATGCCATCCTTCCCCCGGGGTAAATAATTCCGTTATCGATCGTCAGCCCATCATAAATAGAAACTCCACCGATCCCGAAGGAGGGATCCGGTGTGTCATCCAGCTGATAGCGGAGCAGGACCACGGCGTCATATTCACTGGCATTTCCATTGTGAGCCAATCCCGATGCCACAATCTTGTTGTTGAGGTATAGGATCGTTCCGGGCATGTCTGAAGAGTTGTTATTCAGGTCTTTCACCGCATGGTCGTTGGTGCCGAAGCTCACATCGGTATTTCCGTTTGTAAGGAAACGGCAAATGAAGAGGTCGTCATCTTCCGTGAATCCATAATAGATTCTTCCGAGAACGAGAATTTTTCCGTCATCCTGAAGGGCAACGGATCCTACATATTCATTCTGTCCCAGATCGGTTTTTTTAATTCCATTGGTTCCGAAAGAGAGGTCGAACGTGCCATTCGCTGTGAACCTTGCCACGGCAATGTCATCGGTCGACCCGTCGGTGGCCACTGCCATCGGTCAGGTATCTGACCAGGTGGCTTAGGTGATCCTGTCCGATTCCACCGCTGTTCCCGCATACCAGAATTTTCCCGTCGCTTTGCACCAGCACTTTGCAGGCAACGTTGTATTCGGAAGAAAAATCGGTGAAAACGGCTCCATTGTTGCCGAAGGATTCATCCAGCGTTCCAGGTTGCTGGGCAGTAAGGTTAAAAACGGAGAAAAGGAGTGCGAGGGTTGCGAGTAGGGTTTGTTTCATGCTGCAGGATATTTTTTGGTTGGCTTAAAAATAAAATATATTCATAGACCCTTCGTCCTACTATTCCAGTTAATAGACCGGGTACTGATCGAACAGCTCTGACTTCAACCCAGCAAACCGTCTGCTTTCCAATTTCGCTTGTTTCATATACTCCTAGTTGCTTGCAGTGAAAAGAACAGGACTATTCAGATTTCCCAACAAGCGGAAAAGAAAGGATACCTTCCGGTAAAATCTTGTCCGGGCCATGGTTTTTCCCTGTTGTAGCTCAATGGCCGACATGTTTTTCGGTTTGAATACGACGATGATGTGGTCATAGTATTTCCAGTCGGCAGTCATCAGTTGTCCGGCCTTTTTAAATTGATCATAAGTTTGTGTTCCAGAATCAAACCCGAAGATCATGGAAGCATGTATCAGGATACCCATCTTCTTTATTTTCTTGATGGGCTGCTTTACCTCCTCTGTAGGGACATCCGCGGGTGGTCATAATAGGAACAAACATAACTGCTGAATCAGCACGTTCCAGCGCTTTATCCGGCAGAATGGCAGGTTTGCTGAGGGCCGGGGCTATCAGGAGAATTTTATTGGTTAGTTTTGGTGATGGGTAGAAAACGGATGTGTATGAACCACATCAATGGTATGTTTGATCAGTTTGTGGATGTTGTGCAGGTATGGTTTCTCATGTCCTGAATAGAATGAAAGAGCCGCCCCGAGGTGCTCCGCCCTGCCGGTTCTGCCGATCCGGTGGACATAGGTTTCAGCCTCTTCGGGAATTTCAAAATTGATCACATGAGAGAGTTTGTCCACATCAATTCCGCGGGAAGCTACATCTGTCGCCACCAGCACCCTGATGCTTTGATTTCTGAATGCTTTCAGGGCTTTCTCCCGGGCATTCTGTGATTTGTCTCCGTGAATTGCATCGGCTTTGATCCCCTGGCGGGCCAGGTCCTTTGCGACCTTCTCAGCACCACGCCTGGTCCGTGTAAAGATAAGGGCCTGGGTGATCAGTTCATCCTGCAGTACATGGGCAAGCAAAAGTTTCTTATTCTCCTGCGCTACATGGTAAACCTTCTGTGATACCAGCGATGGTGGGGTTGCCCTGGGTGCCAGGTTTACGGTCACCGGGTTGTCAAGTTGCGATGCCGCCATGTTCTTGACTTCCTGGGTTGTAGTCGCAGAAAACAGCATGGTCTGCCTTCTTGCAGGGAGTTTTACAATGATCCGTTTGATGTCATGGATGAATCCCATGTCGAGCATGCGATCCGCTTCATCAAGAATAAGATATTCGATCCGGTTCAGCTGGATATAACCCTGCTGGATCAGGTCGATCAGCCGGCCGGGTGTCGCTACGACAACATCGACACCTTTGTGCAACGCATCGGTCTGGGGCCGTTGTGATACGCCACCATAGACCGTTAACATTCTTAGGTTTAATCCTTTGCTGTATGCCGAGAATTCCTCGCTGATCTGGGTAGCGAGTTCCCGTGTGGGAGCCAGAACCAGAGCTCTGACAACCCTTTTTTGCTTGAGATCCCTTTCAGTTGTCAGCATCTGTATAACCGGTAGCGCAAAGGCAGCTGTTTTACCGGTTCCCGTTTGCGCGATGCCGAAAAGATCACGGCCCTGTAAAATGGAAGGGATTGCTTGTTCCTGGATTGGCGTTGGGTTCAGGTACCCTTTCTTATGAATGGCTTGTAATAACGGTTCAATAAGATTCAATTGTTTAAAATTCATTGAGTTGTTTTTGTGTTAGATTGTATATATAATCGCTTCCCGGAAGACTTAAGCAAGTTTTTCTCCGGATGACTTTTCTAAAAACTGTAGGACGTGCTGAGTTGTAAAGGAGTGGAAATTACAAACAGATTGAGGTACAATCTTTCAAAAGGATTTGCAAAAATACCACTATTTTTTGGATTCCGCTGAATTATTTAAGATCTGGATTGAGGAGGTAGGGGACAGGGGATAGGAGATAGGGGATAGGAGATATTTGATATTGGATATTGGAAATAATCTACGACCTATGGCTATTAACCAAAAACTAAAAACCAATAACCAATAACCTACAGCCTAGCCCCCACCATCAACTGCACCCCCGAAGGTGTTATGATTACATGGATATCCTTCAACCCTGCCTTTTGCATCCATAATCTAATCTCTGCTTCCGTATATGTATCTCCATGCAGTGTTCCCACCAGCATATTGATCGCAAAGAGGGCCCCGTTGGGAGGAGAGATCCGGTCGTGAGACATGATGTGATCGAGGATCACCAGTTGCCCTCCCGGGTTCAGCGCAGTGGCTCCTTTTTTCACCAGCAACCGGTTTTCTTCCGGTGAGTTGATGTGGATTATGGCCGACATGAAGATCAGGTCGAAGCCAGAGCCGAAGCTATCCTTTAAATAGTCCCCGGCCATAACGGATATTCGATTGGAGATCGGGGATAGGGGATTTCTGATCTCTGATCTTCTATCTCCAATCTCCGATCCCGGATGCCGGATTTTCTCCTCCCTTTGAAGGGGAGGCTGGGAGTGGTCACTTCGTTCATTGAGGTACTTCTCCGTAATCGGAACAATCTTCGGCAGGTCGAACACAATCCCTGTCATCTCCGGGTTGTGTTTGATGAATTCCATGATAAAGGCACCGGAACCACCGCCGACATCAAGAACCCGTTTCACCTGTGAGAGGTCCAGGGCATCGGTCACCTCGATGGCCTGGGCTCCGGCCCGGCGGTGCATGGCGGCAATGAAAGCCTCCTGCCAGTCATCATCCCGTTCATTGATCGGCTGGTCCACCGCAACGGATGTTCCGGCAAACACCGCATCCGTGAGGGTGCTCCAGCTTTTCCACAAACGGTTGGTGTGGCTCAGATTGCTGAGGAAAAGCGGGGCGGAGGAGACCAGGAACTTGTCGGAAAATGCAGTGTTGCTGAACTTGCCGTTCGCTTTTTGCAAGAGGCCGATGGCCACGAGGGCATTCAACAGGCGGTTGGTGGCCCGGGGATCCGTTCCCAGGATACCGGCCACCGTTTCAGATGCACTCCCCGGGGCACAGAGGTGATCGAATACCTTCAGTTCAGCTCCGGTGAGGATGATCCGGCTTGCTCGAAAGCTGTTGACAAGTTCCTGGAAGGCGGTCGGAGAGTTGATTTCAGGCATGGTAATATGGTGATGTGGTGGTGTGGTGAAACAGGCGGACAAGCGGACAAGCGGACAGGTGATGAATTTGAGAGTTAGAAAGTTTGAGTCACCTCTAACTTCTCACCTTTTACCTCTTACGTCTTACGTCCCTCGTCCCTCGTCCCTCGTCCCTCGTCCCTCGTCCCTCGTCTATTGCCCCAATCCCAGCACCTGCACCCCCTGGTCGTAAACGATGTCGACAGGGATCTGCTTCGATTTCAGGAGATCCAGTTCGGCCTGAAGTTCGGGATGGATGATACCGTTGGCTTCCAGGAATTCAGCGGCTTTCTGGTAGTCCCCATCTCCTTCGATCATCAGCACAAAGGCGGCCCATTCATTCATCGCCTCGCGGATCTTTTCGAAATTGACCTTGTAGGTGCCCGCATCCGTGCGTTCGAAGGCACCTTTTTCACTGAAATAGTTGAAGCACATCATATTGGCTTTTCCATGAGCGCTGGCGGCGCCAAACCTGACCGAACGGAACATCCCGGCCATGAAGGTGACAAAGTTATCTTCGGGTGTGATGCCGGTGATTTCACCCATCTCAATCATCTTGACAGAGATAAAGAGTCCGAGGACATCGGCTTTGGCTTCTTCAAAAGCGCTGTATTTTTCTTTCAGCGCTTCCCGGATGGTCTCGTTGCCGGCAATGGTCTTCTTCATACCCAAGCCATGGCCCACCTCGTGGAACATCACGTTGCTGAAGAAGGCATCAAACTTGATGTGATCACGCTGGGAGGAGTCGATCAGGACCCCGGCAATCGGGACAAGGATATTGTCAAACTTAGCTCTCATGGCATTCTTCAGCTGCAGGCGGCGACTGCCTTTCGTGGCCTGAACCCGCTCATCGTTAGGCAGGTTGATGGCGATGGTCTTGCTGCCGGCATTCATATCGCCGGCACTGTAGATGATGTCATACGCATTAAGGTCGGAATCGGTGCCGGGCGTCCCTTGCTTGTATTTTGCCTCCACGGGAAGCTCTTTTTGAAGCAGGGGGAGGAGGGTGGTGAATTTCTCCAACTGCTTGCTCCACTCCTTATCCTTTACAAGTACAGCCGACTCATAAGCGGTTTTATACCCGAACAATTTGTCCTCATAGTTCTCGATCGGGCCGATGACCAGGTCGATGGTATTGGTCTTCATGTCCATCCAGGCCATATCCGATGGGTAGTAATCGTCTGACAACAAGGCTTCTGCGCGCATCTCCAGGTATTTCTTCAAACCGGGATCTTCGGCCAGCGAAGAAGCTTCCTTCAGCAACCCTGCTGCTTTTTCAAGTTGTTCCTGGTACGCTTCGTGGTACCAAACTGATCTCAGGCTACCATCCTCATTCCGCCATACAAGGGTGTATTGGCTGGTTTTATCCGGGTTATCCCACTTCTCAAATTCCTCCTTGCTCATATCCTGGGGATAAAAATTCGCTCCGGCAGGTTTTTCTCCGTAATCGGGGAGAAAGGGTTTGTTTCCGTTCAGCCGTTCCCAGGGGCCGTAATTGATCATGGCGAATTTGCGGGCATCCTCATTGGTCAGGCTGTCTAAGAAGCTCTCTTTATTCTCTTCAAAAGCCGGCTGCCAGAAAAGGTTGTCCATGATCTGAGCCGCTTCGATCAGCATGGGGATCATTTGCTTCTCCTTGTCGGTGAGCGGCGATAGATCTGTCGTCAGCGTGACGACGGCGTATTCGGCGACTTTTGCCTGCATCAGGGAATCAAATGTGGTTTGTTCTGCCGTTTTGGTTGCCTGGTTGCAGCCGGTCAGCCATGCAATAGCTGCCATCGGAAGAAGAAACATGAAGATTTTTTTCATAGGGAATCATTTTGAATAGGTTCAACAATTCTATTGTTTTATGCGGGTGAAATTCGTATGTTTGTGCATCTGCATGTTGCAAAAATAGTCTAAACCTTTTTAAACCCAAGTAAGTATGTCTGGAATTTTATGGACAATCATCATTGTCATTCTTCTTATCCTGTTTTTTGCAGGGATACGCATCGTCAGACCCACCCACAGGGGGCTGGTGGAGCGTTTCGGGAAATATTTGCGTTTTGCAAACCCCGGATTTCACTGGATTATCCCGGGGATTGACAAAATGTATCAGATCAACATCACCGAACGAATGGTGGATGCCGAACCTCAGGAGATCATTACAAACGACAACCTCAATGCGAAGGTGGATGCACAGGTTTATTTTAAGATCAAGTCGGATGAAGAGAGTGTGAAGGCGTCTCAATACAATGTGAACAGGATCGATTACCAGATCGTCAACCTGGCTCGTACCACCCTGAGAAACATCATAGGGACCATGACGCTGAAATCGGCCAACAGCGAACGGGGAAAGATCAACAAGGAGCTCCACAGCACGCTGTTGGAGGAGACGGCTCACTGGGGCATCGAGATCGTTCGCACCGAGCTGAAGGAGATCGACCCTCCGAAAGATGTGCAGGAGACGATGAACAAGATCGTAAAGGCGGAAAATGAGAAAATCGCCGCCATCGATTTTGCCACGGCTCAAGAGACACAGGCCGACGGAATGAAACGGGCTGAGATACGGAAAGCCGAAGGGGTGAAGCAGGCGGCCATCCTGCGGGCGGAAGGGGAAGCCCAGGCAATTCAGCTGGTCAATGAAGCCGCCGAAAAATACTTCATTGGCAATGCCCAGTTACTGAGGCGGATTCAAATGGTGGAGGCTTCCCTTCAGGAAAATTCAAAGATCATCGTACCTGAAGGCTCCGATCTGGTAAATGTGCTGGGTGAAATGGCAGGGATTATCCCCCTGAAGCCGAAACACACGGAAAAATAACCGGCTGATCAGGACCTGCCCGGTTTTGGTTTGATGATCTCTTTCAGCCTGGCCGTGAAGTCTTTGGTGGTGTCTGACAGCTCTCCCCTGAGTTTTGTGAGGTCATGAGAGAATGACTCATAGCTTTTTTGCAACGTGCTTTTGAATGCTTCATACTCCAGATGTGATTCCTGATGCATGGTTTCGTGGGTAGCCTGAATCTCTTTAATCATCTTCTCCAGTTGATCAAGTTTCCCCTGGGTCTCTGAGGATAACCGTTGAATATGGAGTTCTGCATTATTGGCTGAAGTATGCAGTTCCGACCGGATGGAGGAGTGCTCCAGTTCAAAAGTGGCTATCTGTTCATCCATCCGTTTCGAAAGTTCCTTAAACCTCTCATTCAGCTCCTCGGCGAAAGCGTTTGTTCGGTGCCGGAAGATGATGAGCCATATCAGCACCACCAAAGTGAAGAGAAAAAGGCAGGCGGGAATCAGGATGGCAATGAGGGTACCTGATTTTCGCTGAGTTAGCAGCCTGTCGTCGAAGCTGGTCTGGGAGGATTGGAGCATCCCGAGGGCATCCTGCTGGATGGTCAGGGCTTCGGACTGAAGGGTGAGCAATTCGGCAAGACTGTCGCTGGTCTCAGCCTGGAACAGGATCTGTTGTTTTAACTCCTGGTTGCTTTTATTCAGTTTGTAGATGGCTTCCTGAAGGCGTGCCTTCTCCAGCTGAAAATCTTTTTTGGCTACAAATTCCGGCTCCTGGCAGAAAAGATAGCCATGGAGCACGATCAGTGCTCCGAATGTCATGAATAACTGTTTCATATAACTTATTTTAAACCGTTAAATATAATAAAAAAATGAAAAACTTTCTATATTTGCTGAAAGTAAATCATCCTTTATGAGACATATTTTCGGCTTCATCATCCTGACAAGCTTACTGCTGGGATTTTCTTCCTGTGAAAAGGTCAAAGGGAAAGGAGAAGTGGTTAACCAGACCCGTGCCATCACTGGTTTTACCGGGATATCACTGGCTATTGACGCTACGGTCTATTTTTCTCCCGACACAGGATTCTATCTCGAAGTGAGGGCTCAACAAAACATCCTGGATTTCCTTCAAACAGAACTTGACGCAAACAACAATCTGATAATCAAGTATAAGCCAAGTGTCATTGTGGGGTCGCACGAACCTGTCGAGATCTTTGTCGCTGCGCCTGACATGCGCTCCCTTTCGATCAGCGGGTCGGGTGATATCCTGGTGGATACTCCGTGGGAGACCCAGTATATTGAGACGGTGACCAGTGGGAGTGGAAATATCAACATTTCTCAACTGGATGCCAATGAATTTCGTGCCACAATCAGTGGGTCCGGAAATGTGCAGGCTTCATCCGGAACCGTTAACATGCAGCACCTGCTGATCAGCGGTAGCGGTAACATGGATCTGCTTGGATTGGAGTCCGATACCACGATGGCTACCATCAGCGGATCGGGCAACATCACGGTTTGGGTAAACAAACTTCTCGACGCAACGATCTCCGGCAGCGGGAATATCAGTTACAAGGGCAATCCGGTCGTGAACACCCATATCTCGGGATCGGGGTCCGTGATAAAAATTTAGCTCCTACTACCTGCTGATCCCTTTCTCGATCAGGAGTGCCTCTATTTTTGGCAATGCTTCACGGGCAGCTTTCTGTCCTAATTCCAGCATGAGTTCGTCGTCTTTTGCACTCAGGAGAGGTAGCCCTGTCAGGTCAGGGGAGATCAGGATGTCCGCCTGTTTAAGTTCCGCCTCTTTCAATACATGGGAAGCTACTCTATAGCATCGTTGCAAGACCTCTGTCTTGTTTTTAAAATCCGGCATTGTGTCGAAATCTGCCATGATATCAACCGCAAGCGTTATCAGAGGATGATACTGTTTGGCCACATCGATGGCAATGTTATTGAGGACACCTCCGTCCACGAATACCGTTCCGTACATCTTAACCGGTTCAAAGATATAAGGAATGGCACAGGAGGCATTGACGGATGGGGCAACGGGGCCGGCAGCCAACGGGACACTCCTGCCATGATCCAGGTCGGTGGCAACAGCCACGAATGGAATCGGAAGCTCTTCAATGTTCCGGTGATGCAGGTGTTCATTCAGGTATTTCTGAAGTTTTTTGCCTGAAACGTAACCTTCGGATGAACGAAAAGGGGAAAAGTCAAAGACATCACTGGTCTTGATATGATTGACCAGCGGGATCAGCGAATCGACATGGGGAAAATCCGCGTAGAGCGCCCCAACCATGCTGCCGGCGCTGGTGCCAACGATCAGGTCGATCGGAATATGGGCATCCTCAAGTACTTTGATCACTCCTACATGAGCCGAGCCGTGAAATGCACCTCCTCCAAGGACCAGCGCCACCCTGGGTGGATGGTCCAGGATCCTGGCTGGTGGCAAAAGTGCCGGTTCGTCCACCACCATAAATTTTCTTGAGCAGCCAGGGACCAAGAAAGCAAGGACCAGAATTGTCCCCAATATCAAGGTATTGGATTTGCGGAGAGGACCTCTTTTCATAGATTTGGTTTTTCACAAAGATATTATTTTCCATCTCTTCTGCGTTAGAATGTTACGAATCAGAATGACATATGGTTGGAAAACATATAACAACATGCCTGTTTGGTTGGATCTTCTTTTTCCATGCGGCAGGTCAGCATTGGAATACCGATTCGCTGGCAATCAGCATTCCGTCAAGTGTCACGAAGTCGCCTGAAGCCTTCGCTGACTATCTGACCAGCCGTTTCCCCGATGGTACCGACCGGGTGAAATCGCTCTATTCCTGGATCAGCCATTCGATCGTTTATGATGTCAGTCTGGGTGATGAAGCAGGGAAATACGAGACCACAGAGGCTTTTGTTCTGGATGTCTTGAAAACGAAGAAAACGGTTTGTCAGGGATATGCCGAGGTGTTCACCACAGTCTGCAACCGGATGGGGATCCCCGCCCTTACCATCCATGGCTATACCAGGATAGATGGTCGTATACAAGCGGGCACCGGGCATGCCTGGAATGTCGCCAAAATCGATGGTAAATGGTTCCTGTTTGATCCTACCTGGGGCAGCGGTTTCCTCTATGGAGGGAGATATAAAAAAAGTTTCTCCTCTTTCTACTGTTTTACCCCTCCAGACAGCCTGATCAATACACATATGCCATTGGACCCCATCTGGCAACTCCGGGATTATCCGTTAACACATGATCAGTTTATTGATGGCTTTCGGCAGGGTTCGGTGTTTTACCACTATGCTGACAGCCTGGACCGGTATTTTACCATGGACGAAATCAGCCAGGCTGAAGCTACCCTGCGAAGGGCAGTGGCTACTCATGCCAACCGGGCCGAGATCCATCAGATTTTCCGGAAATACAATGATTATGTGGTCAATCTCAAGTGCAACGACGAGATCACCCGTTTCAATGAAGCCTCTGAAATGCTCAGTCAGGCTATTGACAGCTTCAATGCTTATCAGGAGGAGCGTTTCCGGCGGGGAACGCGACCAGACAAACTGAGGGCCAAGCTGGCTGAGGCGGCGAAACAGGTTCAGGCTGCCAGGCAACAGGCTGAAACCCTCGATTCCTGTATTTCCCTCTCTTCACAGGAAATCCAGGGGCTTCTTAGAAATATCCGGGAAGTCGAAACAGCTGTTGCAACAGAATATAGAAAACTTTGAACCGGGAAAAAGTTACCTGTCAGGAATCCAAGGTAACATACATTTGTACTTCGTAATTCGTCCCTCGTACCTCTTACTTCGTACTGTGACCCGCCTGGGACTCGAACTTGGGTTGTATTGTATTGATATACAACAGCTTAAAATCTTATATTTCAAAGATACACCGAATTATGCACCGATATGCTCAAAGAACGTTCTTATTGTATGATACTAATTTACACTAACTTACCAGACCTTCATCCGGTGAATCTGATAAGTTTTAAACTGCTTTATCAACCAAATTGCCAGTAAAAAAACCTCCGATACCCGAAGGCACCGGAGGTGTGAAGCCAGGCTAAGCCCAGATGGAATACCTGGGAGGCTGATTGAGCTCCAGGAAATGATCTAATTCCAGCCTTGAAGCAAAGGAATAGATAGCTGTGATTTTGCCGCTGCGGGCATAGAGTGTTAGTT
>Ga0208828_1000479_pt1 | contig 17660 bp, 18 predicted proteins | sample Kivu_160m_FD_185487 | JGI IMG/M metagenome (GOLD analysis project Ga0208828, IMG submission 185487) | Freshwater microbial communities from Lake Kivu, Western Province, Rwanda to study Microbial Dark Matter (Phase II) - Kivu_160m (SPAdes)... | ecosystem: Environmental > Aquatic > Freshwater >... | reverse complement strand
AGTCCTGACCTGGCTCCTGGCGGGAAATGCCAACAGGGTCAAACAGAAAAGTGAAAAAAATAAGCCGGCGTATTTTCCAACCTTCATGGCCCTTTTCAGCTATTTTTCTTCCAGGCCCGGTTTCATTGGCACAAAAACAAAATGCCCGTGATGGGTCATCTGCCACTCCTGATCACCGGTCCGGATACAGCGTGTCATGACCTGGACGTCCCTCCGGCCGACCGGAGCCACCAGGATGCCGCCAACAGTAAGTTGCTGCTTCAAGGATTCAGGAATGCTTTCTACCGCCGCGGTGATCAGTATCCGGTCAAACGGAGCGTAAGAGGGAAGGCCTGCATATCCGTCACCGTAAAAAAGCTTCACGTTGTAGCCCAGTTCTTTGAGCAGAACCTGTGCCTGCCGGTGGAGTTTAAGAATCCTCTCGACCGAATGAACCCTGGCTCCCAGTTCGGACAGGACGGCTGCCTGGTAGCCAGAGCCGGTACCCACTTCCAGTACCTTCTGGAAAGTCTGGAGTTCCAATAGTTCAGTTTGATAGGCAACGGTATAAGGCTGTGAGATGGTCTGGCCGGAAGAGATTGGAAAGGCCTGGTCCTGGTAGGCAAACTGCAGAAAGCCTGAATCCATGAAAGCATGCCGGGGTACGCGCATCAGTGCATCCAGGACCCTCTGGTCGCCGATGCCTTTCGCCCTGACCTGATCAACCAGTTTCCGGCGCAAGCCCTGATGTCGAAAGCTGTCTTCGATCATCACAAATCTATTAACTTTGTGACCTGTAATATCAGAATAATTTAGTTATGCGTAAAATCAGGATAAGCCTATCGGTAACCACCCTTGCCGTATTCCTTATTTCCTGTAACCTCATCAACCCTCCTGAAGAGATTCCGGCCCTGATCAGGATCGATACGATTCTGGTCAGGGTTAACCAGTTCGACCAGGGATCAGCCAGTCACCAGATGAACAATGTATGGATCAGTGTCGGCGGCATCAACCTCGGGGTTTATGAGTTGCCTGCCCTGATCCCCTGTCTCGAGACAGGGCCGCAATGGATATACATTCGACCGGGCGTGAAGCTGAATGGAATAGCTGCATCCCGCACCGCTTACAGCTTCTTTGAGCCCTATGAGATAAAGGACTACAACCTTGAACCCGGAGTTATTGCAACCATAACGCCCACAACCACATACAAGGAAGAATGCCTGTTTCCATGGATGGAGGATTTCGAGGATGCCGGTTTGACTTTCATTTATCCAAACTATTCTGATACGATTTTCAGGAATCAAACTGACACCGTGAAGGAAGGCCGTTTTTCCGGAGGGATCTATCTGGATAAAAACAATCCCTATTTTGAAGCCAACAGTTCCGAGGATTTTGTCCTGCCCAGAACCGGCACCCAGATCCTTCTCGAATTCGATTACCTGAACAATCTCGGATTTGAAGTCGGGACCTATGCCATCGAGGATGAGGTGGCCACGTGGTACAGCCTGGTTTATGTGAAGCCGGCCGATCGATGGAAACGGATGTATGTCGACGTCCACAGCACCGTCCTGGATCAAATCTCCGCTGACCTTTTCAGGATGGGTTTCAGGGCGGCCTGGGATTCCACCGGCCGGGCCACCCAGGGAATCATCATGGATAATATCAAGTTAATTCATTTTTAATGAACCGGCATAGGCAGCTTGTCAAATACCTGATTTCCGACCTGCTGGCTGCAGGCACCAGCTGGACCCTGTTCTATATTTTCCGGAAGGTCTATATTGAAACCAAGAAATTCGGTTATCCCATACCGGTCGAATTGAACAGCTCCTTCTGGATCGGGTTGATGACCCTGCCTTTCCTGTGGATCCTGTTTTATTACATCACAGGCTATTATAAGGACTTGTTCAGGAAATCCCGGCTCAGCGAACTGGGCCAGACCCTGACCACCACTTTTATCGGGGTACTGGTCATATTCTTTGCCCTGATCCTCAATGATACGGTCAAGACCTATACCAACTACTATCTCTCTTTCCTGGTGTTGTTCCTGCTGCATTTCCTGCTGACTTATGTACCCAGGCTGATATTCACCACCAGTTCGGCCCACCGGATCCACAACAGGATCATCGGTTTTCCCACCCTGCTGATCGGATCGGGCAAGCGGGCCCGTGAACTTTACACGGAAATGGAAAACCAGCCCCGGTCCACCGGGAATAAATTCATAGGCTTCATAAGCGCCAGTCACCATGACGATTGCCAGATGGACCAGTTCCTGCCTCATCTTGGCGGATTGAAGGACCTGCAGAAAGTCATCGCGGAAAACCATATCGACGAAGTGATCATTGCCATTGAGAGCTCTGAGCACGAGCTGCTGAAAAAGATCATCAACAAGTTGGAATACAAGAAGCTGACCATCAAGGTTACTCCGGACATGTATGATATCCTGACCGGGATGGTCAAGATGTCGTCTATCATCGGCACACCGCTGATCCAGATCAGTCATGACCTGATGCCGCCCTGGGAAGAAAACCTGAAGCGCATCCTTGATGTGGTGGTATCCTTGCTTGTGCTTGTTCTGATGAGTCCGCTCTATCTTATACTGGCCCTGGGGGTCAGGATCTCCTCTCCGGGCCCGGTGATATACAGTCATGAACGGATAGGACGTTACGGCAAACCGTTCACCATTTATAAATTCCGTTCCATGTTCAGGGATGCCGAAAGCAACGGACCGGCCCTGAGTTCAAGGAATGACAGCCGGATAACCGGTTTTGGTTCCTTCTTGAGAAAGACCCGGATGGATGAGCTACCCCAGTTTTATAATGTTCTGAAGGGTGACATGTCGCTGGTCGGTCCCAGGCCCGAACGGCAGTATTTCATTGACCAGATCGTAAAAAAAGCCCCTCATTTCAATCACCTTCAGAAGGTCAAGCCGGGCATCACTTCGTGGGGACAGGTCAAATTCGGTTATGCTTCCACCGTGGATGAAATGATTGAAAGGCTCAAATATGACATCCTCTACATCGAGAACATGTCCCTGATTGTTGACTCCAAGATCCTGATCTATACCATTAAAACCATAATAACCGCAAGCGGGAAATAAGTCATGAAAGGAACACGCAAATTTGCCGTTGTACTCGCAGGATGCGGTGTCTATGACGGCGCCGAGATTCACGAGGCCGTAATGACCTTGTATGCCATTGACAGGAATCATTGTACCTGTCAGATATTCGCTCCGGATGTGCCTCAGCATCATGTGATCAATCACCTGACCGGAAAACCGGAACAGGCCAGCCGGCAGGTTCTGGCTGAATCGGCCCGGATCGCGCGTGGTAAAATCAGATCCCTCGCGGAGTTCAGGGCTACTGATTTTGATATCCTGATCTTCCCGGGAGGCTTTGGCGTCGCCAAGAATCTCTGCACATTTGCTTTCGATGGTGCCGCCTGTTCTGTAAATCCCGATGTTGAGAGGGCAATCCGGACGATGCATGCAGCCGGTAAACCGATCGGGGCCTTATGTATTGCGCCCGTCCTGCTTGCCAGGACCCTGGGAGATGTAAAAGTTACTATCGGGCAGGATGCCTCGACTGCACGGGCCATCGCGGCCATGGGCGCGGTTCACCAACCCACTGGCCACCGGGAAGTGGTTATCGACAAAAAGAACAAGATCGTCACCAGCCCCTGCTACATGCTGGATGCAACCCTAACGGATATCGCCGAGGGTGCAATGAAAACAGTAGAAGCACTGCTGGATTTGTAAAGCTCAAGCATCTTGATTATTGCCCCAGACTGAAGTCTGGGGTTAGGCATAATGGGCTGGGGAGCATCCCCCAGACTGAAGTCTGGGGTTAGGCATAACATCCCGTTCTTTTTCCTTTTTCCTTTTTCCTTTCCTTTTGCCTTCTGCCTTCTGCCTTTTGCCTTTTGCTTTAAATGTATCCCTTCTCTATATAGGTAACGATCTGCTCGATCAACCGGTCATCGCCTTCCGGATTATATTCCGATTTCAGGTTTGTGCCGAACAGGCGTGCCATGCCCTGCCAGAAAAACGCGCTGACTGAGCCCCTGTATGAGTTTATCCAGTAATAGGTGGTATTCTGCGTCTGGCGGTCAATCAGTTTAAACAGAAGCTTGCCCTGGGTGATGGTCATCTCCCGCATATCGGCTTCATATTCCTTCCAGAGGGAGTCCTCAAGCTGGCGCATGAATTTCCTTCTTTCCTTATCCGACGGGACGGCGGCAAGTTTTTTCTCCACCTGTTGAACGGTCGAAGCAACTATCTTGGAATAGGGCAGCACTTTTTTCAGGTTATAGACCAGACGCCAGTACTGTCTCTCCTCAAACCGGTTCCTGAAATAGCGTGGCGGGATAATGGGTACCTCCCTGAGTTCAATATGCGGCATTGTATCCCCGTTGATCACGACAGATTCCACATATACCGTGTCCTTAAGGATCTTCAGCCGTTCCTGGCAGTTTGTGTCAGGAAACAGGATCAGAAAAAACAAGATGGTAAATAAGATCCGCATACTCAAAATTAGACAATTTCCATGCCATTCGGATCGCCTGATTTTCTATACTACGGCCTGTCTTACCAAAACAGCAGCCTCCTCGAGGGTGATGGCGGAGGAAACATGCAAACCCGACTGGTCTATCAGTTTTTTGCCTTCAACCGCGTTGGTTCCCTGAAGCCTGACGATGACCGGAACAGGTATTGAGCCGATCTTGTTATAAGCGTCTACAACGCCCTGTGCAACCCGGTCGCAACGCACAATGCCTCCGAAAATATTGATCAGTATCGCTTTAACGGCTGGATCCTTCAGGATGATCCTGAAACCGGCTTCGACAGTCTGGGGGCTTGCGCTGCCTCCGACATCCAGAAAATTAGCGGGTTGACCGCCCGACATCTTGATCATGTCCATGGTTGCCATGGCCAGTCCCGCTCCGTTCACCATACAGCCGACGTTTCCGTCGAGCTTGATAAAGTTCAGGTTATGCTGAGAAGCCTCAACCTCGGTCGGATCTTCCTCGGCAAGGTCCCGCATAGCTTCAAAATCAGGGTGACGGTACAGGGCATTGTCATCCAGGTTGACCTTAGCGTCAGCTGCAATAATCAGATCGTCGGAAGTTTTCACGAGGGGATTGATTTCCATCAGGGAAGCATCGGCAGACAAAAAGGCCTGATACAGATTTGTAACAAACCGTACGAGGTTTTTGCTGGCAACTCCTTCGAGCCTGAGGTTGGAAGCGATCTTCCTGGCCTGAAATGACTGGATACCGACTGAAGGGTCGATCTCCTCGATAAAAATGAGGTGAGGTGTGTCCTTGGCCACTCCTTCAATGTCCACGCCGCCCTCGGTTGAATACATGATGATATTCCGGCCGGTCTTACGATTCAGCAAAACACTCATGTAAAACTCCTTAACCGACAACTGTCCGTCTGCAGCCGGATAATAAGTATCACGCTGAACCAGGATCTTGCGCACGAGCTTGCCCTCCGGACCCGTCTGGGGAGTAACCAGGTTCATTCCCAGTATCCGTGAGGCATGTTCCCTGACCTCTTCCAGCGACCGGGCTAGTTTTACCCCACCTCCCTTGCCGCGACCGCCGGCATGAATCTGGGCCTTGATGACCCATATCTTGGTTCCTGTCTGCTCCTGGATAAGCCTGGCTGCTTCCACGGCAGCTTGGGCGGTTTCCGCCATCAATCCCTCTGCTACCGGTACACCATAGGAACTGAGCAGCTGCTTGGCCTGGTATTCATGAAGATTCATCCTGTCAGGTTTTATCGGTTAAATGTAAAAATCACACGAAAATCGCACATTTTTTGTTTCAAACAAACAAGCACCCTGCAAGGTTAACGCTGATGACGTTATTTTTACGGAAATTTCCGATCATGCGCAAATTGTCCAACGACGAACTGGGACGTCTGGATATCAGCGGATACAGATCCTCTGACAAGAATCCGGTGATCATCATCCTGGATAATGTCAGGAGCCTTAACAATATCGGTTCCATCTTCCGGACTTGTGATGCTTTCAGGATCAACCGGCTCATCCTATGTGGCATCAGTACACCCCCGCCCCATAGGGATATCCATAAGACGGCCCTCGGTGCCGAACTTTCCGTCGACTGGGAGTACTTCGAGAGTACCACCGACGCAGTCCGGACCTGGAAAGATAAAGGATATGCCATTGTTGCACTGGAACAAACCGACACCAGCCTCCCTCTTCAGCACTTTCAACCAGTCAAACCCTTGCAACTTTCTCAGCCACTTGCCCTGATCTTCGGCCACGAGATACGTGGGGTATCCCAGGAAGTCATTGACCTCTGCGACCTCGCCGTTGAGATCCCTCAGTATGGGACGAAGCACTCTCTCAATGTGGCAGTCAGTGTCGGGATAGTGCTTTGGCATGTACTGAATGACGAGTGAACAGGGATGATTCGGGATCTTGGATTCGGGATCTTGGATTTTAGAAAATATCCAACATCCAATATCCCATATCCGACATCCAGTATCCATAATCCCGTACTCATTTATTGATTCAACTAACCCAATAGTATAATTAACTAATGATTTAGTTGGATTTTTAATTTTTTCGTTTTACCTTTGAGTAAACCATTGGGATCATGAGAGAACTTACCAAGGCTGAAGAACAGATCATGCAGATTATCTGGGAGTTGGGACCTTCATTTATCAAAGAGATCCTGGCCGGGATGTCGGTACCCAAACCTGCGTACACAACCGTTTCGACGATTGTCAGGATCCTGGAGCAGAAAGGATTCGTCGGTCACAAGGCGTTTGGGACCACTCATCAGTATTTTGCCCTGATCAGCAAGGAGGAATATTCCCATTTTTCGATGAAGAAAATCTTGGAAAACTATTTCGACGGAAGCCTGAAACAGATGGTTTCATTCTTCTCAAAAAGGGAAGGACTTACTGTAAAAGAGATGGAAGATCTCCTCAGGACGGTTGAGAAACTTAAAAAGGAAAAGCAATGAACCACCTGAATGAACTGGTTCTGGCCAATCTATTCCTGGTTCTCGTCTGGCTGGCCTATGAATTGTTTTTCAGCCGTCTCAGGCTGTTCCAGGCCAACCGGTATTTTCTGCTGAGCGGCTCTCTCGTGGCTGTCCTGTTGCCGTGGCTGCCCTGGTATATCCCTATCGGGCAGGCTGTCCGGCCTGTCTTCCAGATTCCCCTGATAGGTGCGTTTGAGGCGGCCCCGGTTGAGGAAACCGCTTCCGAAGCCCTATCCTCACCCGGTTTCACGGCCTCAGAGTGGATCGCCACAGTTTACTTTTCGATAGTTGCCATTCTGTTTCTTTTATCGGCGGCCCAGGTGATCCGGCTCATCCGTTGGTCCCGGTCGGCCCAGTCTATCAGACATAAGGGCTTCAAAATCGTTCCCCTGGAACGGCATTGCGCAGCTTTCAGCTTTTTTGGAACTGTATATTATCCTGCACCCGTTAAGATGGAAACCTGGGAGACGAACACCATCCTGGAACACGAAAAGGTCCACATCAGGCAGTGGCACAGCCTTGACAATCTTCTTTTCACTTTGCTCCGGATTATCTTTTTCTACAATCCGGCCGTCTATTTTCTTACCACCCGAATCAGGCTTGTGCATGAGTACATCGCCGATGAAGCCACCGCCGGAGCCGACACGGTTGAATACTCAAATGCGCTCATCAATCATCAGTTCCTGGTCCCCGGGCTGTTGCTGATGCATTCTTTCAATACAAAAACATTATTAAAAAGGAGATTAACCATGTTATCAAAAACCAAACAGTCGCGCAGGGTTGGCTGGAGTTATCTGATGGTCATCCCGGTGCTTGCCGCCATGATCCTTCTGAACGGTTGGTCAGCCACCGCACAGGACCAGGCTAAAAAATCAAAAGAGGAGATTGCCAAGATGGCGGTTGAGAAAGAACTCACCAAGGCTGGTTTTACCCGAGCTGATATTGATGAGATCAAACTTCGCATTGATGGCAAGATCAGGGCATCCCAGACCGATGCAAAGAAAGACATCGGTGTTGACATTCGTGTGGATGATAAGAAGATTACCCATGAAGAAGAAGAAGATGCTCAGGTTTTCCAAATTGTTGATGTGATGCCTGAATTCGAAGGCGGCGGGATTGACAAATTCCGCGATTGGGTCCAGAAAAACGTAAAGTATCCGCAGGAAGCCAAGGAGAAAAAACTTCAGGGAACCGTTTATGTTTCTTTTGTGGTCGGCAGGGACGGAGTGGTTAAAGGGACCAATTTACTCAGAAGCGTTGATCCGATACTGGACAATGAGGTTCTCAGGGTCATTAAAACTTCCCCGGCCTGGAAACCCGGCCAGCAAAGAAACAAGCCAGTGAATGTTTCCTTTTCGGTACCGATAAAATTCGTTTTGGGGGAAAAATGAACCCTGAAAGCCAGGGGCCTATTTACGCAACACGGATTCATTCACAAGCCACCAGTCACTGATCACCAGTCACCAGTCACCATAAAAAAGAGCCACCCCTTCCGGAGCGGCTCTTTTTCTTTTGTTGGGTTTATATTATTGAATTAAGGCCTTGAATTTTTCATCGTCAAAATACTTCCCGAATTCGAGATCGGTTTTAGCCAGTTGTTTCAGATCAGCCTTGGCTGCGATGGCAGCTTCGAGAGATTTGAACATATTCGCACTCTGGCCCTGGCGTGCATAAACGACAGCTTTCAGGTAGTGGGTCATCGGGCAGGGGTCCGTAATGCAATCAAGGGTTTTAAGGGCTTTGGAGTAATCTTTGTTCAGGGTTTGCGCAAGGGCGGCATTGTAAAGGCAGGATGAACCAAAATTGGTTATTGCCTGGCTATAATTGCCTTTCTTGACATTAACGATCCCCAGGTTGTGGTCCACTTCGTTCCCGGCACCGGCCGCACTGCGGAAAAGGCCTTCAGCCTTGTCATAATCGCCATTGGCAAGGGCTACAACGCCCAGGTTGTTGAGGACGATCGGGTCATTGGCTTTCAGGGTATTGGCTTTTTCGATGGCTGTCTGGGCGGTTTTAAAGTCACCCAGTTGGGCCGATGTCATGCCATAATCATTCCATGCCCGGTAGCAGCCGGGAAATTTTTCAGTTGCTGCCTGGTATACGGAGTTCTTTGTTTTAACGTCATTCGTCAGTGACGCTGCGTAAAGAATTTCTTCAATGCCCAGGTCGCCCGGGCTGGTGGTAGCCAGTTTCAGGAGTTCGGCATCCGATTTGCCGATCACGTCAACGCTGACGGTCAGCTTAGAACGGCGAAGCTGCGGCAGGATCTGGTCAGCCAGTTCGGTGAAAGCGGCTGAGATGTTCCTGATTTCCCGTTCCCTGACCACCGGATCGTTATACATTGATAGAACACGAAGGATCAGGTCTTTGTCCTGGACATTCGATTTGCCGACCAGTTCCTTAAAACCATCCCAGTCTTCAGCCGTGGACATCAGCTTAAAAAACTCAGCTTGACCGGCTTCGGAAACTTTCAGAGTCTCCAGTTCTTTTTTAAAGAACTTGGTGGCGGTTTGGGAACGTTCTTTGGCGAGCTTGTCGTTCAGGCTCAATTCACCGTCCGGCGAAGCGTAAGCTGAAATATCCACTCCCTTGATGTTGTAATTGGTTTTTTCGTTTGCGGCTTTTACCTTGTCCTTGAGGGCAGCTACGTCGGCCGAAGCCATTTCAGTTTTCTTCACTTCAGCCTTGTTGATATCATACATTATATCAGCCTGATAGCTTTCGGGTATTATGCGCTGGAAACGATCGGCGGCAATTAACGATTCACCGTCTTTATTGGCCAACAGCGTCGGTGTGGAGATAACTCCATCTGCAATCCTGACAGGATCGAAAGTCACTTTCTTGCTCTTGATTGATGCCTCCGCCTTGACGACCAATTCAGACTGGCGCATATCGCCGGTGTAGGGAACCGATCCTTCATATTTCACCGTTGTACCGGATTTATAGTTGACAACCTTGTTATTGGCGGTGACACTTTCACCCTGAAGGGTGACCGGTTTGAATTCAACTTCGCCGCCGGGGGTTTTCAGGACCGGTGTGGCAACGACCACGGCTTTTTTATTGAAGTATTTTTCAGGGTACTTGGCATCAATGGCTACTTTCACCTGGTCTCCGTGCATTTCCAGCACTTCGGGAGTAACCTTGTAGGATATTCCTGACGCGTCTTTTTTCATTTTGTTCAGGCCGCTGCAGCCGGAGAGCATGAAAGCAGCAGTTGCGGCCATCAGCAGGGTGTAGTTGAGTTTCTTCATAACCATGGGGATTATTGTATTAATATTTGTTTTTCTAGGTAGGACAAAAATAAAAATATTTTCAAGAATACATCATAGTTACTGCACATTAACGCATGAAGTGAGGATAAAATTTGTTGCGGCTCATTCTGCCAGCACCCGGGTGACCCCAACCGGGAATTCCCGGCCGAAGAGTATCTTCAAAACTGCATGATAATCTTCCTCGCGGTTGACAAAATCCAGGCTTCGGGTATCCAGGACGACAATGCGTATGCCGGTTTCCTGCCGGAAGAATTCGAAATAACCCGTCTGTATCTTTTTCAGGTAGTCTGCCGTGATCAAGGATTCGTAATCCCTGCCCCGGTTCCATATATTGATCAGAAGGTTTTCAGGATCCTGGTGAAGGTAAACATACAGGTCAGGACGAGGCAGCGAGGCATAAATAATATGGAAGAGCTGGGCGTAGAGCGCGTATTCGTCTCCAGACAGGGTATTGGATGCGAAGATGAGCGATTTCATGAAGTAATAATCCGAGACGACGAACCGGGAAAATATATCGGGTCCGCTGCCCAACTCTTTCTTTAACTGGTTGTAACGGTCGGCCAGAAATGACATTTCCACTGGAAAAGCGTATCGGGCTTGATCCTGATAGAATTTTGGGAGAAACGGATTATCGGCAAAACGCTCCAGGATGAGGCTGCTCTGATAGTCCTGGCTGATGCGGGTTGCCAGTGATGTTTTGCCGGCGCCTATATTGCCTTCGATCACCACAAACCGGTATGGGCAAGGGTATTGATCTTTAGGTTGCATTGCCTAAAAATAAGAAATCCCCGCAGGTGCAGGGATTTCTCTAGCCTTATTATTATGAACAATCTGCTATCTTCTGTCGAATCCCCCTCTGGGTCCCCGGCCTGAACGATCACCCCGATCACGCCTGTCACGGCTGTCACGGCGATCACGTCCATCACGGTTTTCCCTCGGGCCTCTCGGACCGCGGTTTTCAGGAGCTTCAACATAGCCTTCCGGCTTTTCAAGCAGCACTTTTCTGGAAAGACGGTATTTGCCGCTTTTCTCATCGATCTCGATAAGCTTGACATCCACCATCTGGCCGACCTGCAACTCTTCTTCAACGGTGGCCAATCGTTTCCAGCTAATCTCGGATATATGGAGAAGACCCTCCTTGCCGGGGAGAATCTCTACAAATGCGCCAAAAGCAAGGATGGATATAACTTTTCCATGGTATACTTCGCCGACTTCCGGAACTGCGATGATTCCATGGATCATGTCCATGGCAGCCTCGATGGCATTCTTGTCAGGGGCGGCCACCTCGATAAAGCCAATCCCGTCCACCTCTTCTATGGTGATGATGGTGTTGGTCAATGCCTGGATCTCCTGGATCACTTTGCCGCCGGTTCCGATCACTGCTCCGATCATCTCTTTCGGTATGGTCATCGTCTGTATTCTGGGCACGTGGGGCTTATAATCGGCCCGCGGTTCGGAAATGGTTTCGAGGATCTTGTCCATGATGTGCATCCTTCCCCTCTTTGCCTGGTCGAGGGCTTCAGCAAGGATGTCATAGGAGAGCCCGTCGCATTTGATATCCATCTGGCATGCTGTGATCCCGTCGCGGGTTCCGGTAACCTTGAAGTCCATGTCGCCCAGGTGGTCCTCATCTCCGAGTATGTCGGAAAGGATGCGGTATTTCCCCTTATTACCCATAACCAGTCCCATGGCAATGCCGGCCACCGGTTTCTTGATCTTGACGCCCGTGTCCATCAGCGCCAGTGTAGCGGCGCAGACCGTGGCCATTGAGGAGGAACCGTTGGATTCCAGTATGTCGGAGACTATCCGGATCACGTAAGGATTATCTTCCGGATCCGGCATGACCGGTTCCAGGGCGCGGTGGGCCAGGTTGCCATGCCCGATTTCACGGCGGCTGGTGCCGCGTGCCGGGCGGGCCTCACCGGTGGAGAAAGGCGGGAAATTATAATGGAGCATGAAACGGTTCTTGCCCTGGGTCAGTACCTCATCAACAATTTTCTCATCGAGTTTGGTCCCCAGGGTGATGGTGGTCAGCGACTGGGTTTCACCCCTCGTGAAGATGGCTGATCCATGGGCCATGGGAAGATAATCCACCTCGCACCAGATGGGGCGGATCTCATCGGTCTTGCGGCCGTCGAGCCTGATGCCTTCATCCAGGAGAAGGTTGCGGGTCGCTTCCTTCATCACTTCATGGAAATACCTTTTAGCCATGGTAACGACAGGAGCTTCGACTTCCTCGCCCAGGGAGGCGATAAACTCTTCCTGCAGTTTATCCCAGGCATCGTTCCTTTCCTGTTTCGGCATCCGGGCCTTGGCAATGTCATATACTTTCTGATAGGTGGCCTCAGTCAGTTTCTGCCTGAGCTCGTCATCATTGGTTTCATGGCAATACTCACGGGGGCCTTTGACGCCCAACTCGTCTCGAAGCTCAAGTTGAATGCCGCAATGTTTTTTGATTTCCGTATGGCCCAGGCGAATGGCTTCCAGCATGTCAGCTTCCGATATTTCCTTCATCTCGCCTTCAACCATCATGATACTGTCACTGGTCCCGGCAATGATGATGTCGAGATCGGCAGTCGCCAAAGCCGACATCGACGGATTGATCACCATCTCACCGTTGATCCTTGCGACGCGCACTTCACTGATCGGTCCACCAAAGGGAATGGTGGTCAGCATCATCGCGGCTGAAGCTGCCAGCCCGGCCAGGGCATCCGGCGGACATTCGGGATCAGCCGATATCAGGTTAATCGTGACAAAAACTTCCGCGTGATAATCTTCGGGGAAGAGAGGTCGCAAGGCACGGTCAACCAGGCGAGATATGAGGATCTCATTGTCGTTCGGCCGGGCTTCCCGTTTCATGAAGCCACCGGGAAAACGGCCGGCAGCGGCAAACTTTTCCTTGTATTCAACACTTAGCGGCATGAAGTCCACATCTTCCTTTGCCTCTTTGGCGGCACAAACAGCCGCCAGCACCATGGTCTTTCCCATGGTAACCACAACCGAACCATCAGCCTGCTTGGCCAGTTTGCCGGTTTCAATGGTTATGGTTCTGCCATCATTTAACGTGATGGTTTTCTGATATAGGTTGTACATCTTATTAAAAATCAGTTTTAAAACCAGATTGATCGGGAAGAAAAAAGGCAATTGGGGATTGCCTTTTTTCGATGAATTATTTACGGAGATTCAATTCTTTGATAATAGCGCGGTATCTCTCGATATCCCTGTCTTTCAAATAATTGAGAATACGTCTGCGCTTTCCGACCAAACTGATCAGGGCACGCTGGGTACTGAAATCCTTGCGGTTCTTCTTAAGGTGGTCCGTCAAATGGGAAATACGGTAAGAGAATAAGGCAACCTGTCCTTCAGGGGAACCGGTGTCTTTATTGGACTTCCCGTACTTCTCGAAAAGTTCCTGTTTCTTTTCTGCCGATAAGTACATGTGAGTTAAAATTTTACTATTGGTTCAAAATAAGCATGCAAAGATAGGCATATGTTTGGAGTTTCCAAACTTTAAGGAGGAAGGAGAAAGGAGGAAGGAGAAAGTAACCTCCGGTGCAGCCGGTGCGACCGGAGGAGACCAAGAATCAGTAGCGATATACAAATTCTCCGAAATAAGCGGACATTTCGGGGGATCCGCGGAGCAGAAATGTAGTTTCGCGCTTACCCCTTTCCCGCAAAGGACGAAGCGAAAAGGCCATCCACTCGGTAATCCAGGCTTCACACATGTCCCCATTGTCCTCATGAGCCAGCATGAGTTCCACCGGCGGAGGTTCAAGAGCATTCGGCGGAAGCTTCCAGAGGTTGAATTCATGCTCCCGGCAACCCCCGCTGTAGCTGATCTGCAAATGGAGGCTGTCGCCCTCAACATAGGCTGAATCCATCCTGAACATATCCATCGGAACGGAATCCCAGTCCAGCAGGTCCCGGACTTCAGCCGGGGAGGTATCCATTTTATAAGCAATGATCCGGATCGAGGGATAGCGTGTCCCGCCTCTTCCGCAGCGGTATTCGACCGGGTCATAGTAATACCTGATTTGCAGTTCAAGACTGTCGATCCTGTACTCATCCGCCAGATTCACAGGATAATATAACTCATCATCAATCCGTACCAGCCATCCGCATCCATCCACCGCGGGATCTCCCATAAAGACAATGGTGGCATCCGTCCACGACCTGTAATGGTCGTCCGGTTCGTCATAGTACCGGCAGCATCCTGCCGCCAGCACTACACTGATCACCAACCACAAACTTTTCACTTTAATCCTTTTTACTTAATACTTTCCTTTTGCCCTCTGCCTTCTGCCTTCTGCCTTCTCATCGTCCCCACGGGTATGAGGTGCGGGTAACACACTCACTTCCGGATGTTTCATGCTTCAGATCGATATCAAAGACCAGCCGGAGGCTGTCAGGCACCACCAGGTCCTCATCGAACCTCACATGGTAAACCTTGGGTTTCAGGTTATAAACCTTCATCTCGACATGGAAGAGACAATTGCATTTGCAGCCGACCTCCCTGCCCTTCTCAATGATGACCAGGCTGTCCCCGTCGACGCTTACATTAGTGAGTATGGCGCCGGGGCAACAGTTGAAGCCTGCGTTGTAGTGCATGATTGTCAGGGTGCTGTCCTGATCGAAACTGTATTCCACGCAGGTCTGGTCAGAACCCGGAGTGTCGCTTTTCAGCAGGTCGCTGCCACCCGATTTGCATTCCATATCGGACAACGATTCGATCCTCACTGCCTTGTCCCTGAACAGCTCGCAGGACGCCAGCAAAAAGACCGATAACAGGAGTATAGTCAGATTCTTCATAGTGGTATGTTTATCCCCAGACTTCAGTCTGGGGTTGGTCGGTCATCGTTGTGTGCACCCCAGACTGAATCCGGGGTTAGTCAGTTAGCGTTGTGTGCACCCCAGACTGAAGTCTGGGGTTAGTCATTCGGATTCATCAGTTTGCCAAGGAACAGGACCGCTCCTGAAGATTTCTCGGCGATGGCGAACAGGAACGGTCGGTTGAACGAGAGGTATTCACCCATACTGGTCAGCACAATTTCCACGGAGGTAACTGCTGCCGCTTCGGTACCTTCTTCGTTGACCTCGACGAATGTTTTGTGTTTGACATCGCTGATCATCAGGCCGCCGCCCGGCAGGATGCCGCTGAAATCGGCAGCCTCGGTAAAGGCAACTTCCATGCCCATCGCAGCCAGGGCATTTTTAAGACTTTCCTCATAGGCAAACTTGAAACGGGGCAGGTAGAGTTCCAGATCCGTGATTTCCTTGTATTGGGTCATCCACAGGTTCCAGTTCTCGGAGGTAAGCTGATCTTCAATGTCTTTCAGGGTCTTGCCGGATTCGGGAAGGAACAGGAACATCCTCCAGTTTCCTTTGCCGTAAGGAAGTTCGATGGATGAGAACAGGTCATTCGACAGGCAGTTGGCTGTGATTTTCCGGTTCATCATGTCAACATTTACCGAGGTTCCGTCCTGGAGGTAGAATGGTTGTTCCCGGGTATCCTTTTTGGCAAACTCGAATTTCCAGATGCCCTTGAAATAGATGGCATTGATCAGGAACATGAACGATTCGGGCTTTATTTCCTTGACGATTTCCTCAATTCTCCCGTGCGTCTTTTCATCGACCCAGGCATTGATCACATCCTTGCAACCTGGATCGCTGAAATCCATGGCATTAACCTCTGCATTGTAATATTCCGTGTTTCTCTGCTTAAAATCATCCAGAATGGTATAGTCATCCCTGTACCAGATCGAGTTGGCGATCTCCAGGATCACCTTAGGGTCATGTGCCAGCAGGGCGTTGACCAGGGTCCGGTTCAGTTCATTCAGCTCGTCACGCTCGATCCCGGCCATTTGCATGGCTTGCTCCATGGCGACTTTCGTTTCGCCGGCTGCCCCGTTATAAGTCATAGCCAAGGCTTGCGAAACGCTCAGCGGGGAAATCATCAGGTTGACATTCGTTTCGGCCGCGGCCGATAATTTTCTGTACAGGTCAAAACCGAATGAGTTGTCTGCTGTGATCACTTCAGCTGTTTTCAGCGGCAGGTTCAACGGATTGACCTCATAATCTGTTTCCTTGTCGCAGGAGAACATTCCTGCAGCCAGGATCAGCGCACTGAATAAAATCGGATGGGTTTTCATATCGTGATTGATTAGAATCTCCAGGGATAGGTAGTCCTTTCAAAACATACAAGCCCGCTGGTGTCTTTCCTGAGGTTGGCCTCGAACAGGATCAGGTCCTGGCCCTGGCCCTGGACATAGGGTTCAACCACGCGAATCCACCAGGAGTCCTTGTCTATATCCGTCAGGGTGTAATCCAGGTCGAAGAGGCAGTTGCAGTCGCAGAGACTGGAATTCTCCTCTTCCGTTATGATCAGGGTATCACCTTTGACAGCCAGGCTAACCTTGAATCCTTCGGGGCAGCAATTGAATCCGGCATTGATATGCTTGATGACCAGCCGGTTGTCCTGAAAAGAGTACTGGATGCAATCCTGGTTCCCGGGGATGCCCATCCCGGATTTCAGGATGGATTTACAATCGGAGGAGGCATCCAGGGTGATGCCCGGTTGCAGGACTTCACGGTTGCAGCCTAACAGTACCAGGATCAGGAGAGTGATTATCTGGTTCAGGGTTTTCATGATCTATGAGTTAATAAACGGGACGCTCAGGCTGATCAAAAGACACAAGCAAATTTTGTACCACGGACAGCCCTTCCTCCAGGTTTTTCGGTGCATAATCCAACTCGCGGGCTGCTTTATCCAGAACAAACCCGGTCGAAGGGGGGCGTTTACCGGGCTGATTCAAAGTTAGTGAAGAAACCGGACAGATCAATGACCGGTCAAGGGAAAAAAAATCAGCACATTTAAACGCAATATCGGATACGCATAACATCTCGGGTCCTGAGAGGTGGTAGATTCCTGTCTTCTCCTTCAGGATCACGGTAATGATCCCTTCGGCCAGGTCATCGGCCAGTGTGGGCATCCTGAACTGATCATTTACGACCCTGATGCTGGTCCCGTTGATCAGTGAATTTCTCACCCAGAGAACCAGGTTGGACCGGTTGAGGGCGGGAACAACCCCATATACGAGTATGGTCCTGATGATGGTCCAGGGAGTTTTGAGTCCCCGGGTCAGGTATTCTCCCTGGAGTTTCGACCAGCCGTAAGTACTTACCGGATTGGGTGCATCCTCTTCAGCATAAGGTCCCTGCAATCCGTCAAAAACATAATCGGTAGAGAGGAAAACAAAATGGGATCCCACTTTTTCCGAGGCCCCGGCCACCTCCCGGGTTCCTTCGATATTGATGCGGTCGCACAGGTCAGGATTCAGTTCGCACGGATCGGCCTGGGTCATTGCGGCTGCATGAATAACGGCATCGGGTTTGAAA
>Ga0208828_1000471_pt1 | contig 17903 bp, 11 predicted proteins | sample Kivu_160m_FD_185487 | JGI IMG/M metagenome (GOLD analysis project Ga0208828, IMG submission 185487) | Freshwater microbial communities from Lake Kivu, Western Province, Rwanda to study Microbial Dark Matter (Phase II) - Kivu_160m (SPAdes)... | ecosystem: Environmental > Aquatic > Freshwater >... | reverse complement strand
ATGTTGATCTGTTCGGACGAACTCGGTCGATGCTCCTGTGCAGTAGCAAGCTCAAGTCGCACCTAGAGAGCCCACTTGGGACTGGATTCGACGGCTCTTCAGGTGGACTAGGCTTGGCCATAGAGGGCAGCGACGCCTTCCTGAAAGCTGACACATCAACCTTCACAGTCCTCCCGGGCAAAGGGAAGAAGACCGCTGCGCTGATCTGCGATGTGAATCGGCCTGACGGTACGCCTCTCGAGAGTTGCCCAAGATCTATTCTGAAGAGGGCAATTGACCGGATGAAAATGGAGCTGGGGCAAGATGTCGATGCTATTCTCGGTCCCGAAATGGAATGGTATTACCTGAGAACGGTCGACGGCAAGCTCAACGTGGCTGACGAAGGCGCCTATATGGCTCCTCCATCATCAGACGCGGCCTACGAAGCCAAGAAAGACATAGCGTCGGCACTCCAGCAGATCGGAATCATTCCCGACAAGATCCATCACGAGGTCCCGTTCTCCAAAGCAGAAATAAACTTCGAGCCTGCTCCCGCGATGAGAGTTGCCGATATGGTCGTCCTCTACAAGACGACGGTGAAAGCGATCGCTCGATCCCATGACCTCACCGTGACATTCATGCCCAAGCCGTATCCAGAACGAGCAGGCACAGGAATGCACGTACACCTGAGCCTCGTAGACAGCAAGACAGGCAAGAATCTCTTCTCAGACACGAACTCAAGGAACGGCCTATCCGAATATGCGCTGAATTTCGTCGGGGGGCTCCTAGAGCACGCGAAAGCACTGGCCGCGATCGCAACGCCCAGCATCAACTCCTACAAGCGACTGGTTCCAGAGACGCGTTTTGAGGCTCCAGTCTATCTGGCATGGGGAATGTATAATCGATCTGTATTGATTCGAATCCCGCCATCGTCGCCTGAGAACGTCAGGCTCGAGTACAGGCCAGTCGATGCCACATGCAACCCGTACTTGGCCTTCGCCTGCATCATCGAAGCTGGAATGAATGGCATAAAGAAGAAAACGACTCCGCCGAACCCGATTCAGGAAAACCTGTACCACATGTCGACTGAAGAGAGAAGAGAGAAGGGCATAGGCAGACTACCCTCTTCGCTCGGAGAGGCTCTGGACGAGCTTGAGAAGGACACGTTGATCCGGAACACAATAGGTGACAGCGTCTTCGAGAAGTACTTAGCAGCCAAGAGAAATGAGTGGCAAGAATACTGCACCTTGGTCACCGACTGGGAAATGGGACGCTACCTCGACATCTAGAACGGCCTCGAAACGGCGCAATCCAGAGAAAGAGTCCAAAACACTGTTCTGTAGCTCGAGGTTCATCCACGATCCTCTGGCTGTGACGTTCTTGCCGGGCCTAGAAGATTGACGCCAACCGTGGTCAACTTCGCCGATGTAGCGAAGACTACACTTCGCTTCGCGTCGTTCCCGAGGAAACTGACTAAACGCTTATCCACTTCGCGGGTCCGGATAGAGAACGATCAGCGGTGAGATGAATGAGTGCCGACCTTTCGTGGGATATCCGCGGCTGGAAGGAGATCAATTGGAAGAAGCTGACTGAGCTCAATACGATGAAGCTGCAACGATTGATGAAAGACCACCAGATTGATGCGTTGATCGTCCAGAGTCTGGACAACTTCCAGTACATTACGGGTTACCGCGTGCCCTCCAACATCAACCTAATGCACTACCTGCACAGGCAGGGAGCGATCCTGCCGGCCGAGGGCAACCAGCCGATAATGCTCGCCGGGGCTGCAGACATTTTCGATGCACGACACTTCCACTGGATCGAAGATGTGCGATCGATGCCGATCCAGATTGGGCTGTGGCCGAAAATCGTCAAGGCCGCCCTAGACGATCACGGAATAGCCGGAAGGATCGCACTCGATTCCAGAATGCAGCATGGACTGGCAGAGGGCATCAAGCGAGAAATGGGCGCCGGCCACAGCTTTGTCGATGGATCAGAGATCCTAGAGACCGCAAGAGCCGTGAAGAATGACGAAGAAGTCAAGGTGTATATGAGAGCTCTCGCCCTGGCCGAAGTTCAGATGAGAGCTGCAAGAGATGCCGTGAAGGAAGGCGTTTCGGAGAACCACGTCGCCGCAACAGCGGAATACGCGTTAAGAATGGCAGACCCAGAGGCGTTTCCAGCTTGGTCACTATTTGTCATGTCCGGCGACAGAGCAGCATACCTAGAGAGATCTCCCTCGAGCAAGATAATTCGAAGAGGCGAAATAGTCATGATAGACGGCGGATGCCACTACAATGGCTACTACTCAGAATTCTCCCGTCACGTCATGGTCGGTGAGCCAAGTGCCGAGCAAAAAAGGATCTACGCAGTAGCCTTCGAAGCCGAACAGAAAGCACTTGAAGCAATCAAGCCGGGAGTCAAAGCGTCAACGATCGACAAATTGGCCAGAGGAGTAATCAAGGATGCAGGATACGAGAAGTTTCAGCACCCTCACATAACCGGACACGGCCATGGTCTTGAGATCCATGACCCCCCTCTCATCGGCGATCCAGGACAAGTGAAGGAATGGGTGTTCGAGAAGGGAATGATAGTTGCAGTAGAGCCGGGAGTCTTCAAGCCCGGCGTTGGCGGTGTCAGAGAAGAGGACATCGTCTTAGTCACAGAATCCGGCCACGACCTATTGACGAGAGCAGAATATGAGAACAAGCTCCTGTCAAAGTAGTGGATGACGGACTCGCAGAGAGATCCAGATCGCGAGAGGCTCCATTCCAACAAGCGTCAGCGGCGAAGACATCAGAAGATCGCGCGAAGAGCTGTGGAGCATCGTCGTCGAGCCGGATGAGGTGCCGGGAATATTAGCATCTGCATTGAAATGAACAAGCCGAAAATTGACGCAGATATGTTTATATCTAATCGGGGAAGTCTCGTGAAGTCAGCCGACACTGGTCGACTTCCCGCAGTCTCCGGCGGCGGCGTCAACTGGACTATGAGGGCGTTACGCCCTCGGATGAAATGTTGACCTCCGATTGCGGGGAAATTCATGAAGGCCCGAACAAACGGCGAGGCATGATTGAGCCTGCTGGAACGATCGGGTCCAAAGTAGGCTTGCAGTCACCTGCCAATTTCCAGTCCGTTTCACATTTCTTGTGTGACGGTATTTCTGAATCGTCCTAACTCCGCTTGATCCTGGCGGACCCAACTGCTATCGGGGTGAGACTAAGCCATGCGAGTTGTGCGCTTCTAAGCCACGTTAGTGGCGCAGCGCACGGCTCAATATCATGTGGCTAACTTGCCCTTGGGACGGAGACACCCTCGGGAAACTGAGGTCAATTTCCGATAGATGGAGAGGCCTGGAATGGTTCTCCTTCCAAAAGGAACTGGGAACATGCTTTCCAGTTTCGCCCAAGGATAGGGCCGCACCCGATCAGGTCGCTGGTGAGGTAACGGCTCACCAGGCCTATAACCGGTACGGGCCGTGAGAGCGGGAGCCCGGAGATGGGCACTGAGATAAGGGCCCAGGCCCTACGGGGCGCAGCAGGCGCGAAAACTCCGCAATGCGCGAAAGCGCGACGGGGTCATCCCGAGTGCCGTCCGCTGAGGGCGGCTTTTGCCTGGTTTAACCAGCCGAGTGAATAAGGGGAGGGCAAGTCTGGTGTCAGCCGCCGCGGTAATACCAGCTCCTCGAGTGGTTGGGACGATTATTGGGTCTAAAGCGTCCGTAGCCGGCCGGAAAAGTTCTCCGTTAAATCCAACGATCCAATCGTTGGGCCGCGGGGAATACTCTTCGGCTTGGGGGCGAGGGAGGTCGGCGGTAGTCTCGGGGTAGGGGCGAAATCCTATAATCCCGAGAGGACCACCAGTGGCGAAGGCGGCCGACTAAAGCGCGCCCGACGGTGAGGGACGAAAGCTGGGGGAGCGAACGGGATTAGATACCCCGGTAGTCCCAGCTGTAAACGATGCAGGCTAGGTGTTGGGACGGCCACGAGCTGTCCCAGTGCCGCAGGGAAGCCATTAAGCCTGCCACCTGGGGAGTACGGTCGCAAGGCTGAATTCTCTTTGAGCAATCGCTCGAGAGACAGTTGACTTAAAGGAATTGGCGGGGGAGCACCACAAGGGGTGAAGCTTGCGGTTTAATTGGAGTCAACACCGGGAAACTTACCAGGAGCGACAGTTGGATGAAGGTCAGATTAAAGGTCTTACCGGACTAGCTGAGAGGAGGTGCATGGCCGTCGCCAGTTCGTGCCGTGAGGTGTTCTCTTAAGTGAGACAACGAACGAGACCCGCACCCTTAGTTGCCATCGGATTCCCTCGGGATTCCAGGCACACTAAGAGGACTGCCCACGCTAAGTGGGAGGAAGGAACGGGCCACGGCAGGTCAGTATGCCCCAGATCTCCTGGGCCACACGCGAGCTGCAATGGATGGGACAATGGGATCCGACCTCGAAAGGGGAAGGCAATCCTCAAACCCATCCTCAGTTGGGATCGAGGGCTGTAACCCGCCCTCGTGAACATGGAATCCCTAGTAATCGCGTGTCATCATCGCGCGGTGAATACGTCCCTGCTCCTTGCACACACCGCCCGTCGCTCCACCCGAGTTTGGTTCTGGTGAGGCGCGGTCAATCTTGGTCGCGTCGAGCCTAAGCTAGGCAAGGGGGGAGAAGTCGTAACAAGGTGGCCGTAGGGGAACCTGCGGCCGGATCACCTCCTTAGAAAAGATGAAGCGGACTGGAAGACAAATGGTGACTGTGAGCCAGTCGTTCCGAAGATGCAGCTTCCGATGGAAACGTCGGAGGTGAAGGATTGCAGTGGTCATCCATTGGCGAATGGATGTTCACGATGAGCATCGTGCAGAGGCCATGAACGCTAATCGAATGTGGGTTCCCTAGTAAGCTTGGCATGATAAGCCACCTGACGAATGGCCTGGCTCGAGCGCTGAAGAAGGGCGTGGCAAGCTGCGATATGCTCCGGGTAGGCGCATGCTGCCTTCGATCCGGAGATACCCGAATGGGACTTCCCGCCACGGGTGATACCTGTGGAACTCCCAACTGGGAGGGGAAACCTTCCGAACGGAAGCATCCAAGTAGGAAGAGGAACAGAAACTAACTAGGATTCCCTGAGTAGCGGCGAGCGAAAAGGGAAGAGTCCAAACTGAACCTGCACGGGAAACCGTGTAGGGATGTGGGGTTGTAGGGCCCGACTGCGTTCTCGCACGTGAAGTCGAAATGGCCTGGAACGGCCTACCGTAGAGAGTGACAGTCTCGTAGACGTAAGCGTGCAGGATTTGGGTTGGGATCCCTGAGTACTACGCCTCGACTATGGCGTGGAAAACTGGGAGTAAGCAACTTCCAAGACTAGATACGTCTCGAGACCGATAGCGCACTAGTACCATGAGGGAAAGCTGAAAAGTACCCCGGAAGGGGGGTGAAAAGAGCCTGAAATCAGGTGGTCACAAGCGTGTACGGTTCGAAAGGATAGATCCCCTCGAAAGGAGACCGCGGCAACGCGGCAGTACGACGAGGGGGGACCAGAATCGTATGATCAGTTTCGTACCACTGGCCGGGGAGTTCATCTTCGTGGTGAGGTTAAGGGCGCAAGGCCCGAAACCGTAGGGAAACCGATTGTCCGCACCGCCGCAAGGCGTGAGGGACGAGATCTGAAAGGGTCTGGAATCACGGGGATGACACTAGAAACCAAGTGATCTAGCCTTGAGCAGGGTGAAGCCGGGCGAAAGCCCGGTCGAGGCCCGAAAGGGTGTTGACGTGCAACTCACTCCTCTGACTTGGGGCTAGGGGCGAAAGACCAATCTAACTTGGTGATAGCTAGTTCCCGCCGAAATATCTCTAAGGATAGCCTGGTCTGAGGCTGCCGTTGGGGTAGAGCACTGATTGGAAAACAAGGACCCGAAAGGGTCCACTTTCCATTCAAACTTCGAATCCATCGGCGCCGTAGAAGACTGGAGGCGGGCATGGGGGGTAAGCTCCTATGTCGCGGGAGGAACAACTCCGACTAGGGTTAAGGTCCCGGAATCCTGACTAAGTGTAGAAATAGAAAGCTGTCCTCAACCAGAGACAGCTGGAAGGTAGGCTTAGAAGCAGCCATCCTCCAAGCAGTGCGTAACAGCTGACCAGCCGAGGTTGGAGGCGCTGAAAATGAACGGGGCTAAGTCAGGTACCGATACCCTAGGGCACGGTCAAGAGCCGTGTCGGTAGGCGGGCGTTGGGGTTGGGTGGAAGCTGGGTTGTGAAATCCAGTGGACCGGCCTCAAGTGTAGATCCCGGCGGCAGTAACAGCGTTAGAGGGGTGAGAATCCCCTCCGTCGAAAGGGCAAGGGTTCCCCGGCAATGCGTCGTCAGCCGGGGGTAAGTCGGTCCTAAGGCAAGTCTCAATCGAACTTGTCGAAAGGGAAACCGGTTAAAATTCCGGTACTATGGAGGTACACGCGGCAACGCAAGCTTCCGATCTGACGCTTTGGGATAGGTCGAGCGGGGTCGTCGCCCTGTTTAACCTTTGAAATCCGGGAAGTACCGTAATGGTGAGAACCGGATGAATGTGGGAATAGCCGTCCGTTTTAGGGCGGTTGGACTGATTCCTGGAGTCACTGAAAAGGGTCGGGAGATGGATCCTCCGTGACCGTACCTAGATCCGACACAGGTGCCCCTAGGTGAGAAGCCTAAGACGTATCGGGTGGAACTCAGGCGAGGGAACTCGGCAAATTAGCCCCGTAACTTTGGAATAAGGGGTGCCTGAAGCTCTAGCTTTGCTGGGGCGACAGGTCGCAGTGACTCGGGGGAGGCGACTGTTTAATAAAAACATAGGGGACCGCTAGCGCGAAAGCGTGTGCACGGTCCTTGAATCCTGGCCAGTGGCGGTACCTGAAAATTGGGTTCAACCGATCTAAGGGCCGCTAAACGCCGGGAGTAACTCTGACTCTCTTAAGGTAGCCAAATGCCTTGTCGGGTAAGTTCCGACGTGCATGAATGGATCAACGACCTCCCCGCTGTCCCCGCCTGGGGCCCGGTGAACCCACATAACCTGGACGAACAGTCCAGGATCTTCCAGCGGGGCGAGAAGTCCCCGTGGAGTTTTACTGCAACTTGTCGCTGGATTGTGATTGCGGGTACAGAGCGTAGGTGGGAGCCGTCGATGTCGGCCTCTTCGGGGGCCGATGGAGGCGCCAATGTAACACCACCTATCTGCGATTACAGTTCTAACTGGACCAAAAGTCCGAGACAACGGCAGGCAGGCAGTTCGGCTGGGGCGGCACCCCCTTGAAAAGATATCAAGGGGGCCCAAAGCTCGACTCATCCGGGACAGGAACCCGGAGTAGAGGGCAAGACCAAAAGTCGGGCTGACTGGATCCTCATCAGCAAGGGATCCAGAGGCGAAAGCCGGGTCTAGCGATCATTCATGTCCCCATTGTTGGGGGCTGGATGTGACAGAAAAATTACCCCGGGAGTAATTGGCTCGTCTCCTCTGAGAGTCCCCATCGACGAGGAGGATTGGTTCTCCGTCGTCGTCCCTTCCCATCCTGGGCCCGCAGCAGGGTCCAAGGGCGCGGCTGTTCGCCGATTAAAGGGGAATGCGAGATGGGTTTAGACCGTCGCGAGACAGGTCGGCCTCTACCTGCTGGAAGTGCTGGTCGCCTGAGGGGAAGGCGCCCCTAGTACGAGAGGAACGGGGTATCGTAACCACTAGTCTACCGGTTGTCCGACAGGGCAATGCCGGGCAGCCACGTTATCGAGGATAAGGGCTGAAAGCATCTAAGCCCGAAGCCTCTCCCGAAAATAGGCGGCCGATCCTTTCCAAGGGACTCGGCAACGAGCCCCAGGAACGGACGAGAGCTCTCATCGAAGATGAGGTTGATGGAGCAGGAGTGTACGCATCAAGACTTCGGTCGAGATGTTTAGCTCGCTGCCCCCAATCGCTCAAGGTGCTGAGCTGAAAAAGAGGATCCACGTTCGAGCGAAATTCAGAGGCCTCTAGCACATGCTTCACTTGTTTTCCATTGCATGGTGAATTTGCAGTGGGAGCTATGGAGAAACTCTTGAGTACCACACTCAGTATAGGATAGAACGGTTGGCGAGCCGGTGGACGACTTCCGAGCTTCGGCTTGAGGAAACTCCACCCACAAGACGGAAGCGCGGCGTTGCGAGACGTCGGGCGAGAGCCCGGGTGAGGACACAGAAAGAAAACCAGCGTCAGTCAGTGACGATGACGCGAATGCGTTGAGGAGGCTGATGAATTGGGTGAAATGTCTGCCCGCGTTGTGAAAGGGATAATAGGCGCCGATGAGCGCCGTCTGAGGCGCGGGTATCCCGATTAGACAAATGTCGTCACGAACAGAAGGTGGGTTACGGCCGGGACGCCAACCAACTACTCTGAGAAGGCGGTATCCGTATCTAGTGTGATCCCAGGCTTTCTTATGGTCAGGCACAGGGAACGGGTCCTAGGAGATTACGAACTGGCGGAGGGACGAGGTTGATCGACGCCTGGATACTAGACGCGATTGGGCTTCTGGCCGGCTTCGGCTTCCTGACGTACTCCTCGTGGAAGGACATCATCAGCAGAGAGGTCCCAGACCAGGTCTGGTTCTTCTCCTATCCGGTTGCCCTCATACTTCTCACCGGCAGACTGATTATCCAGGCAAGCTCGTGGGTGTTGATCGTAGTTTCAATCGCTAGTGCGCTTGTTCTCGGTCTTGTTTTGGCATTCTTGGGCCTCTGGGGTGGCGCTGACGCGAAAGGTTTCATCTGTCTTACAATCATGAATCCGCTCGTCCCGATGCTTGGCTGGTATGCCCCACCTGTGAATCCGCTTTTTCCTCTGACGGTGTTCTCAAACGCCTACATCACATCTCTTGTCGTGGTCTTTTACGCCATCCAGAGGAATCTCAGAACAACTCCGTTGTCTGGACTCTTCAATGGCTTGGAAGCGGAAACCCCCGTCCGGAAAATTGCCGCGTTCCTCTCAGGATATCGAGTTCCAGTCGAAGACGCTCTGAACCCGAAGTCGTTTCTGTTCCCTCTCGAATACGTCGATCAGCAGACGTCGACGATAAGACGGCGTTTCGCGTTCGGACTGAGGATCGACCCTGATCCTGAGAAGAAACTGGCTGGAATCAGAGCAGCTGTCAACTCTGGCGCACTTCGGGGGACAGTATGGGCAAGCCCCGGGCTCCCATTTCTTGTCTTCATGACTGTCGGGTTTGTGGTGTCAGTCCTGTTTGGCGATATTGTCTGGCGCACTATCTCCATTGTTACACGAGCGGCCTACGGTTTGCCCTAAGATACGATCGTGTCCTCTAGGCCGAAATCCAGCGCGATCTGAACAATGCTCAGCTCGTTGCGTGCCTGAGCGTAGCTTCGAAGCAGGTTTTCGTTCAGATCAAAGAAGGATTTGCCCCAGCCAAATGGGTCCAGAAGTTCCTTGGATCGTGTTCGAAAGCCGATTATGTACAGGGCTGCGCTGAGTGCTTCTGCTGTGGAAAGCTTGCCGATCTTGGCATAGTTGACCGGATTGGCAGCAAGCAGGCCCGGAAGTTTGCGGCTCGTGCCTCGGAAACGTGTCATGAAGATTTCATTCGCTCTCTCCCAAGAGCAGTCTATCGCTACTAATCCGGATCGAATGCCGTTGCTCGCATCCGATGGTAAGAGGAACTGCGGAGAGGCCGGATTCAGTACGAGTGAAGTCGCCCTTATCTGCGACGGCCGTCGTATTCGCTTTGCGAGCCCACGTCTCACCAGCAGTGAAGCGGTACACTTGCGTGGATCATCCTGCTCCATCATGTAGACGAGGATTCTGGGCGAGTCCTCTCTTTGCTCGCGGTGCATTGCATCCTCATCCTCGCCAACTGAATACTGTCATGGGCTCATATCTCGGGTGGATGTAGAACGCTTTTAAGGTGGTCCAGTTTCAACCGGAAGACGCCAACTACCTCCAGGTCAGCTTTAACCGCAATCGCGGCTAGCCGCTGGAGGTGGGTTGGCATTTGTTCTGGCAGAATCCGCGCTCACCGCACCGCACGAAATGCTGCATGAAGCATCGGGTTGTTCATGATTCTGGGGATCAGGTGAATGAGGTCAGTCGGCGCCAAATGGTCCCCGGATTCTGCTCTCGCCAAATCACCTGCCGCCCCGTTGATGAATGCTCCGGCGACTGATGCTTGGAACTCTGATACTCCCTTTGCCATCAGTCCTGCCACCACGCCGGATAACACGTCTCCTGTGCCACCGACTGTCATCGCCGGGTTGCCAGTCCGATTGAGCTTCACGCGCTTCCCATCAGAGATTACGTCCACATGGCCTTTCAAGAGGACTGTTCCACCGAGAGTGGCTGCCGCTGATCTTGTCTCCTGGATTCTTGTTGGGAGATCGACTGATGGCAAGTGCCCTGACAGTGCTTGGAACTCTCCCGCGTGAGGACTCACAGCTACCGGGAATCCAATCGGCGTCTCTATCTTGCCAATCGCTTTGATCGCATCAGCATCAATCAACGTGGGTTTCTTGGATTCACTGAGGGCTCCGACGATTCTCTTGACGGTGGTAAAGGTCTCCGTATGTGCTCCGAGCCCCGGTCCGATGGCTACGCAAGTAGATCGCTGTATGTGAGGTTTCAGGATCTCAAGATTGCTCTCATTCAGGTGCCCACCCGTCAGTCTGATCGTTATCAGATTCGGAGAGAAAGACGCAATCGATGTCGCAGTGGTCTCTGGGGCAGCCACGAAGACTAGGTCGACCCCGGCCCGAAGGGCGGCCAATGCGACAAGGGCTGGGGCGCCTGAGTAGATCTCACTTCCTCCTATGACGAGAAGGCGTCCAAAGTCGCCTTTGTGTGCTTCAAGATCTCTTCTCTCGCAGACATCCTCCACATCGCCTGGGCCTGCGTATCTCTCTGCTTCAGGTGGAATTCCTATTCCGGCAACCTTGACCTCGCCGCAGTACTGCTTGGCCCTGCGTAGTCCAGGTTTCATGGCATGAAATGTGATGGTGAGATCGGCCTTCAGGGTCGCTCCGAGCACGTCTCCTGTGTCCGAGTCGATTCCAGTCGGCACATCAACTGCAACTCTGGGGCACTTCATGTCGTCGATTGTCTTCACCGCTTGCATGATTGGCTGCCTAAGGGTGCCTCTCGCGCCAGTCCCAAGCAGGGCATCGACGACAACGTTGCACTTGAGCGATGGAATTGTTGAGGAGTCTCGTGCGATCTCGATCCTCACTGATTCCGTCATCGCGCTGACTGCACACCAGTTCTTGACCGTCGATTCGTCGCGTATGTCGCTCGGATCACCGACCAGTACGACAGTCACATGGTATCCTCGACCTGCCAAATGCCTCGCGGCAACCATTCCGTCTCCGCCGTTCCTTCCCGTTCCCGAGTATACTGCGACTTCCGCAGAGGGTGGAAATCGTTGTGCGATCTCATCCGCGACTGTTTTACCTGCGTTCTCCATGAGCTGCAATGTAGAGATGCCCAGATACTCTGAGTTGCGATCGAGTATTCGTGACTCACGAGAAGTCACTTCTCCCTCAGCTTTCAGGTTGATCATGGATCTCCGGCAGAACCCCTTTCCATTCCGGCTTTCTATCTCAGTCGGTATAAGGAGTGTGGCAAAACAGCCGCTAGAATGCTTCCGAGTCCGTACGTGCGGATCTTCAGGCCAGACTAGGTGCAAACTCTTTTAGGTGTGTTGTTCTGATGTCAAGTTCCGAGAGGTTGCTTGGTTGCCATCAGCTTTCGTCCTCATCAACGCAGAGATAGGGTCCGAAGATGAAGTCCTGAAGCAACTTAGGGCGCTGCCCAATGTCAAGGAATCCTACGTTGTCTATGGCGTGTATGACATTGTGGCGAAGGTTTTTGCTGACACCATGGACAAACTGAAGGAGATCGTGACTTGGAAGGTCCGAAGGCTTGACAAGGTACGCTCCACCCTGACGATGATCGTCGTTGAGGGTTCGTAGCAAGTCACACGAGTTGCGGTATCACTCACAACCCGGCCGGGATAGTTCTGAGTGAGATTCCACCTGGGAATTGACGATACGGATTCCCTCAAGGGTGGATGCACAACCAAGATTGCGACAGACCTAGTCTTGGCGCTAACCAAGGAAGGGGCATCTTTCCTTGACCATCCCAATCTGGTCAGACTCAACCCGAATGTTCCGTGGAAGACGAGGGGAAACGGGGCCGTCTGCATAAGAATCGAATGCGATTTGGATTCTCAAATGCTGCTGAGGCTCGCCACGGAGGAGATTGAGCGTAACTCCCGACTCGGCGATGCAGAGACAGATCCAGGCGTAGTGCTGGTATCCGGTGAGATCCCACCCGAGGTTATCAGATTCGGAAGAGAGGCACTTACACGCATTGTGACTCTCAGCGAGGCCGTGTCTCTGATCAAGAAAGCCGAGGCTGAAGCAATCGGATACGGCACCGCCCAAGGCCTCATCGGAGCGCTCGCATCGATCGGGACGCAGTTCGATCACGACTACACCTACGAGCTCATCGCATACAGGTCGCGCGACTACCTCGGAAAGCCGAGGCTGGTTGATGGAGGCTCCGTGCTTCGAATGAGTGAGGAAATGAAGCGATGCACGTTCAACAATCTTGACGAGGAGACTGGGAGGGTTATGATTACTCCGAGAGGCCTTGATCCGATACTGTGTGGAGTAAGGGGCGAAAGCCCTGACGCTGTCCGAAAGGCCTTCGGCATGCTGCGAATTCAGGAACCCATCGACTCTTGGATGATCTTCAGAACCAACCAAGGCACCGACACTCACCTGATCCGAAAACTTGTCGTGTCCGAACTTGAGGACAACTGTGCAGTTGTCTTGGAAGGAAAGGTGAATGACAAGCCCCGCACGATCCGCGGGGGACACGTGTTCTTCGTCCTCAGCGACGACACGGGATCAGTCCACTGCGCGGCATACGAGCCTACCGGAGGATTTCGGAGAATCGTCAGGAAGTTGGAACCTGGAGACAGAGTACGGGTGTTCGGAGGAGTCAGAGCTGCTGGCAACGCGACACCGCGAACCATCAATCTGGAGAAGCTTGAAGTTCTCGGACTCGCTGCAAGAACGGCAAGTCAGAACCCGCTCTGCCCGAAATGTCGCAAGAGGATGAAGTCAGCAGGCAAGGATCAGGGTTTCAGATGTCGACAGTGCAAAAGCCACGAGCTCCAGAAGATTCACAGTGAAATCCAGAGAGATCTGCAGCCAGGAGTGTACCTGCCGCCGCCCAGAGCTCATCGGCACTTGACAAAGCCAATAGTCCGCTACGGCAGAGAACATACAGAGCCCGCAGCCACCCCCGCGCGCGATTGGCATTTTCCATAACTGGTGTTTCCCGCCAATCTCGCAGCTGCTCTCGGGAAACACGCTTCGAATCCTATTCTCGTCGTCGCAGGAGGTTTGGTGGAGACGTCGCGGACAATTGGTACTCCCCCAGGAACGCTTTCCGCGATCCTGTGCGGGGGGTGGACCTCCGGGCTCTTCGCGAGCCTTTCGAACCACCGATCTCAGGGTTTCCCAGGAGGCTCATATGAGCCCTGCGGGTTAAACCTGGCTACCCCACCCCGCTGTGCTGAGATCTCCGTGCGTCTCCGGGCCAAGACTCCCTGCTCCAGAAGTTAAATGTTTTCAACGCGAGAACCGAGCAGGCTCGATCGACTCAATTCATTGTGATCTTTTCGAGCATCGTAGGCGATTCGCTGTTTCCATGTGCTAGCAGTCAATCGCTCACTAATCATTGAATCAGCGAAACGAAGTGTCTCGACTGTCGCTCGGAGTGATCATTCCTCGTTCATTTGGGCGACGCGTGCACTCGCAGCCTCACCCAAGACTGGATTTCCACATCAGAATCGCCTGAAACTCGGCCCTTTGCCCCGTTATAAGTAGCCCCGCTTGGAGGCGTCGGCCCGAGATGGCACTTGCCACCGCCGGGTGTATGCAAACTAAGCGTACTGCTATCAATCCACGTGGAGTCTGTGTGCTTTTCTTCACCCGACGATGTTGGATTAACCTAGCCCGAGCCGGTCCGTCGCGCTTGTTGGGGTCAACCCAGACTCATCGGAGGGCGCACAATCATTATGTGATGATTGACCACACGTGGGTTGAGTGTCGATACACTTTGGCAGCGCTGTTCGAGAAACCTGTAGTGATCAAACCGCCTGAAGTTGTTGCCAGTCACGATTTTCTTCTGATCGGGTGGATATTGCTGCTTCTGATGGGCATGCCATGGATCGGACTATGCGTGGACGCTTTGATTGTCGGCGTAATGGGATACCTTGGCTACGCCCCCGCCGCGATTGTCACCATGCTCGCCACCGGGAGCTGGTTCATTGACAGCTGGACGGCCTATTTCGCGTTTGGATTCACAGCGATAACGACATTGGCTATAGGTATCGGAGCCGTCGCTTTCTTTCTCATAGTCATCGGTACGATCTACTTCACCACGGTTCGGAGAACCAGCACAGGCAACTACGAGGGTGCTAGAGCTTCCTCTCTCTTCTACGGAGTCATCATGATCCTAATGTCGCTAGCGTCCTTCGCCGCATTCTTGGGATACACGTACTTTGCAAGCGTGGCCCTCCTGATTCTGCCAGCACTATTCTTCCTGATGGGATACGGAAAGATGGGCGAAGTCATCGCAAGATACGGACCAATGGCAGTTCTCTCAGATTCCGCACCGATAGAGACAATGCCTCAGATCCCAAGTGGAGCAGTAGCTCCCGCAATACCAATGATGGCCGCGCCAACAATGGGAATGGGCGGAGTCGCAGTCCCAGCAGGCGCGGTGCCAATGCCAGCACAGCCCAGCTTCTCAGGGTACCAGCACTTGGGAGGAGCCGTGCCTCGCGTCCCACTCTGCCCAACCTGCGGACGAGAACTCTACTACGCCTCAAACTACAAGAGATGGTACTGCCTAGCCTGCGAAAGCCGCAGGTAGAGCTATCCGCACCCTAGCTCTACCTGACACTACCCTCTTCATTCTTGGTTGTAGAGTGATCTCTAATCGCCTTGGCATTTGCCAGTCCTTTCTAGCGATATGCCTTCGGCTGGGTGGCCCATCAAGGGCAAGAAGAAAGAGAACTTGCGGCGTCGTTCTACTTCTCTAGCAGACTTGTGAAGAAGTCGTGGTGCTCTTCTTCTTCCTCTTCGATCTCTTCGAAGATCTCGCGCGTTGCAGCATCGCCCTCTTTCAGCGCTATGTCCATGATCTCCTTGTACATACTGATAGCTTCTAACTCGGCCTTGACGTCGAAGTTGATCATTTCTCCCAGCTTGTCGCCAACTTCAATTGGGCTTGGCTTGATCGTCGGCTTTCCTCCGAGGTACCAGAGTCGCTCAGCGATCTTCTCCGCATGTTTCATCTCTGTGACAGCGATCTTCTTGAACTCCTCGCTGACTGCAAAGTGTTCGACACCTTTCCACTGAACATGTTGCCACATGTACTGAATCGAGACCTGCATCTCTCTGGCAATAGCCTGGTTCAACATGTCCAGAAGCTTTGCACTTGCCATATTCTACAGAACCTCAGAAATGATCACGCTGTGCCACGAATATAACTGCTACGCATGACAAGCAAAGAAAACGTAGGTGCGAAAGAGCATAGAAAAGAAGAGACGTTCATTCGTGGCAGAGAACGGGGAATGTCCTGCGTGTTCCTTAGAGCGAGAGCCTAGTAGTTTTCAACGAAGAGTTCAAAATAAGCTCGATCGTGTTGGCATACAGGGCATTTCGGAGGGACTTCCTTGCCTTCGAAGACGTGGCCGCAGTTCCTGCACTTCCACTTCACCACAGCCGGTTTCTTGAAGACTTGATCGTTCTCCACGTTGGTTAGGAGTTTCGTGTATCGGCGTTCGTGCTGTACTTCGACAGATGCTACGCGACGAAACAGTGAGGCTACGTCTCTGAACCCTTCTTTCTCCGCGACTTCAGCGAAGCCTGGATAGAGCGTTCCCCACTCGAACTTCTCGCCTGCAGCTGCAGCTTTCAGGTTGTCCGCAGTGCTACCTATCACGCCTGCTGGGTAACTTGCTGTGATCTCAGCATCTCCGCCTTTCAGAGCCTCGAAGAACAATTGTGCATGTTCTTTCTCGTTGTCTGCTGTTTCGGTGAAAATCGCAGAAATCTGTTCAAATCCCTCTTTCCTGGCGGCGCTTGAGAAGTAAGTGTAACGATTTCTCGCCTGCGCTTCTCCTGCGAAAGCTGCGAGAAGGTTCTTCTCAGTCTTGCTTCCTTTCAGTTCCATGCCTGACTTCTCCTATTCTGATATTCGAACTGTCAAGACCGAGCTTTAAGCGATACTTCGAATCTCTTGTTTACGACGTTCCAGTTCACGTTCTCGAAGAAGGCATCGATGTAGGGGGGTCGCTTCGGTCCCTGATCTGCATAGTACGCATGTTCGTAGACATCAAGTACCAATAGAGGCATCGTGTTCAGCAAGCCGTACACGTTGTGGGCGTCGAGTCCGTTGTTGATGAGTCTGCCACTTGTGAGGTCATAGACTAGGACTGCCCATCCTCGAAGGGCTATGCCACAGGCCTTGAAATCCTCTTTCCATTTGTCGAGTGATCCGAAGTCCTTGTTGATCTGTTCCGTCAGCTTCGCACTCGGAGTCGTGCCACTGCCGGCGCTGATGTTCTCGAAGTAGAGTTCATGCAATACAACGCCCATGTAGCTGAAGCTCTCTTCAACCTTGAGCGCTCTGTAATCGCTGAAGTTCTGGTTTGCCTTGCTCCGGTCGACTGTCTGCATCTTCTCCCAGATTTCGTTGATCTTTGTGACGTACCCTTTGTAGTGGGTCTCGAAATGATACTCAAGTTGCCTGTCTGATATTCCCTTCAGACCTTTTGGTTTGAGTTCGCTTCTTGGGTTGACTTTTGCAGACAAAATGCTTCCTCTCGGAAGAGAGTCAAATGCCCGAAGGTAAAAAGGGTTGTTGGTTGACGAATGCCAAGTTGCTTACAAGGCTAATATTGAGCCTGTCTGCTACGTTCTTTGGAGTTCTCAGAGATTCGCTATGAGTTCGATAATGTGTGAGAGGTGTCATCACCCCATAGGCGAGTGCAAATGCACGTGTCCGTATTGCGGCGAGACTCATCAATGCCAATGCTGCATTGGCCTCGGATCCGCAACAGGGGGCTAAGCGCCTCCGGCTCGCTGGTATGGAAAGTCAAAGGAGGGTTTCGAGAGTGATTGCCAAGAACAATCTCGTCTGGATGACCGGTGGACCTCAGGGCAGCGGTGTTGACTCAGGAGCAAACATCTTCGCAAGAGCATGCTGCTACGGAGGACTGCACGTCTTCGGCAACAGGGAGTATCACTCGAACATAAAGGGCCTTCACAGCTATTTTCAGATCCGAGTCGCTGAACAGCCTGTCCGCTCTCACCGAAGCTTTGTCGATCTGCTGGCAACATTTGATGCTGAGACCCTAGTGCGGCATCGAAATGAAGTGGGAAAGCAGGGTGGGATAGTCTACGACCCAGCCTACAATGCCACGAGAATACAGGACATCCCAACGCTGGAGAGAGAGTTCGTGGACGAATTCGTCCCCGAGCTGAAGCAGAGAGGTTTCGGGGAGACTGTGGGGGACGTGGTGGAGGACGCTAGGAAGGATAGTATCCGAACCTATCCCGTCCCGTACATGACCCTCGTAAACGAGATTGCGAAGAAGCTTGGTGAATCGAAAGTCAGCAGAGTCACAAAGGTAATCAACGTTCTAGTTCTGGGTGTGTCATTCGCCATTCTTGACTCTGACATCGCATTGCTTGAGAAGGCCATCAGATCGATATTCGGATCCAAGCCCAAGATTGCGGACATGAATGTCGTGGCTTCTCAGGTGGCCTACGACTACGCGAAGATGAATCTCGACACGAATCTCGGCGTCAGACTGGAGAAAGTCAAGGTCGACGAGGACAGGATCTTTC
>Ga0208828_1000470_pt1 | contig 17908 bp, 16 predicted proteins | sample Kivu_160m_FD_185487 | JGI IMG/M metagenome (GOLD analysis project Ga0208828, IMG submission 185487) | Freshwater microbial communities from Lake Kivu, Western Province, Rwanda to study Microbial Dark Matter (Phase II) - Kivu_160m (SPAdes)... | ecosystem: Environmental > Aquatic > Freshwater >... | reverse complement strand
ATATATTATATATATGTTAAATACTATCAAATAAAATAGTTCATAAATGTAATGAAAGATATACCCCTATTTTCTTCCAGGACACAAAATACGATTGCCAAACAGGTCCTCCTCGGATTTGCAGTCGCCATAATATTAGGTTCGCTACTTCTAATGATCCCCCAGGCGACACAGAGCGGGAGGATTAGTTATATTGATGCACTTTTTACTTCCACTACTGCTATTTGTGTAACGGGACTTACGGTTCAGAATACGGCAACTTATTTCACCGATATGGGTAAAATTATACTACTTATTCTGATGCAGATCGGCGGACTTGGGATCATGACAATCGGCTCTATTTTTGGATTGATTCTGGGAAGAAAAATACACATCAAAGATAAATTTTATATCGATACAAGTTTTGGCTCAAAACAGAATTTTAGCGCATCCAAGTTCTTTATGGTAATAGCAGGAACTACATTTACTATAGAGTTTATCGGATTCGCTATTCTGACTGCTATTTTATATTTTAAACATGCTTTTCCTTTTAAGACGTCTATGACCTTTAGTCTATTTCATACTGTCAGCGCTTTTAATAATGCCGGTTTATCAATATTTACAAACAACCTGGAAAGTTTCGCTTCCGATATTCCTCTCAATCTTGTAATCATGGCTTTAATCGTACTGGGAGGAATAGGTTTTCCCGTAATCTCCGAAATAATCACCTATAGAAGAATCAGACATTTTTCCCTGCACGCCAAAATCGTGATGACTGTTACTTCCATTTTGATTTTTACAGGAGCGGTAATGTTTTTTATTCTTGAGTTTAAAAATCCCGTATCTATTGCAAATGAGCCACTGTCGACTAAAATTCTAGCAAGTTTCTTTCAGTCAATTACAGCCAGGACAGCAGGATTTAATACTATGAAGATCGGCTTGTTGAACCCCGCTACTATTTTTATACTTACACTTTTAATGTTTATAGGAGCATCACCCGGAGGAACAGGAGGCGGTATAAAAACAACCACGTTTGCTGCAGTTGCCGCCAGCGGCTTGAGTTCCATCAGGGGAAGGGGCGAGGTCTCATTATTCAAAAGAAAACTTCCGTCAAGCCTGGTACATAGAGCTTTGACCGTGACTATTATTGCAGCAGCATTAGTAATAATATCGACAATTGGGATACTTGCATTCGAAAAATATTCTTTAAAAGAAGTTTTATTTGAAGTAGTATCGGCATTCGGAACCGTGGGTTTGAGTACCGGAATTACGCCAGAACTTTCCATAGCTAGTAAGATAATATTGATACTGACCATGTTTATTGGTAGAATTGGCATCAGTACTTTATCACTGGCTATTGCCATAAGAGGTATAGTCAATAAGATTGGCTACCCCGAAGAAACAATAACTATCGGATAAAAAAATGAAAAAACAATTTTTGGTAATTGGACTGGGAAGATTTGGAGCAAGTGTAGCCTATACTCTGACGGAAGCCGGACACAGTGTGGTTGGAATAGATCAATCCGAAACCTGTGTTCAAAGAATGTCCGACAGTATAGCAGATGTAATTAATTGTGATGCTACCGATGCAGACATACTGGAATCTATGGGCGTTACCGATTATGAAGCCGTAATTGTATGCATCGGAGAAAAATATATCCAGAATTCCATACTTGTGACCCTTCTCCTCAAAGAAAAGGGCGCAAAAAGAATAATTGCCAAAGCAGGTACCAGAACACAGGGAAGAGTACTTTCAAAAGTAGGAGCAGACACAATAGTTTACCCTGAGAAAGATATGGGAGAGAGAGTTGCAAGAAGCCTTATAAGTTCCAACATTATCGATTTTCTGGAAGTCAGTCCGGATGTCAGTATCATAGAAATACCTGCACCGGAAACAATAGTAGGGAAGAACCTGGTCGAGTTAAATTTGAGACACAAATATGGAGTGACCATAATAAGTATAAAAAACAGTAAAAATGAGATTATGTCACCTCCCAGCGTGAATTATATATTTCAGAAAGATGATATACTGACGCTGATCGGAGAGAATAAACTACTTAAAAAATTAAGGTTCACAGAAGATTAAAAAGCAAGTCCATTCCGATTCATTCCTACTGTAATTTACTCTACTACTTTAACATTTATAAGGTTGGTGCTTCCCGGTTTATTTACCAGTACCCCGGCAGTAATGACTACCCTGTCTCCTGTATTTACATATTTTAGCTTTCTGGTTACCCCTACGGACTCATCAATCATCGAATCGATGTTTTTAGCAGGTCTTGTTTTTACTGGAATGACACCCCAGCTGATCATTAACTGCCTGAGCACCCAATCATTGGAACTGGCTCCGATTATCATGCTTTTTGGTTTATGTTTTGATACCTGCCTTGCCGTATGCCCTGATTCAGTCGGAGAAATAATAGCTTTTGCATCAAGCATTCTGGCAATTTCACAGGATGCAAAGCTTATCGCTCCGGTAATATTATTATGGTCGATTCCTGATTTCTTCTTCCCTAAAGAAATATTGTTTAATCTTATATCATAATCCAGGGAAACTTCGGTTTTATTTATTATTTTAACCATCATTTCCAGGGACTCCAGGGGATATTTCCCTATAGCAGTTTCACCTGAAAGCATAACCGAATCCGAACCATCTATGATCGCATTTGCCACATCGCTTACTTCCGCTCTTGTTGGTCTGGGATTTCTTATCATAGAATCCAACATCTGGGTAGCAGTAATCACCGGTTTTCCTGCTATATTGGCTTTCTTTATGATTTCCTTCTGGATATAAGGAATCTCCTCTGCATCTATCTCGATTCCAAGGTCACCTCTTGCTACCATAATAGCATCAGCTGAATTCAAAATTTCATCAAAACTATTAACTGCCTCATGTTTTTCTATTTTTGCAATGACCATGGCATGTTGCTTTTTGTTTCTTATCACCTTCTTGATTTTCTCAACATCAATTGAATTCCTTACAAAAGACTGCGCTATTAAATCTACTTCCAGTTTCAGCCCCAGGTCTAAAAACTCCATATCCTTTCTGGTAACCGAATCCACGCTTATAGTTATACCAGGAAGATTGATCCCCTTGTAAGACTCAAGCGGTCCACCGGTTATGACCTCGCAAACAGCTATCTTTTTTTGTAAATCTATATCCAGCACTTTGCACTCGATCAAACCATCATCTATGAAGATACGGGTACCCGGTTTGATGTCTTCTACAAATTTATCGTAAGTTATTTTTATGACAGTCCTGATATCAGGGTAATCGGAAACGTAATCTCTGGCTGTTGTAAAAATGATTTTTTGTTTTCTTTGCAGATCTATCTTATTTTCCAGGTGACCGACTCTGATCTTAGGGCCCTGAAGGTCAAGCATTATAGCAGTGTTTCTTTTAAGTTCCTGTGAAACTCTTCTTATTTCTTTGACTATTTCTATAACTTCTTTGGAATTACTGTGAGAGGCGTTTACACGCGCTATATCCATACCTCCGGTTATAAGTTTTTTCAAAATATTTTCTTTTTTACTTGCGGGTCCGATTGTACAGATAATTTTAGTCTTTCTCATTTTCATGGCAATTCTTTCTTTGCAATTTCCCAGAGTTTGTCTTTTTCTTTAAGAGGAAGTTTTTTTAGGTCCAAATTATTTTTTTCAGCATATTTTTCTATGTAATTGAATCTCTTTATAAATTTTTTACTTGATCCATATAAGCTTTCTTCACAATCTATACCAAGCCGCCTGCCAAGATTCACTATGCTGAAAAGGACATCTCCGATCTCATCCGGGATTCTATTCTTCCGCCTTTTTCCCATCTCTTTTTTCAATTCGGCAAGTTCTTCATTTATTTTTCCAAAGATATCGATTACTTCTTCCCAATCAAAATCCAGCCTCGAAGCCCTGTTTTGAATTTCATAAGCATAATGGAGCGAAGGGAGAGATTTGGGAATACCACTGAATATCGAATCCGGCTTTTTATATTTTTCTTTCCTTTCTTTTTTCTTGATATCTTCCCAGTTTGCCAGAATCTCATCGCTGTTGTTTAGAACTATGCCTTTGAATACATGGGGGTGTCTTCTTATTAATTTTCCAATGATTTCGCGGAGTACTTCATTTATATTGAATTCCTGGTTTTCAACTGCTATTTGACTGTGAAATACTATTTGAAGAAGCAGATCTCCTAACTCTTCTTTGAGACCTTTATAATCTTTATTCTCGATACTCTCTACAGCTTCATAAGTCTCTTCTATCAGGTTTCTCTTGATGGTTCTATGGTCCTGCTCCCTGTCCCATATGCAGCCTTCAGGAGATCTCAGCCTGTTCATTATACCTACTAAAATAGCAAACAGTTTCCCGCTATCATCTATTTTGTCAATATCTTCAAGATCCCCTTCATTTAACTGGAATTTCATTCACTTTCCTCTTCCGTATCAGTATCTGTTTCATTTTCTGTTTCTGTGTCTGTATTATTTTCAGGTTCGGTCACTGGTTCCATACTTTTCAATGTTCCTTCTACATCTGTAAAGTATTCGATATCAGTTTTTTCTATCAGAGAATAAATAAAATCCTCCCATATTTCCATTTTATGCAGATTAAGGAGATATGTGTCTATTGCTTCTTCAACTTCACTAAACTCCTGAATATATTCTTTTTCATAGCCGGTTGCTTTTATAATATGAAATCCATACTCCGTTTCAACGATTCCGCTTACTTCTCCCACATCAAGGGTAAATAATGCCTTATCGAATTCCTCAACCATTTGACCTTCACTAATAAACCCAAGTTCTCCACCATTCTCTGCGCTTGTGGTATCATCCGAGTACTGACGCGCCACTTCCGCAAAATCTTCACCCTCGTTTAATCTCTCCTGAACCATCTCTATTTTGGCCAAAGCTTCATCTCTGCCTTCCTGAGTTTCCCCGGAACCATCCTCTACCCATGGAAATATGGCCAGGATATGGCTTGCTTCGATCCTTTCAGGAACCAAAAACTGTGTGGTCTTATTATCACCGTAGTATTGTCTTACCTCGTCATCGGTCACAATGACATTTGCAGTTACTATATTGTAAATCCTATTGCTGAACAGCTGACTTCTGAAATAATCTTCTAAAAATTTTCTATTTATACCCATAGATTTTAAAGCAGTTTCAAAATCCTCTTCCGAAGAATAATTACCCAGTACCGCTTCCATCTGCTCCTCGATTTCCTCACTGGTTACTGTAATATCATTCTCCTCTGCATAATTCTCAAGCAGTTTCATTACAATAAGCGAATCGATAATATTAGCCTCCAGAGATTTTAGACTCTCTTCATCGGTGGGTAGTTCTCCATTGGTATCCTGAGATTTCAAAAAATTCATATATACATCTACTTCTTTTTGGTTTACTTTTATTCCATCCGCGACAGCTACTGTCTTATTGTAAAAAACGAAAAAATAAACAAGTGCAGAAATAACTAAAACAGCTACAACTGCACTTACAATGATGATGTTTCTTTTTAGTTTCCTATTCAACTCCTACCTCTTTCTTTTAATAAATATTAGATAAAACGTATTATATCATTAAGATCATTTAAGACTAAATCCAAATCAAAATTTTTACCAGCTTTTTTTATGATCACTTGTCTGGATACCGGTTCGTATAAAAGATTGCTATTTTTTATGTTCATTTCCCTTGCCCTGCTCTGCAGCATATCTACCTTTTTTAAGATGATCCCTTTCCTGTCAGAAAACAGGATCTTCTCTATTTTTGCCCTGCGAAGTAAATATTTTATCCGGGCGATATTTATAAGATTGCTTACTACCGGCGGCATCTTTTTATAACGCAGATTCATTTTTTCTATAATTGCGTCAATTTCTTCTGGACTTCCCGCATTTCCCAGTGTTTTGTAAATATTTATTCTTTCTTTTTCACTCTCGATATAGTTTTTTGGGATATATGCGCTGGCAGGTAGATCTATTTGAACATTGACATCTTCATCTATCTTTTCACCTTTAAGTTTATCTATCTCCTCTTTTATTATCTGGCAATACATATCAAAACCAACGCTATTTATATGTCCGTGCTGTCTGGGGCCCAGTATTTCGCCCGCACCTCTTATCTCGAGATCTCTCATTGCAATATTGTATCCGGAACCAAGGTCGGTATATTCTGCAAGTGTTTTAAGCCTCTGAAATGCCTGAAGACCCAGATTCTTTTTACCTGGATAGAAAAAATAAGAATAAGCTCTCTCCGAAGATCTGCCTACCCTGCCTCTAAGCTGATACAACTGGGATAATCCGAGCAGCTGTGAATTCTCTACTATAAGCGTATTGACATTGCCTATATCCATCCCGGATTCTATTATGGAAGTTGTGAGCAATACATCGTACTTCTTATTTATAAAATCAGTCATTATTTTTTCTATTCTGCTGCCTTCCATCTGGCCGTGCGTGAGGGCAATACGTGCCTGTGGAATTAGCTGCTGAAGCTGGATTTTCTTATTCTCTATACCGGCTACCCTATTATAGACATAGTATATCTGCCCGCCTCTTGCCATTTCCCTTTCTATGGCTCTTCTTACCACCTGATAATCAATCTCTCCCACAAAGGTCTCTATCGGATTTCGGCCCTCAGGGTAAGTCTCGATGAGCGCGATATCCCTGACTCCGGTAAGAGACATATACAACGTTCTGGGAATAGGCGTGGCGCTCAGGGTCAATACATCCACCTCGGTCTTCAGCAGTTTTATTTTTTCTTTGCTTCCGACTCCAAACCTCTGCTCTTCATCTATTATTATGAGGCCAAGGTCCTTAGGCTTTATATCCTCCTGAAGAATGCGATGGGTACCTATAATCATATCTATTTTACCTTCGTTAAAATCCTTTACTATATCCTTTTGCCTCTTTCTGGCTCTAAACCTGCTTAAGACCTCTAAATTAACCGGATAATTCTTATATCTTTCGCTGAAGGTCTGATAATGCTGATCGGCAAGAATCGTGGTGGGAACAAGCATCAGGACCTGCTTTCCATTTTCTATCGATTTAAAGGCCGCTCTTATTGCAACTTCTGTCTTGCCAAATCCCACATCGCCAATTACCAGGATATCCATTGGCCTGGGTTTACTCATAGCATTCTTTACATAATCTATCGCTTTGACCTGATCGGGGGTTTCCTTAAAAGGAAATAAGTCTTCTATTTCCTTCTGCCATGGGCTGTCGACAGGAAATGCATATCCGCTGGCGCAGTCCCTCTCTGCATATAGCCTGGCCAGGTCTATAGCAAGTTTATGTACGGATTTTCGTACCCTTTTTTTAAGGCCCTCCCACTGTGTGGAATTCAGAGGAGTGATATTAGGTTTTTTTTCACCTATATATCTGCCTATCCGATCCGCCTGCCAGGTAGGAACATATAGTCGGTCATTATTTGCATATTCTATTAAGAAATATTCTCTTTTGTAGCCGTTGACCTGTTTCGAGACCACATCGACATATTTCCCTATACCATGGTTTTTATGAACCACGTATTCCCCCGGTTCAAAATATTCTGCACCCGCAGCAGCCGAAATCCTTTTGGGGGATATCTGATATTGCATACGGTCATAGATATCGAGTTCACCGTATAAAGAAACAGTCCCGGACTCGTAACCTCTGTATAGACGGTATTCCGATATTCCCGCAATATCAGACTTCAACAGACCATAGTCGACATTACCACCGGTTTCTAAATAATGAAAGGATACCGAATTACTCAGGAACAACTCCTCTATCTTCTTTCTTCGCTCGCTTACGTCGATAGAAATGATGACCTTCCTGTTTGCTTTAAGATCCCTTTTTACATTCTGAATAAAGTCGATAGAATTTCCAAAACTTTTTTTCTGTTTTGTGATCTTTCCGAGATTGAACTCACCAGCACCTCTAGCCTGTTCTCTGGCGGAGACTATATTCAGCTTCAAATAAAACTCTTCTCTTTCAAGAAAATCCTTCTTCGCAAGATAGGCATTTGCAATTTCTTTGCTGGCAGTTTTTAGAATATCTTTATCTCTATCGAATATCTCACTCAAGATATCGATATCGCTTCTTATTTTTAAATAGATCTCTACAGGGTCACAGAGTATCATAGCAGTTTTTGGGATACTATTCTTTAATAAATCAATAAAAGAAACCATTCTGTCAGTATGTTCCGGAGTGTTCGTTTCTTTTATATTCCAGGGATTAATATTAGGAAAAAGTGATACTTTTTTTAAGTTTTTTATTATTTTACTTGTTGAAATATCATACGAAAAAATTTTCTCTGCCTCATCTCCGATAAAATCGATTCTTACCGGATTTTCACCGGTTGCATCAAAAATATCTATGATTCCTCCTCTTACACTGAATTCCCCCCTGTCGTAAACCATATGGACCCTTTCGTAACCTCTGCCGACAAGATCCGAAATCAGCTGATCCCTCTTATATTCGTTTCCGGCTCTTATTTCCATACTTTTTATTTTATTGAATTCAGAAGCAGGCATTAAATTCAATAAAGAATTGCTGGTAGCAATGATCAAGGACTTACCGCCGGAACTTCCGATATTCTGCAGATTCTTAATGACATTTAGCCTTCCGGCAAGATTTTCCGGAGCAGTGACCCTGTTTTTATAAAAAATCCCATTCCCAAGACTGGGAAAATTCAATATTTTAATATCCGGGATAATACAGCTTATCTCCTGTCCAAGCTCCGAGGCTCTCTCGAAAGTCGATGTGACCACCAGGACTGGAATATCGAAATATTTTAAAAAAGCGCTGATAGCAAAGGGCCAGATATTTTCATCTGCAATCAGGGCATCAAGATTTGCGGATCTGTCTTTCTTGCCCCCGGTATTGGTCCTTTCATATTTTTCTATGAACTGCTGCCACTGCTTTTCATTGATAAAATTTTTTAAAAAAATCGTCATAATAAATATTCTAAAACTCCTGTCAAGAATGGTCATAAAAAAAACCGCCAACCCGTCTATAGGAACCATTTATAACGGTTACCAATGAAATCCTGATTTAAAGAGACGAGTGGTTTTAATTGGAAAAAGTTACGTTAAGGTTAGAGATCAAGTATTAGTTATAAAAAATAATGCAGCCTGCAAGCTCAGTTATATTTATTCATTGCAAATTCAATGCCTTCCGATAAATAATCTCTTATGATATTCGCTGACCTTTGAATACCGACTTCAACTTCTTCTTTTTCTTTTTTTTTGAACTCTTCAAGTACGTAATCCGCTGCGTCCTGCCTGCCAGGTGGCCTGCCTATACCAAACCGCAGTCTGTCAAAATCATAGTTCCCGAGACTGGCCGCTATTGATTCAAGACCTTTATGTCCGCCTGTGCTCCCACCCATTTTTAACCTGATTTCTCCAAATTCGATGTCAATGTCATCATGGATCACCAGCAGCAAATCTATTTGATTTTTAAAAAACCTGTAGCAAAGGGCAATTGAAATACCGCTATTATTCATAAAATTTTGAGGCTTAAGGATTATTAATTTCTGATTATTGAATGATGACTCACATATGAGAGAATCGAATTTCCTATAAATGCTCTTTTTCTCTAATCCTTCGGCAAATTTGTCAGCAATCCTGAAACCTATATTGTGCCTGGTGAATTCATAATCTTTTCCGGGATTACCAAGACCAGCAATTAAAATCATGATGGTTATTTTTCCCTGGATCCTTTTTCTTTCTGATGTCCCTCTTCCTTAGGAGTTCCTTTTTCCTCTTCCGGTTCTTCTTTCTCCCTGCCAATTACCTCGGGTTCGGTAATCTCTTCTGCAGCTTCTTCCTTAGGAGCCAACTCTTCTTCTTTTAACTGGGTCGGATGTATTATCGAAACCACTACTTCCTCGGGATCATTGAGTATTTTTATTTTATCGGAGATGTTGATGTCGGATACTCTGATTGCAATACCCATATCAAGATTCTTTATATCATATTCGATATATTCCGGAATATCTGCAGGAAGACAGGATATATGTAGTTCCCTCAGACCGTGCTGCAAAACACCGCCGCCATCTTTGATTCCAAGCGCTATCTCTTCATTTATAATGTGGATTGGAACAGTGGTTTCTATTTCCTTTTCCATCTGTATTCTTAAAAAGTCCACATGCAGAAACCTCCTGGTGATAGCATCTCTCTGGAAATCTTTTATTAAAACCGTTTCTTTCTTCTCATTTTTTGCACCATCTATATGCATATCGAAAATCAAACTGTATATGCTTCTGCCTTTTAAAAGATCTTTAAACTCTTTTTCCTTTATTTTGATGCTTACCGGCTCTTTTTTTAAACCATACATAACTGCCGCAATATAATTTTTATTTTTTAATTTTCTTGAGGCTTTATTTTTTATTTCACTCTCGTCTCTTTTTTCTACTAACAGAGCAATATTTTCCATAAATCCCTACACCTTACCTTATATTTACAAATTAAACTAAATTTTCACCCTTGAATAACTCGCTTACAGACTTGCAATGATAAACTTTTTTTATAGTTTTTGCAAGCAGAGGTGCAATTGAAAGGACCTTTATTTTTTTTGATTTAAATTCTTTTCCTATCGGAATTGTATCTGCCACTATTAACTCTTCGACTTCTGAATTTTCCAATTCTTCTATGGCATTACCAGAAAAAATCGGATGGGTTGCACCTATATAAATCTTTTTTACATCATTTCGCCGGAGCATATCGATAGCTTTAAGAAGAGTGCCACCCGTATCTATAATGTCATCGAACAATATGGCTGTTTTTCCCTCTACGTCTCCTACTACATGTTCTATCTCGGCCATGTTTGGGGCCGGTCTTCTCTTATCCAGTATTGCCAGGGGAAAATGAATTTTTTTGGCAAAAATGCTGGCTCTTTTCACGCCTCCCACATCAGGACTTATAACCACGCCGTTTTTAATGTTTTTTCCAATGATATATTTGGCTATTATAGGAATAGCGGTTACATGATCAACGGGAACATCAAAGAAACCCTGAATAGTCGATGAATGCAGATCCAGCAGTATCGCTCTATCCATTCCTGCAACAGAAAGTAAATCAGCGAATAATTTTGCAGTTATGGGTTCTCTTCCTTCTGCTTTTTTATCCTGTCTCGCATATCCATAATGTGGTATAACCGCATTTATCATACCGGCAGAGGCCCTTTTTAGAGCATCTATCATTATAAGTAGTTCCATAATATTATCATTTACCGGTTCGCAGCATGTCTGCACCACAAAGACATCCGCACCCCTCACACTTTCATCGAATTTTATATATATCTCACCGTTTTTAAATCTGGTTCTGGTGATTTTTCCGGCTTTGATTCCCAGTTCCTGCGCGATTTTATCCGTCAGAGCAGGATAAGACGACCCCGAAAAGAGCATCATTCTTTTATTTACTCGACTTTCTTTCATATCCTTCATATCTCCCGCCTTAATAATATAATTCTTTAGATTTTAAATAATTTACTTCGTTTATTTTTTAATTTTTTATCAAACTTTCTTTTATTTTCTTTTGCATTATATTTTCCAATACGGAAAGCTGAAACCTGTCATTTATACCCATTACCTCCCGATAATCCGGAATTTTTAACGAGCTTACCTTTTTACCTTTTTTCACAAGCGTTTCGACGATATCGGTTAGATAATACTCTTTCTGTTTATTTTGATCTTTTATCTTCCCGATATTTTCAAAAAGGGATTTAGTATCAAAACAATAAATAGAAGAATTTACCTCATGAATTTTCTTTTCTTCGGGACCTGTATCGGTTTCCTCGACAATCTTTATTATATTTCCATCACTATCCTTTATGATTCTCCCATAACCTTCAGGATCAGGAATAAGGGAGGTAATCAAAGAAGCCGAACTACCTGAATCTTTCATGTACTCAACCAATTTCTTAAGGGTTCTGATATTTATCAGCGGACTATCGCCGGATAGTATTAAAACATTCTTCCCAAGATCCTTTTTATATTTTTTGACCATACTGACGGCATGTGCAGTTCCCAGTTGTTCCGGCTGCGGCACGGTCTTTATCCCGGGGAAATTATTTTTTATATATTCACTGACAGGCCCTTTTTTTTGTCCCGTAATCGTAAATATATTCTTTGGATTCAATCTAACGGCAAGTGATAAAACATAATAGAGTATTGGTTGACCTGATATCCGGTGAAGCACCTTGGGGATTTCCGACTTCATTCTTTTGCCTTTGCCTGCAGCAAGAACAATCACGCTTAAATCTTTAGAAAAGTCCATTTTTTAAAGGATTCCCATCAAAAACGTTAAAATAATTTGTTTGCGATACTACCAAATTGTAACATAAAAAATAGACTTTTCTAAGACTAATCGGCTCCTTTTTCCAGATTTACCAGAAACTCTTTTAGTTTTGGCCCGCCGGCAAATCTGCCTATTCTTCCATCGCTCTTTATCACTCTATGACATGGAATAACGAGCATCACGGGATTCTTGCGTAATGCAGAACCCGCGGCCCTCCAGGCTCTTTCATATCCAGAAAGAAAAGAAAGCCTTTTATAGCTTACCGTCTCCCCATATGGCACCGAAGCCAGTTTTTTCCATATTCGTTTCTGAAAACTTGTTCCGGCAAGAAATTCGACTTTAAAATCAAAATTTTTTATTTTCCTATCGAGATAACCGATAATCACAGTTTCTATTGCATTGGATTTTTTATCAATTAAATAGATGCTATTTGGATCCCCGTAAATCTTTTTAATATTTTCAAGAAAATTACCGAAATCCTTCTTATCGTTTCCAAGATAATAAATAACTATTCCGCCGGCTTTGTCTTCCCATAGATAATAAAACTTGCCTATTTTCGTTTCAAATTCGTATTTGTTTAAATTCTTGATCATTTTAGGTATATTTTAATTCTAAAGGTTAAATCAAAGCATTTTAACTGTTTAGTTTAATAAAGTGTTCAATGGATCTATCGTAAGTTTTTTCAGCTCTCTCGTCAAAAAAACATGCAGGAAGCTCACCGGACCTTTTATGATAGATTATACAATCACAGCAGACCCCTTTTCTTGGACAGGGTTCATATGTGCAGTTACAATTTTTCAAATTCCTTTCTTTGTTGCATTCCATATTATTTTCCTTTCTAATAAATCAGTATTCGATTCCTTTTCTTGCCTTTATGCCCCTGGAGAAAGCATGCTTTACCTCCCGCATCTCCGTTACCGTATCCGCTATATCCAGAAGTTCCCGGGGAGCATTTCTTCCAGTCAGTACAATACAGAGTTTTTTAGGTTTATTTTTAATAAGATTGATTATGTCCTCGATCTTTAAGAGTCCATAACTCATAAGGTTGATGATCTCATCCAGAATAATCATGTCATACTTGCCGCTTGCGACCTTCTTGCAGGCGTATTCGAATGACTCGGAAGAATTCTCTACCTGTGCGCTGGTAGGTGCCGGCTTTCCGTCTTTAAATTTTATAAATCCTTTTCCCAGCTGTTCAATCTCGATCAGGGGTTTTAATTTCTTGATGATCCTAAATTCACCGGTATCGAAACGTCCCTTGATAAACTGCATTATCAGGACCTTCTGGTTATGGCCCGCTGCCCGCAGAGCCAGACCCAGAGCTGCCGTGGTCTTTCCCTTGCCTTCTCCGGTATTAACAAGAACCAGGCCTTCTTTTAAATCTTTTCTGTATATTTTTACGTTGCGATTATTATTTCCGGTTGAATCCATTTCTTGCTAACCTCTGCCATCGTTTATATTTTATTATAATCCATTCTTAAGTATTTTATAAAACAATTCCATCCCCATATTTTCTCTGAAAACATCAGCCAGTCTGTTATATTGCTCTTCTTTAAAAGTTTCATACAATGGAACCGGATTATCAATATCAGTAGTTTTCATATTATTCCTTTTCCTGAGCAATTCCAGAATAAACTTTCTAAAAACAGAGTTATCAAAAATCCCATGTATGTATGTTCCTAATGTCATACCAGCAACCTTATTTTTAAAAGTTATAAATCCGTCATCAAAATCTACAATATTACTTCCTCTTGATTTTATCTTAAAGAGTGGTACCAAATTACTGGATGAATTACCCGGTATTGCTTTAGATATACCCATATGAATCTCATAGCCCTTCATAATTTTCACTTTATCATCCACAAATCTTTTAGTCATCCTTATTAAATCAGGGTTATACCTAAAAACATCATCGCTTAACTCAAATTCTACCTGATATGTATTTTTATACTGCAAAAATTCTGTATCTATATCCATTAATCCAATACCATCAATACTTTTAATATCCGGAGATTCGCTTGCGAATTTATCTTTAATTTTTTTTCCTAAAATCTGAAAGCCTCCACATATTCCAAATATCATCGAACCTTTTTGGTATTGTTCTTTAATCTCTTCCTCCAGCCCGGAATTCCTTAAATACAACAGATCACTTATGGTGCTTTTACTTCCTGGAATAATAATCATATGAGGTTTTAAACTTTTTAATTCCTGCTTATCTCTAATATAAATCAAGCTGACATCCTTTTCTAATTCAAAAGCATTAAAATCAGTAAAATTTGAAATATGAGGAAGATAGACTATGCCGATTATTATCCTTTCAGCTTTATTATTTCCTCCAGTATTGTTTAAAACTATTTTCTTATTTCTTTCCCTCTCTAAATTCACAGAATCTTCTTCTTCTATGTAGATATTCCTATAATAGGGAATAGTGCCTATTACAGGGATTTTCAATTTCCTGGATATATAGTCATTACCAGATTGGAGAAGGTTTATATCTCCCCTGAACTTATTTACCAGCAAGCCCTTTATGTATCTTCTATATTTTTTAGGAAGAAGCTTTACCGTACCATAGAAACCTGCAAAAACGCCTCCCCTATCGATATCCCCAATTAATATTACCGGTGATGCAGAAATCTCGGCTGTACGCATATTTACAATATCATTTTTTAAAAGATTTATTTCTGCCGGACTGCCGGCTCCTTCTATCACTATAAAATCAAATCTTTTCTTTAAGTCATATAAGATTTCTTTAATCTCATTTAAGTAAAAAATCTTCTTTTTATGATATTCGACAGCACTCATATTTTTTACCACTTTTCCCATAAATATTATCTGTGCTCTTGAGTCAGCTACAGGTTTAATGAGTATCGGATTCATATATACCTCAGGCTCCAATCCGCATGCTTCCGCCTGGACTACCTGAGCCCTACCCATCTCTCCACCTGATGCAGTGACATATGAATTTAAGGCCATGTTTTGTGATTTAAATGGGCATACACTATACCCGTCCTGTTTTAAAATTCTACAGATTGCAGTAACTGCCACACTCTTGCCAACATGTGAACCAGTACCCTGTATCATTATGGATTTCGATTTGTTTTTTATCATAAAGTAATCACAAGCAGCCTAATACCTGATCTACTGACTTAACCACAATTGCGCCATCTTTTATTATTTTTCTGTAAAGCTTTTCTGCTTTTCCACCGGTATGGTCCCTTTTCCTTATGCCTTTTTCGTCTATTATTATTACCTTTTTTCTTAAACCGACTGCTTTTTTTACCGATACCAGATTTGAAAAATTACCCGGTCCAAATTCCACTGTCGGTAAAATCACAGCATCGCTGTATTCGATAAACCGGAGATTTTTATTCTGTGAATCAATACTAATAGGAGAAAAGGGGGCTTCGTTTACATAAGAGATTCCCAACATTTGGGCAGTATCAAGGTCTGTATCTAGAGTATTTATAACTCCGCAGGATACTCTATAACCGCTGCTGTGCAGTAAATTAATTACCGGTGATGCAGCTCCACCTCCACCAATTACATGAACCTTTAAATATTTGTTTACTGCTGGCCCGGCAATACTCCGGTCAGTGGCCGGATTAAAAACCGGACTGACATAAAGATTCCTGGTTATTGGATTTCTACCTACAAAGACATCACTTCCAAAAACACTTTTTATACTTTCTCTGTTTATTATATCTTCTCCCCTGCCGAAACTAAAAATCCGGCCTTCTTTTAGAAGCATTATTTTCTTGCTGTTCTGTATGGCAAGATTTATATCATGAAAAATTCCTATTATAGTTTTTTCCCCTTTTCTATTTAAACTTAAAAATAAATTTATAAATTCGATCTGAAAATTTATATCCAGATGAGAGGTGGGTTCATCCAGAAGAAGTATAGAGCTATCCTGGGCTAAAGCCTGTGCTATAATTACCCGCTGCTTCTCTCCACCTGAAAGTTCCGAAAATTTTCTATTTGCAAACGCCGATATTTTAGCCTTTTCCATAGCCGTACCGGCCGCAACAAAATCCTCTTTTCTTTCTACCCCGAACCTCGAAATATAGGGATTCCTTCCCATCATAACCATCTCGGTTACAGTAAAGCTGAAGCCCGGATTGGTATACTGGGGTACAACTGCTATCATTTTTGCAATATCCATCGAATTTAATTCCTTAAGGTTTCTTCCGCCTACCTCAATTCCTCCTTCATATTCCTTTAAAACACTGCTTATAAGATTTACCAGGGTACTTTTACCTGCCCCATTTGGACCCAGGATCGATATAAAATCTTCTTTCCCCACATCAAAACTTACATTATCCAGAATTTTTTTCTTACCATAAGAAAAATTTAAATTTTTTACCGAGAGCATGCTGTTATTTCCACTCATTTTCTATCCAAACCCGTCAGTTTAAAAAATCTGTCTTTTTGACTTTACCAAGAGATACAGGAAAAACGGAACTCCAACAATGGAGGTTATAATCCCTACGGGAATTTCCCGCGGCATAAGCACAGTTCTTGCCAGAGTATCCGACATAAGCAGTACTATTCCTCCTGCAATCGCTGAAGTGGGATATAATATTTTATGGTCCGATCCTACAAGCAGTCTTAAAATATGTGGAGTTATAAGCCCTACAAATCCGATAATCCCACTCATTGATACAGCTGCTGCCGCTATAAGTGACGCCAGCACCAGCAATATCTTTTTTACCCTGTCTACTTGTACTCCTAACTGAGCTGCTCTTTCATCTCCCAAGGATATTATATTTAAATCTCTCATGAAAAATCCGGAAATAATAACCAGCGTAGTGACTACCGGTGCAAGAATAATAAAATTACTCCAGGATGCAGAAGTAAAACCACCCATAATCCAGAATACTATTTTTGCCATATCATGAGTTTTAAAGATCATTATAAGATAGGTCATTGCACTTAACATGGCACTAAGAGCAATACCGGAAAGAAGAAGTGTAATCACAGATACTTTTCCTTTTATTCTTGAAATGCCATAGACTAAAAATGTAGTAGCCAGAGCTCCGAACAGGGCAAAAACAGTAGTGGTAGAGATATTCAGTAAACCGATATCCTTAACAAACACCAGCCCTATAGTAGCGCCCAAAGCGGCTCCTGCCGAAACCCCTATTACAAAAGGATCTGCCATTGGGTTCCTAAAGAGTCCCTGAAAAATAACCCCGGCACTGGCAAGTGCTATACCAACAAATATTGATAGAAAGATCCTCGGTATCCTGATTTGTGATATTATCACAATTTCCCGCAGGTCCAGCCGGGCAGTATCTATAAAATGATTAATTCCGGGTATAAAACTGGCAAGTATCAGACTGGTATCTTTTAAGCCAATTTTTGCAGAACCTATAGAAGAAGCAACTATTACCATCAATATAAGTAATATAATTAATATGAAAATTGATATTTCTTCATTATTCAAAGAACTAGTCAGTTCGTTTCTTATGAATAAATCTGAAGAAATATCCAGATTTAGTGAGCGGGATTTGGATTTCATTGCTGTTGAAATCGCCAAAATATCCGATGTGGAACAGGCTTATTCAATACTGCGAGGTAGAATGTCTCGCGAGGAAGCTCTTTTTAGTGCAATAAAAACAAATCAAAAAATAATTACTGCAATCGAGACTAACAAATTATCTATGAG
>Ga0208828_1000466_pt1 | contig 17953 bp, 12 predicted proteins | sample Kivu_160m_FD_185487 | JGI IMG/M metagenome (GOLD analysis project Ga0208828, IMG submission 185487) | Freshwater microbial communities from Lake Kivu, Western Province, Rwanda to study Microbial Dark Matter (Phase II) - Kivu_160m (SPAdes)... | ecosystem: Environmental > Aquatic > Freshwater >... | reverse complement strand
CTTGGAGAAGCCGGGTATCATGTCCACAAGCTGGCTGAAGCTACCCATCTTCTTTATCTGCCTCATCTGTTCCAGCAGGTCATTGAGGTCAAATTCGGACTTTCTCAGCTTCGATTCCAGCTTCGCAATCTGCTGTTTATCGAAGGTCTTTTCCGCTTTCTCAATGAGTGTGAGCACATCGCCCATTCCCAGGATGCGCGAGGCCAACCTGTCAGGATAGAAAACCTCCAGCGAAGCGGTCTTTTCACCCATGCCTATGAATTTTATCGGTACACCGGTCACCGATTTGATGGAAAGCGCCGCACCGCCTCTGGCATCTCCGTCCATCTTGGTCAATATGAGACCGGTCAAACCCAGGCTGCTGTTGAATTCCCCCGCGATATTAACCGCATCCTGTCCTGTCATGGCATCGGCAATCAACAATATCTCGGCCGGCGAAACCGCTTTCTTAATGTCCTTCAGCTCCTGCATCAGAGGCGCATCGATATGCAACCTCCCCTGGGTGTCGATTATCACCCACGCAGCCGCCGTCTCCTCCGCCCTTGCAATTGAATTACGGCTGATCTGAACCGGGCTGGCAGTAACGTCCTCATGATACACGGGAATATCAAGCTGGCCGCCCAGTACCTTAAGCTGATCGATGGCGGCCGGCCTGCGCGTATCGGCCGCCACCAGAAGCACCTTCTGGCCTGATTGTTTTAAGTGAAACGCCAGCTTGGCCGCCGTGGTTGTTTTGCCCGCTCCCTGCAGCCCCACCAGCATGATCACAGACGGTTGACGGGAGGAGGCTTTCAGCCGGGCAGGTTCCCTGCCCAGTATGTCCACCAGTTCCCCGTTGACAATTTTGACGATCTGCTGGGCGGGCGAAAGGCTCTCGAGTACCTTTGCCTCCAGCGCCTTTTCCCTCACCACGGCCAGGAAGCTTTTCACAACCTTGAAATTGACGTCAGCCTCCAGCAGAGCCAGACGTATTTGCCTCAATGCCTCATCTATGTCTTTTTCGCTCAGCCTGCCCTTATTATTCAGCCCGCTGAATATCTTGCTGAGCTTCTCGGTCAATACTTCGAACATCACTAAAGCATAGCATATTTTTTTGCCGCGATTGTCAGAACCCCTACCATGTTGACAGCCAATTACAGCGGGATTATCCTAAATACATTTAAGATGACAGAAAAATACGAAATCAACGCCTTTGAAAAGGAAGAGTCCTGGCGGCTCTTCAGGTATATCGGCGAGCTGGTAGCCGGCTTTGACAAGCTCACCGGCATCGAGCCGGCGGTGACCATCTACGGCTCGGCAGTGGCCACGGAGAACCAGACCGATTACCAGAACGCCCGCCAGATCGCCTACCTGCTCGGCCAGCAGGGTTTCAACATAGTCACGGGCGGCGGCCCCGGCATGATGGAGGCCGCCAACCTGGGAGCACATGAGGCCGGTGTTAAATCGGTCGGGCTTAACATAGTCCTGCCCCAGGAGCAGAAATGCAATGTCTATTCAAACCTGACCATCAACTTCGATCATTTTTTCGTGCGCAAGGTAATGCTGGTCAAATACGCCACCGCCTTCGTCATCATGCCGGGTGGCATGGGAACACTGGATGAGCTGACCGAGGTTCTGACACTTATCCAAACCAGCAAGATCAAGCCTTTCCCTGTAATACTGTTTAATTCAACTTTCTGGCGCGGTTTTCTGGACTGGCTTCAGACCACCGTCCTGGCGACGGGTTATATCTCCGATGCGGACCTGCGCCTGCTCAGGATCACGGATAAACCCTCCGAGGTGCTGGATATCGTCAGCAGCTGGTATCTCAGGCAGGCCATAGTGGGCAGGCAGGCTATTGATTAACCTGTCGTTTCACGGCGCCGCGCGAACCGTCACCGGCTCGCGGCACCTGCTCGATATCAACGGTTACCGCTTACTGCTCGATTGCGGGCTGTTTCAGGGCCGCAGGTCGGAGACCTATCAACGCAACCTGCATTTCTCGTTCGATCCAAGGTCGGTCGATTCAGCCATCATCTCACACGCGCATATGGACCACCTGGGCAACCTGCCCAACCTGGTCAAGCAGGGATTCAGGGGCGAGGTAAACTGCACATCGGCCACGCTTGACCTGGCCAATATTATGCTCACAGATTCGGCCAGCATCCAGGAAAGCGATATCCGGTATGTCAACAAGGTCCGCCGCAGGCATAATGAGCCGCCGGTAGAGCCCCTGTACGATACGACCGACGTGCCTCCCACACTCAGACTGCTGAGAGGCAACTCCTATGAGCATAGATTCGATCTCGCCACGGGAATCAGCGTCATCTTTCACGACGCGGGACATATACTCGGCTCAGCCATTACGGTCATCAATATAGCCGATGGGGATAGAAAACTGTCGGTTTGCTTCACAGGCGACCTGGGACGCAAGGATATGCCTATCATCCGTGATCCTTACGTGGTTGCCGATGCGGACGTTCTGATCATCGAAAGCACATACGGAAACAGGCTGCACTCCGAAATAAATCAGGTCCTGGATAAACTGGCAAGTGTGATAAATGAAACCATCGCCAGGGGAGGCAAAATCATCGTACCGTCGTTCGCTCTCGAGCGGACTCAGGAGTTGATCTACTGCCTGCATCAACTGAAGTTGGCCGGCCGCATACCGAGCTTCCCGATTTACGTAGACAGCCCCCTGGCCATCGATGCCACCGATATTTTCCGGGTTCACCCGGAGTGTTACGATGCCGAGACCGCCCAATTGCTCAGGACCGTAGCCGATCCATTCGGCTTCCGCGGCCTGCGTTATGTTTCATCCGTAGAGGAGTCCAAGCACCTAAATACGATCAAAACGCCCATCATGATCATCGCGGGATCAGGCATGGCCGAAGCCGGGCGAATTACGCACCACCTTAAAAACAATATCGGAAAGCCAAACAATACCGTGTTGATCGTGGGATGGCAGGCGGAGAATACACTGGGCCGCAAGATCGCGGAAAAGTGGCCGGAGGTAACCATCTTCGGAGAGAAACGCAAGCTGCGCTGCCGCGTGGAGATATTCAATGAATTCAGCGCCCACGCGGACCGCAACGACCTTATCAGATGGGCCGGCGCCGGCAGGGAAAAGTGGCAAAAGGTATTCGTAATACACGGGGAGGAACAATCAGCTCTATCCCTGGCTGATGCGTTCAAAGAAATTGGTTTGCGGGATGTAACGGTGCCTGAGCAAGGACAGACTTTTCAACTGTAGATCCAATCAGCCCTCCAATAAAATGCAGGTGATTACCGATGGCCGGATTTTATCTACGTAATTTCGACGAATTGCGCCAGCCCTGGACCGAGATTTACCTGCGCTCCCAAATCAGGTCGCCTTTCTCATCACCGGAGTGGGCGGAGAACTGGTGGAAACATTTCGGTGAGGGGAGCACGCTGTTTGCCGGCTCGGTGGAAGAAAAAGGCAACATAATCGGCATTGCACCCCTTCGCCTGAAAGAAGGGATCCTGTGTTTTATCGGCAGCGACAACCTGTTCGATTTCCAGGATTTTATAATCGAAAAGGGACGTGAGGAGATTTTTTATCGTACGCTGTTGCATCACATTTCTGAGACCAGGGCAGCGAAATTGGATTTAGGTTTGCTCCTGTCTGACTCCAGCGTGCACCGGGCGCTCATTCCTCTGGCAAAGGAGAGGGGGCTCGATGTAAGTTGCGCTCAGGACGATGTTACAGTATCACTCGATCTACCCGCGGATACGGCGGCATATCTTGCTCTGCTCAGCGCAAAACAGCGGCACGAATTGCTGCGCAAGGAAAGGCGACTGAACGAGGAGGGCGACGTAGCATACAGAGTACATGATAGGGCAAGAGAAGCCGATATAGATCTCTTCCTGCAATTTTTCAGGGAAAGCAGGGAAGATAAAAATCGATTCCTCACACCACCTATAGAGCTCTTCCTGAGGGAGATTATTGGTTTAAGCGAGGCCCGCGGCGTGCTGCGACTGGGGATACTGGAGCTGAATAACACACCGATCGCAGTCACCCTGTGCTTTGAATACCAGGACGGTATGTACCTGTATAACAGCGGCTATTCCCCGGCCTACCGCTGGCTGAGCGCAGGGCTGCTGTCAAAGTACTACAGTATCCGGGACAGCATCATGAAGGGAAAGACGCATTATAATTTCCTTAAAGGCGCAGAGAAATACAAATTTCACCTGGGCGGTAAAGAAAACAGCCTTTTTAGATGTATAATTAATTTTTAGATATTCAGATACCGGAATAATCCTTCGATGGACCATTTACGCATCGCGCTCTTAAGCTTACATACCTGCCCCTGGAGCAGGCCGGGAGGCCGCTACACGGGCGGGATGAACGTTTATATTAGGAATCTGTGCCTGGAACTCGCAAAACTGGGGGTAACTACAGACGTATTCACCTGCTGCCATGAAGACAACCAGCCGTGCAACTTCAGCGGGCCGACCTGCCACACAGGATTGATACATATCAATGACGCCCGCTCCAGGCTTATTACAGATTCCGGCCCGGCGGACTATGCCAGCAGCCTGGCCCAGGCCGTTAACTCACACTGCCGGGAACAGGACCTGCACTACGACGTTATACACAGCCACTACTGGCTTTCGGGTATGGCAGGCAACCAGCTGAAGTACATCTGGCAGATACCGCACATAACCATGTTCCACACGCTCGGCGCCCTGAAAAACAGCTCCTTGCCGGGATCTCCGGAGCCTGAATCCAGAATAGTCCATGAAAGGTCTGTCATCCACTCCTGTGATCGCGTCATCGCATCGACCTCGATTGAAAAACAGGCAATGGTCAACCGGTACGGCGTATCTGCGGATAAAATCAGCGTCATACCCTGCGGTGTTAATCCCGCGCTATTTCGCCCAATACAAAGGCCGGCTGCCAGAGCCGCCTGCGGCCTTCCGGATAAGCCAACGCTTTTATTTGTCGGCCGGCCCGATCCTATCAAGGGGCTCAAGAACCTCCTGCAGGCTGTCTCCCTGCTCGGGCCGGACAACAACTTTCAACTCCTGGTGATAGGTTGCAGCAACCGCCGTATGGGAGATCCAGGGCAGGCTGCCGGCTACGGGAGTGAAGGTCTCAGGGACCGCGTCATTTTTACGGGCCCGGTCGACCACGAAAAAATGTCTCTGTATTACAACGCAGCCGATCTCTGCGTAATACCGTCGTATTACGAAAGCTTCTGTCTCACCGCGCTTGAATCGGTGGCCTGCGGCACTCCTGTCCTTGCGACATGCGTGGGGGAGATACCTGAGATATCGAAACTTACGACTTTATGTAAAATGATCCCCGATAACAGGCCGGAAACCCTGGCGGCGTATATCAGCATATATCTAAAAGGCAACGCTCCGGACGTACCCCACCCGGGCACAGAGCTCTCAATGAACTATGGATGGAACTCAATTGCGGACAGGGTTATTCGTGAGTATCGGGACGCGTTAAAAGTGCTTGTAGAAGCTGTATAGGCAATACTGTTATGCGGATAATCCAGGATCGCCAGAGGAATATAATATGACAGATAAATTCGATCTTATGGTTATAGCCCCGCACCCCGATGACCCCGAATTCGGAATCGGCGGCACGATAGCGCAGTGGACGAAAGACGGCAAGAAAATAGTCTATATCATATGCACCAACGGCAACAAGGGCACTGATGACCCTGCCATAACGCCTCAGCAACTCGCAGAGATCAGGAGGACCGAGCAGATGGCTGCGGCGAGTTCACTGGGCGTATTCGAAGTCGTCTTCCTTGATCACGATGACCAGTCCATCGAGGACACGCCGGAGTTCCGAAAGGAACTGGTCAAGATGATACGCACATATAAGCCCGATGTCGTGGCAGCCCCGGATCCTTACAGAAAATATGTCTGGCACCGTGATCACCGCATAACGGGGCAGGTTGTGCTGGACGCGGTATATCCTTTCGCCAGGGACCGGTTATCTTACCCGGACCTGATCCAGGAGAATTATCAACCGCACAAGGTCAAGGAGCTGCTGTTCTGGGGAGCCGAGCAGCCCAACTACTTCAGCGATGTCACAGCCACTTTTGACAGGAAGATCTCAGCGCTTAAGTGTCACCGCAGCCAGGTAAGCCATTTCCCCAATGGCTGGGAGGAAGCCTACCGCAACGTGTTATCCGGCTACGGCAAAGACCATGGATACGATGTTGCTGAGACGTTCTACCGCGTTGTACTACCACCCTAATATACAGCTATGCGGACGACCATTTCTCGGCCAGGTCACCGATGCCGGGCAGCTTGAACTTCTGGCCCTGATAGGCTTTGACCATCAGCAGTATCCACAATATCAGGGCGATGATCCAGATGAACCAGCCGATTACCGGTATGAACCCGAGGATAAAACAGGCCCCGAATGTTATGATCGACTGCATGGCATGGAACTTAACGAACTTACTATCTTTTTCAATCAGGAAAAAGATCAGGCCGGTGATCCATCCGGCTACGTAGCACAATAGTCCTGCAACATTCTCTTCCAGCCCGGTTGATGACTTAGCCATTGCTCAGACCCCCCTTCTCTATTTATTACCGAAAGAATAACTGCGGCGGCAGCCGGGTGTCAACAGCATGCCCCGGGATTCACCTTCCAGCAGCATGACTGCATCAACCGCACCGTTCCTTACCAATCGTTTTATATCCTTTTGCCGGCTTTAAAGGCGGCGAATGTCACAACAGCAGTCAACATGACGCCAATAGCTATAACTGCAATCGCCCAGCCCGGCACGCTTTCCGGGTCTGAGGCAGACTGAACAGTGTTTGATGGGGCGGATTCCGTGGTAAAGGTGAATACGGATCCCGCGTCCCCGGGCACAGGCTCAACGGCTGAAGCCTGCCAGAAATAAGCCGTATCATAGTTGAGCTTGACCGGCAGCGAATATGCGGTTGTAGTGGTGAAATCTTCCACCACTATGTTCTGCAACTGGGCGTCCCGGGCTAAAATAAATCTGTATTTCGTTGTGCCCTGGTAGCCGCTCCAACTGAAAGCCAGCGGGCTGACCGGAATACCCGTTGCCCCGCTGGCAGGGCTTAAAGACTGTAAGCCATACGAAGGCGTACTCACGGCATATCCCGGCCTTATGCTGAAAGGCACAGCTTCAGACCATGGACCGGATATCCACTGGCCTGTGGCTGCCTGCGTTGTGCGCACCCTCCAGTAATATGTATGCCCCGCCTCCAGAGTTCCGGGAGGGTACCAGAAGGCCGGCGATGTTGATTCGGCCGGAACCAGTATACCTGAATCATAAACCTTCAATGTAAAGAGCGGATCCCTGGCAATCTGCACCTGATAACTGCCCGATAAGCAGTAATCCTCCCAACGCATATCCACCGAGGAGTTGCGACCGCTCACCGGATCCACATTCACCATGTTCTCCACAGGCTGCTGAGGAGTAGTGACATTCAGCGTAATAGACCTTGTCCTGGCGCCCGTGGAATTAACGGCGGTCAGTTTATAGGTAGTTGTATAGAGCGGTGATACGGCGGCCTGCCCGGCTGGAAGTACCTCGCCTATCCCGTGGTCTATATACACGGAAAAAGCATTTTTAACATCCCACGAAATAACGGCGGAAGCCGATCGCTCTATGCCCGAAGGCGTGACTTTATAATCGCTTATCTCAGGCAGTGTAGGCAGATCGACCGAGCCCGTGCATGGCGACGGGAGCGCCACGGCTGCCAGGCATGCGCAGAGCAAAAGCAAGGCCGCCGCATGAAAAAATATTGACCGAAATGCTCTCATATACATCGTCTTACCCCCATCGAGGCATCACTCAGGACGGAAATCTGCTCCTTTCACGGCAACACCTGATTTGATAAGGTAATCATAATAACCGGTCAGTTTGAGCAGTACCCTGGCGGCACGATCGCCGGATGTATAGTCATAGTGATTGCCCGCCAGCTTCACCTGTTCCTCTGTAAAGGTCGTGGTGATGACCGGTTTACCGTAGCTCTCGATCCACTGGGAACTGAGCGCCCGCATCAGCCTGACAATCATATCATTGATAATATCCACGCGCGACCGGCCGGTCTTTGCCAGCATGGCTTTGCCGCTGGCCAGCTCGAGCAGGTCGTCCACCAGTACATCATCGATCTTGCCCGAGAAACGGGCTGCGATTATAGTGACCGCGAGGTCCTCGACCTCCAGTTTCCCCTGCAGGCCAAGCACCCAGGCAAGCATATCGATGAGTTGCTTGATGGCGGTCTCGGTTTTATATACGTTGCCAGACTTGATATCTTCGATAATAGGAATTATAGCTTTCAGGGCGCTGTCCCTTTTGGCCAGATCTTCCGGCGACATTTTCTGTTCCTGACTCGAGCGCTGCTGGAGCAACAGGTTACCGAACAGGGTAAAGCCGCCGAAACCCATGAATATGAGTGAATCCACTGTTTCCAGCTCCAGCAGCCTGGCAGGCGCCGTCAGGTAGGCAATGAAATTGCGGTCGCCTGCAGGGTCCACCGGATTGGCATGGCTCCATCTGGGCGGAAAGATATTATTAAACTCCTCGATTGTCTTTTCAGGCAGTTTGACCACGTTAAGCCCGCCCTCTTCGCAGGCCTCAGCGCAGAGCACTCCGTAGCTGCCTCCCGGTGTAATGATAGCCACGTTGCGCCCCCTGGGCAGAGGCTGGGTCAGACACCCGATGGCGACATCGAGCATCTCCTCGGGACTGTCGACCCGCATGGCACCCATTTTTTTAAAGGCCGCGTCATATACAGCATCGCTGCCCGCCATGGCTCCGGAATGCGATCTTATAGCCTCGGCCGCCGCCGCCGTTTTTCCCGGCTTCAACACGATAACAGGTTTATTGCGGGTGACTTCGGAAACTATATCCATGAACCTGGCGCCGTCATTGAGACCCTCGATGTAGGTCATGATCGCTTTTACCCTGGTGTCCTTCCCGAAGTAATCGATATAGTCCTCGATCTGCACATCCGCTGCGCATCCGCAACTCACGTAATGCGTGAAACCGACGCCTCGTTCGTATCCGGCCACTACCACCGCAGCGCCTACATTGCCTCCCTGCGATACGAAGGCCAGCTGCCCGTCCCTGACCAGCAAAGGCATCATAAAAGCCGCAAGAGAAGATGATGAGCTCCAATACCCCATACAGTTCGGTCCTATGAACCTGATATTGCCGCTGCGCGCTATGCCCAGCACCTCATCCTGCAGTTTCTTTCCTTCAGGACCTACCTCCGCGAAGCCGGCCGATATGATGACCGCCGATTTAACCCCCTTCTTCACGCAATCCCGCATAACTCCCGCTACGTGTTCGGCCGGGATGGTGAAAACGGCCAGGTCTACCGGCCCCGGGATATCGGTTACCCTGGGATAAACCGTCAGCCCCTGTATCACGCTCTCTTTAGTATTTACCGGATAAATAGGCCCTTTAAAGCTCTGAATAAGGCTGGTTATGGTGGAGAAGCCCCACTTGTTGCGGTTATTGGTGGCTCCGATGTGGGCGACCGAGGCCGGGTTAAAGAGGGGATCCAGATCCCTGATGATGTCTCTATTCATGTTATAGGCCCTCACAATCCATAGACTCTGAACAGTCCGCGCTGTAAATTAAAAAATGCCTTGAGATTCAAAGCATCATGCTTTATAATAACACCCCGGCAGGTGTCCGACAAATTCGATTCGCTCGTTATCAGTTTACTCATATACGATGTTTATTACGATACCTGCAACTAATTTTAAGGAGTGAATGATGATTAAAACCCGCATGACCGAGCTGTTCGGATGCAAGCACCCTATCATGCTGGCGGGCATGAACTGGGTAACCACCCCGGAACTGGTGGCCGCAGTCTGTAACGCGGGCGGACTGGGCATATTCGCCACTGCCAGGTGCACACCCGAGGAAACGAGAAAAAACATCAATGAGATCAGGAAGCTGACCGATCAGCCTTTCGGCATCAACCAGCTGCTGATTCTGGGACAGGTGGCGCGTGACACCATCCAGGTGGCCATCGAGGAGAAGGTCCCCGTAATTAACTATACCCTGGGCAAGCCATGGTTTATCGACGACGTCCATAAATACGGCGGCAAGGTGATCGGCACTACCGCTTATGTCAAACATGCGATAAAGGCTGCCGAACTGGGATGCGACGCCATCGTCGTCACCGGCACTGAGGCCGCCGCACACGGCGAAGAGGCCTCCACGCTGGTCATGCTTCCCATCGTCGCCGGCAAGGTAAAAATACCCATCATATCGGCCGGCGGATACGGCGACGGCAGGGGCCTGGCGGCCGCTTTATCTCTGGGCGCCAGCGCCATCTCCATGGGAACCCGCTTCGCGCTGACCAAGGAGAGCATGGTGCATGAGCACTTCAAGCAACTCTGCCTCAAGGCCACAGAGAATGACACGATCGTGAGCACCAAATTCGACGGCATGCGCGGCCGCGCCCTCAAAACACCCGTCACCGAGCGTATCGCCAGGGGAGGATTCCCGATGGTAGACGCGTTCAGGGGCGCCTACGAAACCAAGCAGCTGTTTAACCTGAGCTGGCCGAAATTTATCGGAATGAGCTTTTCCATGATGGGATCGGACGACCAGCATCCCCTGTGGGTACAGGCACGCCAGGCTGCAGGTTACCGCCGACATACGCTCGCCATCTACGACGGCAATATGAAGGACGGCATATACTTTGCCGGACAGATACTGGGCGCCTGCAACGACGTGCCCACGGTGGCCGAACTTGTCGACAGGATTATGGTCGAGGCCGAAGCGACCCTTAAAAAGACTTATTCGATGCTGGCCTGAGCACAACTTCAGATAATAGAAAAGGGGAGGCTGTCAGCCTCCCCTTTTTTTATAAAATATCTTTCCGTTATTTCAGGCGTGAACCTTTAAGCAGAGCCTCCGCCTGTTTGACCATCCTGTCCAACAGCTCCTTGCAGCTGACCACGTCATGGATGAGGCCGATAGACTGCCCGACCGGCACCAGGCCGGCCTCCATGTCGCCGTCATCCCAGATCGCGGTCTGGCGCAGGCCTGATAGGAAAGGCGCCAGCTCGTTGATCGTGGCGTGCTTGGCTTCCATGTCCTGGATTTGCGTGAGTATGGCATTCTTCATGGCGCGTCCCTGGAATCCAGTGGTCTTACCATAGAGCATAGTATCGAATTCCTGCCGGTTGACCAGATCCTGCTTGACCTTGTCGTTCATGCGGCACTCGGTGGTGGCCATGAACCTGGATGCCATCATAACGCCTTCAGCTCCCAGCACGATTGCCGCAGCCAGGGATCTGCCGTCGGCAATGCCACCGGTCGTAATAACAGGTATTTTAACCGTTTCCGCCATGCGCGGTGTGAGCACCATAGTGGTTACATCGTCCATCAAAGGATGTCCACCCTCCTCCACTCCGGCAGCGATAACGGCGTCATATCCGGCCTTCTCTGCATGGACTGCATGCCTGACGGATCCAAGCTTATGAATGAATTTACAGCCGGCATCATGCGCGCGCTTGATAGCGTCAGGACCGAAGAACTTATCGACCGGCGTGCCCGAAATTTCGAATGCGGGCACCTTCTCAGCGACACAGGCGTCAAACCAGTCGGCGTACATCTCCTTGGTTATGCGAAAAGACGGCAACAGGGATAGGTTCACGGAAAACGGCTTATCCGTTTTTTCCCTGGTCTCCCTGATGGCCTGGCGCATCTCCTTACCATCTTTGTAATTGGCAGCCGTGATGTTCCCCAGGCCGCCTGCATTACTGATGGCCGCGCAAAGATCAGGTTTGCACAGCCACATCATGCCGCCACACATAATCGGATGCTTGATGCCAAACAGCTCGGTCATTCTGGTTTTCATCTCTCTTCTCCTCTGTGAACCTATGTAAAATCTATGCGATTATAACACACGGATCAGCTTATGGTAAAGTTGACTAACCAATCAATCATTTTGACAACGGCGGCCTTTTTTGAGATTATTACCGTTCGAAAGGAATCAATTAATAATGGAGGTTTGAACTCGTGAAAACCAGAATAACGGAACTCTTCGGAATAAAACATCCCATTGTGTTATCGGGAATGGCCTTCGTCAGCCTGCCCAAGCTGGTCGCGGCGGTCAGCAACGCAGGAGGGCTCGGTATTTTCAACAGCGTGGCAAACTCTCCCGACCAACTCAAGGGCATTATCCAGGAGATCAAGACTCTGACGGACAAGCCTTTCGCTATAAATGTCACACTTATCTTCCCCAACGGAAAAGAGAATGCCGAGATGGCGCTGGCCGAGAAGGCTCCTATAATTAACTTCGCCCTGGGTAAGGGCGACTGGATCATCAAGCAGGCGCATACCTACGGCGGCAAGGTCGTGTCCACAGTAGCCACGGAACGCCATGCCATCAGGGCGGCCGAACAGGGCGCCGACGGCATTATCGTCACCGGGCACGAGGCGGCAGCGCATGGCGGCGACGTGGGCGGCATGGTGCTGCTACCGCAAATAGCCAGCAAGGTAAAGATACCCATCATCTCCGCCGGCGGATACTGCGACGGGCGCGGACTGGCTGCTGCTCTGGCCCTGGGCGCCGATGCCATCGCCATGGGCACGCGTTTCGTAGTAACTCAGGAATGCGATGTGCATCCCAATATAAAACAGACTGCAATGAAATGTCAGATGGAGGAGACCATCTATTCCGCGGGTATCGATGGACTGCCCGGGCGCTGGTACGCCAATAAGAAAGCGCTCGAGATGGCCAACAGCAAGACTTCATATATGGAAGCGCTCAAGGCCGGCTGGGCGATGAGAAAACAGGTGGATACCCCCATCTGGAAGCTGCTTGCAGGCAGCCTTCAGAAGAGGGGCGTGCAGCAGCTGGCGCAGCAGGCTATCGGCATAGACGCGCTGGGTAAAATCCTGGACGAAGGCGACCTGGAGAACGGCGTGGTACCGTTCGGCCAGGTTGTAGGCCGCATACGCGACCTGCCCACCTGCCAAGAGCTGATCGAGCGTATTGTAGCCGAGGCGGAGGAAACCATCAAAGGGCTTCAGGCAAAGGTTTAAATCTCTGTGTCCAGCGGCTGCCGTTAAATTGGTTACTCCCCTCATACCGCTTCATTATGCTAATATCTTTATGTGTTTTAAGCAGTATTCTGCGGGAGCAAGACAATGACACAGAGCACAGACACCCTCCAGCTGGACAGATTCAACAGGACCGTAGCCCTCAAGGACGGATCGGTTTTACATCTCCGGCCCATTATGCCGGACGATGAAAACCGGCTGATGTCCTTCTTCCTGCGTCTGAGCGGACGCACCATATACCTGCGATATCACCATGTGCTTACCGACCTGTCCAGGGAGGAGGCGCACCAGTATTCTAATATTGATTACGACAACACCTTTGCGGTGGTGGGAATACAGGGAGAAGGGGACGATGAAAGCATTATAGGTGTCGGCCGATACTGGAGGTTATCACAGCCCAACAAGGCGGAGATCGCCTTTATAGTTGAGGACCCTCATCAGCGCAAGGGAATCGGCACACACCTGCTGGAGTTGCTGGCCGCAGCCGCCCGCGAGCACGGTATAGGTGTATTCGAGGCCGAGGTGCTGCCCGAAAACACCGACATGATCGACGTGCTGCAGGATAGCGGCTTCAAGCAGCTCGAAAAAATAACCGAGTCTCACGGATGGAGGGGTGTATACAGCATCGCTCAGACGCCGCTGGTGGAGCAGAAGTCAGCGGAGCGTGAGAAGGTCGCCTCCATCGCTTCCATACGCAGATTCATGTTCCCGCGATCAATTGCCGTTCTCGGCGCATCCAACAAACCGGGTATCGGCAATGCACTGGTCAAAGACCTGATCAAGAACGAATATAACGGCATTATCTACCCGGTCAATCCCAAAGACGAGGTCGTATCATCGATCAAAGCATATCCGTCCATTCTTGATATTCCCGGCCAGGTGGATCTGGCTATTGTAGCTGTCGCGGCAGAGAGGATACAGCCGTTAATCGAAGAATGCGGCAGGAAAGGAGTCAAAAGCCTGGTTATCATTACCGCCGGCTTCTCCGAGATGGGGGGTGAAGGCATCGAGAGGGAGAAGAAACTACTGAATACCGCCGGGGCATACGGCATGCGCATTATCGGCCCCAATTGCCTGGGTATCCAGAATACCAATCCCACCGTCAACATGAATGCCAGTTTTGCGCCTATCTACCCGCTGCACGGCAGAACCGCATTCGGCAGCCAGAGCGGCGCACTGGGCGGCGCCATTATCAGTTACGCCATTCAAATCAACCTGGGCCTATCGAATTTTGTCAGCATCGGCAACGGAGCGGACGTCACCGGCAACGAGCTGCTTCAATACTGGGCGGAGGATCCCGACACCAATCTGATACTTCTTTACCTCGAATCGTTCGGAAACCCGCGCAAATTTGCGCGCATCGCACGTGAAACAACGCTCAAGAAACCTGTAGTAATAGTGAAGAGCGGGCGCTCAGCCGTGGGCGCGCGTGCCGCCGCCTCTCATACGGGCGCGCTGGCATCGGATGACACTGCCACTACGGCACTTATCAAACAGACCGGCATGCTGAGGTGCAATACACTGGAGGAGCTCTTCGATACCGCCCTGCTGCTGTCGAACCAGCCGATACCAAAAGGCAACCGGGTCGCCATTCTGACCAACGGCGGCGGCGCAGGCATAATGGCTGCCGATGCACTGGCAGCCCATGGCTTTCAACTGCCGATCCTCTCTGACAAAGCCCGCAGCGCCCTCAAATCGTTCCTGCCGCCCAAATCCAGCTACATGAATCCCATTGATACCACCGCCGCCGTATCGCCCGACCAGTACCGCCAGGCTCTCAATGTGATATTGCAGGAAGATATAGATGCCCTTATCATCATCTATATCCCGCCCATGGAGTTCATGATCGAACTGATGAGGGGAGTTATACGTGAAATGGCACCGTCATTCCGCGCCAAGGGCATACCCGTCCTGGCCAACTTCCTCGGCCTTGAATCGAGGCTGGTTGTAGGGTCCAAAGAAGAAGGTTATGTGCCCACCTACGTTTTTCCGGAGTCGACCGCGCATGCGCTGGCCAAATCGTACGAATACAACCAGAGGCTGAAACGTCCCCTGGGAAACATACCCTCATTTACAGATATAAACAAGGCCGGAGCTGAAAAGGTGATCCAGGATGCGCTGGCACGCACGGATAACCATCCGGTCTGGCTGGACACCGGAGAGATAGTCAAGCTGTTCTCCGCCTACGGCATCAAGTTCGCTCAATCCGGTGTCTCCACCACGGCCCATCAGGCGGCTAAGATGGCCGATAGTATCGGCTACCCGGTGGCGCTGAAGCTGTTCTCATCAACAATCTCCCACAAGACCGATGTGGGCGGCGTAATGCTCAACCTGGGCTCTGCGGCGGAGGTCAAAAAGGCCTATGCACAAATCGAGCAAAATCTGGAGAAGCTATCGCGCAGGTCTGAGATGCAGGGCGTGACGGTGCAAAAGATGCTGACAGGCGGCGTTGAGCTCATAGTGGGCGTTACCGAGGATAAATTCTTCGGGCCGCTGATCATGTTCGGCCTGGGCGGCATCTACACCGAGTTGTTCAAAGACGTGGATTTCAGGATCCATCCTCTGACCGACTACGATGCCCATGAAATGCTTGCCTCCTTCAAAGCACACAAGATACTGGACGGATGGAGGGGCGCGCCGCCCTCCGATACGGCGGCCATAGAGGACGTGCTTCTCAGGGTTTCAGCCCTGATCGAGGATATCCCTGAAATACAGGATCTTGATCTGAATCCACTCATAGCCATGCCGGTTGGAGAAGGCTGCGTGGTGGCGGATGCCAGAATATCCATCTCACCGATTTCTGTATAATATGGATTGATTGGCCCTTAGTGCCCCTCATGTGAAGGAGTGCAACGGTGATGGCGGACCTGGACAGTAAAAGCTTCGAGAAATATTCGACCAGCGTAGCGCTCAAGGACGGCTCCAGCCTGCATTTGCGGCCCATCCTCATGTCGGACGAGGAGAGGCTGCTGGCGCTGTTCAGCCGCATGAGCAAGCAGACCATTTACCTGCGGTTCCATCATGTCCTGACACACATGTCCCGGGAGGAAGCGCGCCGTTTCTGCACCGTAGATTACGAAGATACTTTCGCCCTGGTAGGCACTCTGGGGGAGGGATCGGAAGAACGCATCATAGCGGTAGGACGTTACGCGAGGCAGCCGGGCGCCAACCGGGCTCAAATAGCTTTTGAGGTTGAGGACAAGTACCAGGGGCTGGGTATCGGCACACACCTGCTGGACCAGCTCGCTTATATCGCCCGCGACAAGGGCATAACCACCTTCGAAGCCGAGGTGCTGGCGGAGAACAAGGACATGATGAACGTCCTCATCAACAGCGGCTTCACCATGCAACGACAATACCAGGGCACCACTTATGTGGGTCTTCTCGACCTGGCTCCCACCGATGTGGTCGAGCAGAAGTCGTTCGAACGCGAGAAGTTCAGCTCTATTGCCTCCCTGCGTGCCTTCCTCAATCCAAAATCGGTAGCGGTTATCGGCGCCTCCAGGAGGCCTAATACCATCGGCAACTTCGTCTTCCGCAACCTTATACAGCAGGATTTCAAGGGCGTGGTATACCCGGTCAATCCCAACGCCGAGGTAGTGGCAGCCATCAAGGCCTACCCTTCCATACTGGATATACCGGGCGACATCGACCTGGCCATCATCGTCGTGCCTGCCGACAAAGTCCAGCAGGTTGTGGAAGAGAGCGCCCACAAGGGCGCCAGGGGCGTAGTCGTGTTATCCTCGGGTTTCGCTGACATAGGCGGAGAAGGTCTGGAGCGGCAAAACAAGCTACTCACGACTATTCGTAGTTACGGCATGCGCATGCTGGGGCCCAACTGTATGGGGATGATGAACACCAATCCCGGCGTCAACCTGAACGCCACATTCGCCAACATAGTGCCACCCCACGGCAATATAGCTTTCGCCACACAGAGCGGGGTACTGGGCTCCGCCATCCTGATGTATGCGACCAGCCTCAATATCGGCCTTTCCACCTTTGTCAGTATAGGCAACCGTGCGGATATATCCAGCAACGAGCTGCTCCAGTACTGGGAGGATGATCCGGACACGGATGTCGTGCTTCAATACCTGGAGTCGTTTGGTAATCCCAGGAAATTCACGCGCATAGCTCGCAGCATCACGGCTAAGAAACCGGTCGTCTCGCTGACCGGAAACCGCGGCAATATCCAGAAGAGAAAGTTCACCTCACACACAGGCGCCATGGCCACCGACCAGGCGGCCACCGAGGCGCTTTACAAGCAGGCAGGCATACTGCGGGTCGATACGCTGGAAGAGCTCTTCGACACAGGCAATCTGCTGGCCAACCAGCCGTTGCCGCAGGGCAACAGAGTGGCCATCATATCCAATGCGGGCGGTCCGGCGCTGCTGACGGCAGAAGCCTGCAAAAGCAGGGGCCTTGAGATCCCCCCGTTGTCCGACGGGCTGGCATCGAGGCTTAAAACATTCCTGCCTTCGCGGGCCAACATATTAAATCCCCTCGACATGTCGCCCGAAGTGTCTACAGACCAATATGCACAAACCCTCAAGCTGATGCTCAAAGACGCCGGCCTGGACATGGTCGTGGTCATTTTCATACAGCCCATTCCCAGGCTGTCGGAGGAATTTGCCGCGGTCATTCGCGAGGTTGCCCCGTTATACCGTGAAGCCGGCAAACCGCTTGTCACGTCCATCCTCGGCATACGGGGCGCAGGCATCAGTCTCGGCCCGCAGGACAGAAAGGTCGTGCCGTCCTTCGCTTTCCCCGAATCGACAGCCGGCGCAATGGCGCGCGCAGTTGAGTTCAGCCAGCGGTTGAAACGACCATCGGGCAAGATACCTGAGTTTTCCGACATCGACAAAGACAGGGCCGACCGCATCATCAGCTCAGCCATTGAAAAATCGGGC
>Ga0208828_1000463_pt1 | contig 18023 bp, 18 predicted proteins | sample Kivu_160m_FD_185487 | JGI IMG/M metagenome (GOLD analysis project Ga0208828, IMG submission 185487) | Freshwater microbial communities from Lake Kivu, Western Province, Rwanda to study Microbial Dark Matter (Phase II) - Kivu_160m (SPAdes)... | ecosystem: Environmental > Aquatic > Freshwater >... | reverse complement strand
ATATTATACTAATATAATATTATTTTAAAATATAATTTTAGCCTGAACATACTGTTAATTTCAGCAAAAAGCAAGTGGCATCAATAATCAAACATGGGGATTTAAAAAAATGCTTAATAGTAATTATTTTTTGCTGTATTGCAGCTGCTCTTAAATAAGTAAATTCAAGAAGATTTCCCTGACTATTGAGGGTAATCCTAAAAAGAGTCGAACCACTTTTCATATATGCCATCAAGTGTCCCGTCCTGTGTTATTCCGGCAAGAGCCGCATCCACTTCCTGCTTTAACGGGCTTCCTTCATTAAATACAATTGCAAAATCCCTGGTTGACTGCAGCTCATCAAAAACGACATAGATGTCACTGTTTGCCCCAAGCAGGTTAACTGCAATTGGAAGGCTCAGCAGCACTGCTGACAATTCCTTGTTTTTGAGGGAGTCAAGCATATCCATGACATCAGCAAATTTTACAATATCAAATTTCATAAGATATTCGGCATCTACGCTGGTATTTGTTGTCTCCAGTATTCCGACTTTTTTTCCGTCAATATCTCCCTTAACCTTTATATCAGAGCCTGTAAGCGAAACCAGAAGATATTTCATATTGAAATAAGTCTGGGAGTAATCCACAAGGTTTTCCTTTTCAATATTGTACGGCACCGCAGAAATAATGAGATCAACCTTGCCTTCCCTCAGTGCCTTAAAATCCGGGTCCCATTCTATCGGCACTATTTCTATCTGCTTATCCATCCTGGCGGCCACTTCTTTTATGAGGTCAAGGTCAAAACCAACTATTGCACCATTTTCTACATATTCAAATGGCGGATAAGTAGTATCAGTCCCTATAATCAGCAGGTTTTTTTCTATGCTTATCCCGCTGCTGTCTGTGCCTTCTATGCCGCTACCCTGATTTTGTTGTCCGGCCTGTTCTGTACCGGTGCCGCTACTATTTTCACTCCCCAAAGAGTCATCGCCTGACCCGCTTTCGGAAGTTGTCATGCCAAGCTTTCTTATTCCACCTGCCATGGTACATGCAGGCAATGAAAAGGTAATTGCCAAAACTGAAATCAAAAACATTGTTAAAACAATATCAGTAATATATTTCTTCAATATTTTTTTATTTCCGGTTTTTATTTTCCTGAATGAATTCATATAAAGAGACTTTCGTTAAATTATATCCCCGGGTCCAGGAAAAAGGGTGCTTTTTGCAAAATGGTCCGCAAAAGTAGGATGAACAGTTAGCTCAAGATATTTTGCCCTGGATGATATGTCCTCTGCTTTTTTCCTGAGCACTGAAGATACAAGCACCATCTTTGCCCCTACTGCAGCGGCATTGCCCACCTGGACAATTCTCTTAAGTGAGACTGCAGGAAACATCCCTATGTTTACAACATTTTTAGGGTCGATATATGAGCCGAATGCGCCGGCAATTATTATCCTGTCAATATCCTTAAAATCCAGCCCTGCGCTTTCAAGAAGCACATTTATGCCCGTCCTTATTGCGCTTTTTGCAAGCTGTATCTCTACAATATCTGTCTGGTTTATGGAAACCCTTCCTTCAATGCATGTGAGAAGCTCCACATCCTGGCCGTTTTTTTCTGCCTGGGCCATTATCTCATTTTTCTTACATGTGTTGTTTTCAAAGGCATCAGGCTCAAGCATATACTGCAGCTTGCCCTTTTCATCCCTGCACAGGCAGCCGGAATCCGGCATGAACCTTCCTCTTTCATTTATTATCCCGGCTTTTAAAAGTTCTGCAACTGCGTCAAGTATTCCTGACCCGCAGATTCCCACCGGCCTTTTATCATTTATTGTCTGTATCTTTGGAACACAAGTGTCAGAATCTATTACGACTCTTTCAATTGCGCCCGGAGCTGCCCTCATCCCGTATTTAATATGGGCACCTTCAAAAGCCGGCCCTGAAGCTGTTGAAACGCTTTGGAGCCCCTTCCTGGTTTTAAGCACGATTTCCGTGTTTGTACCAATATCTACCCCAAGGAAGTTTCCTTCCATGTCATCTACTCCGGTAGAAAGAATCATCGCCATATGGTCCGAGCCAATAAATCCTGCTATTACCGGCAGCATATAAACATAACCCCCCGGAGTTATATTGATGCCTACTTCCCTTGCCTTAATTGAATGAGGGGTATCGCTCAGTGCCACAAATGGCGAAAGTCCAAGCTGCCTTACCGGCAGTCCCAGGAAGATATGATGCATTGCCGTGTTGCCTACAACCGTCATTTCAATAATCGAGCCAACCAAAATATTATTTTCTGCTGCAAGCTCTGCAACTGTCTTGTTTATCTGCTCAACTACCACTGTCTGGATTTTTTTTGTTTCTGCTTCTCCCTGCATTGCAAAATTTATCCTGCTCATAACGTCTTCGCCAAAACTTATCTGAGGATTCATTACGCCTTTTTTTGCAACAGTTTTGCCGCTTAAAAGGTCTACAAGCAGTATTGCGATTTTGGTGGTCCCAAGGTCTATTGCTATTCCGTAAGCTTTTTGGGTAGTGTCCCCTGCCTCAATAAGCACTATCTCATTATCCCTTAATGTTACAGTTACCTGCCATGAGCTGCTGCGCAGCACTTCAGGCATATATTTCAGGACACTGTAATCAAGGCTTATCTGTGTGTCCTTTTGTCCGGATTTTTTCTCTGGGGCAATTTTTTCTTCCAGAGCATCTTTTATCCTTGCAAAATCTGCCTGCATATCGGAAAGGCTCGGGGGTTTTATTTTTAAAAAATGCTTTGAAAAAACCGGGTCGACCCTCATGCCGGTTTCTTCACCTGTTACCTGCAATTTCTGTTCTTCTGTGAGTGATGACGCAGGAATGTAAATGACCATGTCTTTATCAAAAAACTGCTCGCATGCCAGCCTGACCCCATGGACGATTTCTTCCCTGCTTAAAATCTTTTCTTCAGTAGCTGTAAGTTTTGCATTTGCGCCGCCGTCTTCAAGTATTACAATACGGCATTTCCCGCATGTGCCCTTCCCTCCACAGACAGACTTTATGCCGATGCCGGAATCGATTATTGCTTTCAGCCCGTTTTGGCCGGAATCAAGAACGATCCTTTTTCCTATGGGCTCGACCTCTATTGTAAATTTTTTTGATGTCATGTTAAATTGCTGGATCTAAAATCAGTAACAATTGTGTTTTTCCACTTATTTTATTTTTTATGTTTATCCATTTCTTCCCTGATGAATTTCTCAAAATCCGGCCCAACCTTCATCAGGTTTGCAAGCTCAGCTTCAAAGGCTGAAGGTTTAATTTTTGCTATCCAGCCATCGCCATACGGGGACTGGTTTAAAAGCTCAGGGGAATCTTCAAGCTCTGAGTTTGACTCGGTGATTTCACCGGAAAAGGGCGCAAAGATTTTTCCTACCCATTTGCCTGATTCAAGTGATGACATGGACTCTCCCTGTTTGACTTTGGCGCCCTTCATCGGCAGCTCTATATATACTATCTCACCGGCAAGTTTCTGGAAGAAGTCTGTTGCACCGATAATTACACTGCCGTCAGCATCTGTTTTTGCCCAGAAATGATTTTTTTCATAATAAAGGTCATCAGGGAAATCATAGTTTTCTACTTGCATTTTACCTCCTGTAATAAAACGTGCTTTTATATTATTAATGTCCTGAGTTGTATTTCTGAAAAATCAATGATTTCAGTAAGATACTATTTTAAATAAATTAGCAGTTTTGGTAAATCATTATTTTTTACTGTTACCGGCCCTGGCCACTGCCGGCTGACTCCATGCTTTGCAGCACAAGTTCTGAAAGGTCCGCGACTTTTACTTTTGTCCCGCTTTCGTTTTTCTTTTTCCTTATTGCGTTATTCATTGTCCTTTCGCACTGCTGGCAGGTGGAAACTGCTATTTCGGCCCCTGTTGAATATATCTCATCTGCTTTGCCTTCGGCGATTTTTGCTGCAAGCTCGGGATTTAAGGATTCGAGGTTTCCTCCGCCCCCGCAGCAGTTTGCCTGAAGTCCCTTCGCGGGCAGCTCCACAAAATCCACTCCCGGAATGCTTTTTATTACTTTCCTGGGTTCCTCAAAAATGCCGCTGTTCCTGCCAAGGTCGCAGGGATCGTGATATGTCACTTTTGCATTAACCGGACCAAGCTTAATTTTTTTCTCTTCTATTAGCTTTGCAAGGAACTGGGAGACGTGCATTATTTCAAACGGTATCTTTTTGCCCGTGAGTTCCCCGTATTCATGCGCCCATGTATTAAAGCATGAGGGGCAGCTTGTTACCAGTATTTTTGCCCCTTTTGACTCAACTGTCTGTATATTGTGAAGAGCAAAATCTTTTACCTGGTCCGCCATTCCACTGCTGAGAAGCGGAAAGCCGCAGCACCATTCATCTTCGCCAAGCAGCGTAAAATCTACGCCTGACTGTTTAAAAATACCTGTTATTGCCCTTGGTATTGCAAAGGATCTTGGCGAAAAAGAAGAGACGCAGCCCACAAAATATACCACTTCTGCAGTTTCTTTAAGATATTCTGAAACCTCTATGCCGGGAATCTGCTTGAGCCAGTCCAGCCTTCCCTGATTGGTGTCAAAAGTAACATTATATGCTTTCCGGATTTTTTCTTTAAGAAGGTCCAGTATATCAGGGTACTTTTTATCATCGACAAGGTCCTGCCTTGCGGATTTGAAAAGTTCATCTATCTTGACGCCGCTCGGGCATTCCTTTGTACAGTAATTGCACATTGTACAGGTATAGACTTTGTCGGAAAGTTTTGAAGTATAGCCTATTTTTTCATTTGAAACCGCCTCTATGAGGCTGAGCTTTCCTCTTGGAGAAACACCTTCATCAAGAGTATTTTTATATACCGGGCATATTGAAAGGCAGGTCCCGCACCTGCTGCAGGCATAAAGGTCATCGCCTTTCGAAAAAACCCTTGCGCCGTCCTGTTTTTTTTCCTTTTTCTGTTTTGTTATCATTTGCTCTGGCATTTACTTTTTGTCCTTATTTATATAAATTGGCAAAGTTAAATTTAGGTCAGCTATGAGACAAAGAGCTTTCCCGGATTTAAGATATTGTTAGGGTCAAATGTCTTCTTGATGTTTTTCATCAGCCTGTAAGTATCTTCGGAAATCTCAAGTTTTAAGAATTTTGCTTTTGTAATTCCTATTCCATGCTCGCCTGAAAGTGTCCCGTCAAGCTTGATTGTTTCTACAAATATTTCTTCTATTGCCTTTTCAACTCTTGTTTCCTCTTCCTTGTCACGCAAGTCGGTAAGGATAGTGGGATGCAGATTTCCATCGCCTGCATGCCCGAAGGTCCCGATTTGCAAGCTGTATTTTTTTGCAATATTGTTGACAGCTTCGACAAGCTCAACTATGCGGCTCCTCGGCACTGTTGCATCCTCAAGAATAGTCGACGGCCTTATTCTTGCAAGGGAAGAAAGCGCTGCGCGCCTTGCCGACCACAGTTTGTTTCTCTCCTCATCTGATGCAGCAAGCTTAAATGAAAGAGCGTTGTTTTTTTCGCATTCCTTTTTGACTATATCTGCTTCGATGTCTACGGCGCCCTTCTGGCCGTCCACTTCAATAAGAAGCATTGCGCCGATTGTCCTGTCGAGCCCTATTTTTAAATAATCCTCGATTGCATTTATTGTGACATTGTCTATAAACTCAAGAGTTGCAGTAATGACCCCTGCCTCTACAATGTCGCGCACCGTCTTGGCGGCATGGGTCATATCAGCAAAAGTAACAAGCATGCTGGCCCTGTCTGCAGGTGCAGGCAAGAGTCCCAGCACTGCCTTAGTGATTATCCCGAGCGTTCCTTCCGAGCCCACCATGAGATCGACTATATTGTACCCTGAAACACTTTTTACAGTTTTTGTGCCCACTTTTATTATCTCACCTGTTGGAAGCACCAGCTCAAGCATATTGACATAATCCTTGGTTACACCATATTTTAAGCCGCGTAATCCTCCCGCATTTTCAGCGATGTTTCCTCCTATTGTAGAGGTCTTAAGGCTTCCAGGGTCCGGGGGATAAAAGAGCCCATGCTTGTTTGCAGCTTTATCAACATCTACTGTGATTGTACCTGCTTCAACTTCTGCAAGAAGGTCTACTGTGTTTACATCAAGTATTTTATTCATCTCAACCATTAAAAGCGAAATTCCGCCGTTTACTGCAAGGCAGCCCCCGCTTAGGCCCGTGGCGGCGCCCCTGGGAGTTACGGGTATTCTGTTCTCATTTGAAAACTTCATAATATTGCTTATCTGCAGGGCATCATTTACCCTGACAATAGCATCAGGCATATACTCGAGCCTTGTTGAGTCATATCCGAAACAAATCTTGTCCTCAATATCCGTTATTACTCTTTCCGGACCTACAATTTCCTTTAACTGGTTAATCTGTTTTTCATTCATTTCAAATTCATTCCTTGTTTTTTAAATATGGTATTACATAAGGTCCCTCAGGAATTACATATATACTTGCGTCACTGCCTTTTTTAGCAAGGCTTTCAGAAAGCGCATCTTCAACGCTTTTTGCCAGTATAAGTGTTTCCCCCGGTATTTTATAGGCGCTTGCAAGAAGGCAGCCGCTGTATAGATAAATTTCCGCTTTTCTTCGGGCCTTTACATATTCCTCAAATTCCCACTGGTCTATTTTAAAATAATCTTTCCTGTTGATTTTTTCCATAAAGGCATCCATATCGGATTCTTCCTGGACGATTTCCACAAATTCACGGCTGCCTATTTCTTCAGTGCATTCGGCTGCAGTGATTATAATGCCATTCTGTTTTACTGCAGGCATTGCGCCTACCATGCCTTTTACAACCTGGTAAAGAGTCGCGTCAAGCGGAAGCCCTCCTCCTGTGGTAATTACAATATCAGCCTGGCTGTCTATGGGGCAGCTGCTGGCGTCACTGCAAAACTTTGCACCCTGGCTAAATGCAGCTTCAAGGTCCCCGCAGAACACTCCTGTAACTTCCTTATGCTTATTTATGGTTACATTTATAATAAAATCCACACCTGATTTTATTGCAATCTCAGTTGATTCCTCGTGAAAAGGATTTCCTTCAAGGATTCCGAAAGCTGACTTTGGCGACTCAAGTATTGCCGGGCCGTGGAAGTGCCTGAACATGTCCTCATAACTTATTCCGGGGCATATTGCCTTTCGCCCGCCTGAAAACCCTGCCATGAAGTGCGGCTCAATAAGGCCGGTAAGAATCCTGAAGTCAGAATCTACATATTCCCTGTCTATTATTATAGGGGTGCCCCTTTTTGTCTTGCCTATATCGACACAGCTTTGCCTGTCGCGGGCATTGTGGTTTATTATCCTGTAGTTTTCCATGACTGCCTTACCTACGAGCCCTTCAAGCTCTGCCCCAAGGTTTGGCCTGTGAAGCCCCGTTGCAACAAGTATTGTTATCAGATCCCTGCTTACCCCATAGCTTTCAAGCTCGGGCAGCAACACCTCAAGTATAAGTTTTGTGGGCACCGCCCTGGTCGAATCAGAAATGACAATGCATATTTTTGCATCAGTTCTTTTGCTGCTGCCAAGAAGCTTTTCTTTTAGTGGAGGGCTGCTTATCGGCTTTCTGATACCCTGCAGTATCGCCTGCGCAGCATCAGGAAGCGCAGCAAGTGGTTTGCTTGAAAGTATGCCAAGCAGGTTTTTATCCGGCACATCTACTTTTAATTTTTCATTTCCATAATCAAGTTCGACTATCATTTTATGCATCCTGTTTCTTAATTATTTTTACCTAATTTGAATTATTAATAAATAACTATTTTTAAAATATTGCAATACTTTTTGTTTTAAAATATTCAAAACAGATGCTGCAGATTTAATTGTTATAACATTATAACCTTAAGGCCTGAAAAATGGAAGAATAAAAACTGCAGATAAACCGGATTTTAGTATTTGGCTAAATTAACAAATAAACACAAGCATTTATCTGGAACTGTTACCAGATAATCCATAAACCTGACTGTACAATCACATTACCGCCCTGTAAAGATCCGAATGCGGCGCTGCAATTACCTCGTAATCTACCAGAAAACCCTTCTCTTCGGGATAAGCTATCCCTGTCATGACAGATTCCCTGACATCTGAAAGAACTCCATTTATCACACAGATGTTTTTTCCTCCAAGTGCCCTGGCAATCCTGACCTCTACTATATCAATATCAGTAGCTTTAATTGCGGCATCAGCGGCCCATATTATTGACGGTGCCGTCAGGGTCTCTATAACGCCGATTGACTGCGGTTGCCTGACCTCAGATGTCCCGTTGAGCCCGGCAAAAAGCTGGGGATAGACATTGGGTATTACCACAGAGTCGATTATAAAAGAGCCTGAATCTTCCTGGACAACATTTATTGAATTTTTAACGGCGCTTACCAGCCCGGCAAAAATAATATAGTATTTGCCGGGGCATATTGTTTTTGCTTCGACGATTCTTACATCTGAAGCTTTTACAATCCTGTCAACTGCATTTATCCCTACAGCAATGCTTCTAAACTCTACAACGCCTATGGACCTTTCCATCATGCCTTCTTATAAAAACAATTCTTATAATAAACAAGCTAATAGTTACAGATGACTGTAATAATTATACTTGTAAAAACTGCGCACAGGTTAAATAAAAAACCTGCCGGATACAGCCTTCTGCAAAAAACTAAATATTTATGCTACATAGCTGAATCGGATTTTGGCTTTGCAGCTACGCCTTTATTGGGCCTTGGAATCTGGCCGCTTCCTGTCCTTACCATCCTGCCGGATATGACTTTGTCAACTTCTGTATGCGGCCTTGGAATTACATGCACGCTTACAACTTCGCCTATCCTCTTGCCTGCTGCTGCGCCTGCATCCACTGCAGCCTTTACTGCGCCCACATCGCCCTTGACAGTCATGGTTACAAGTCCGCTGCCTGCGTATTCCTTTGACACAAGCCTTACATTTGCAGCTTTGACCATTGCATCTGCTGCCTCAATTGCTGCTACGAGCCCCTTTGTTTCTATTAATCCCATTGCTTCTTCCATCGGATGTCTTCTCCTTTCGAATTAAAAAGATAATTCCATAAAATAATTAATAAACCTTAATCTGATATACTTTGCGTCTGCAGCTCCTTTTTTAGCTGCCTGCCTTTAACCTGGTATTTGCTATTTTTTTCTAAATTGCTATTTGACAAAATTCATTCCGCCGTTTATAACCAGCCTTCTTTCCCTGACAAATGAGCGCGGAGTCGTAACACCTTCTCCGGTTGCACCTGCAATCGTCCATGTGGTGCCGCCCTTGTATACTTCTGCTGCAAGCGACTGGCTCGGGCCGTTTATTATTGTAAATGTCGTATTAATTGCCTGGGCAAACCTTGTTATACGCTCTATATTATTTGAATGTATGACTGCCGTATGCTTGAAATTATGCTCGACCCTTACTGCAACATTTAAAGCTTCTTCAAACGAATCGACCACAACTATTGGAAGAACCGGCATAAGCTGTTCGTGCTGAACCATAGGATGGTCCTCGGGTGCCAAAAATACTGCAAGTTTTACTGAGGGGTCCACATTAATTCCTGCATCTCTTAATATGATGTCGCAGTTTTTGCCCATATAGCTTTTGACAATTTCTCCTTCCTTTACAACAATGCTTACCACTTTTGCAGCCTGTTCTTCGTTTAATACAACAGCATTGCTTCCTGAAAAAGCTGAAAGGAGCTTGTCAATTACATTTCTTGTGGTGATACAGATTTTTTCTTCATTGCAAAGGATATTATTATCAAAAGAAGAGCCAAAAACTATATCTGCTGCTGCTTTTTCAACGTTTGCAGTATCATCCACCAGTACAGGGGGATTTCCGGGACCTGCACCCATTACCCTTTTGCCGCTTTTCATTGCGAGCCTTACAACACCTGGTCCGCCGGTTACAACTATCAGTGAAATGTCAGGACTTTTAAACACTGTAGCTGCATTCTCAATCTTGGACTCTTTTGCGGCTGTTATTAAGTTCGCGGGTCCGCCAGCTGACACTATTGCATTATGGACGAGCCTGAAAATATCCAGCGTGCAATTATGGGCACTTGGATGAGGAAGATACACTACTGAGTTTCCTGCAGAAATCATGCAAATCGTGTTATTGATAATTGTCGGAACAGGATTTGTCATAGGCGTAATTGCTCCTATGACTCCAAAAGGCGCGCCTTCTATAGTGACTATGCCTTTTTCATTTGAATAAGTAGTCAGTTCCAGGTATTCCGGACCGGGCGTAAAAAGAGCCGCTATCTCATTTTTGGCTATCTTATCTTCATATCTTCCCATCCTGGTTTCTTCTACGGCCATTTTTGCAAGTCTTTCCTTATTGGCCAGCGCGACTTTCCTTATTTCATCAACAATCCTAAACCTTATGTGCCTGCCCAGCTCCACAAATTTTTTCTGAGCATTTTTTGCTGCTTGTATTGCATCTTCAATGCTATCAAAAACTCCATCACCTGTTGTGGAGGAAACCGGTACAGTCTTTAAGGTAGATGCCCCGGTACTGGCAAACAAATTGTTCACCACTTCCCTGACAATCTGCTCGACTTGGTTTTCATCTATTGCCACATCTTACCTCCTGAAAATTATTTTTCTGTAAGAATTTATATTTAAGAGCCATATGCAACTTTTTAGAGATGCGCCATTATTTTATTTCGATGCCATATTTTGACGCTTCATCTTTTACCAGTGGACTGATAATCACATCACTGTCTGCTGTTATGACCCTGCCGGCAAATTCTTTTATATTTGCCATTGTTATTACAGTTTTAGTTGTAACGCTTCCGGGCATCGGCTGCCGGGCCGGGGCCTGTGTCTGTGCACCAAACTCTGCCCTATTTTTGTTGCAGGCCTGCCCTGATGTCATTGCGCAAATATTGCGCAAGAGATTGGGATCGCTTACTTCTCCTGTAAAGCTTCCGTCTGGTATTGAAGGCGGTATATTTTTGCCTTCAGCCATTTGCATGCCAATGGGAGAGACACATGATGCATCCACGATTTCAACCAGGCTCCCGTTTACAAGATCTGCCGCATTGCCGTCATCTGTGTCCACATGAAACTCGGTTTTAAAGTCCGGGGCGACCCTTACCTGAACATTATTAAATGTCAGTCCTTTTGGCCCTCCGACCCGAACGTCTACTACCTGGTTATCATTTATGCCGAAGTAGGCTGCATCTTCAGTGGACAAATGCATGTGCCTGTTTGCTCTTATGGCACCTTCCGGCAGGTAAACCGTACCTTTTGGCCCCACAAGAACACAGGGAGCCGAACCCGCTGTCTCGCCGGATGGCCGTACCGGCGCATCAATACCCAGAACTATGCAATCAGTCTTTGAAAGCTCGACCTGGGTCTTTGACCTTAACGGCCCAAGTACCCTTACGTTCTGTATGGCAGTAAGTTTAGGGCCCACAACAGTAAGAGTTTCTTTTGCTGCAAATCCCGGGTTATAAAGGTCCCTTAATGGGTTGAGCGAATACCCCTTCCCAAACAGAGTATCAAGGTCCTGCTGGCAAAGGTGAATGTGCCGAACTGATATCCCTACTACTACTTTTCTTCCCTGGTTTGCATCTGCCTGAGGCGGTTGTGAACCAGTTACAGCTGCACCTGATTTGGTTGGCTCAGCCCGGAACGCATTTTCATTCATCAGTTTTTCTATGACGTTTTTAACAACATCCCTGATTAATTGTTCGGTATCCAATTTAATACCCCACTTATAATGGAAAAATTAACAAATAAATAGACCGTAAATTGCCGGCACTGCCGGAAAATTACAGAACTTTATCCAAAAAAGTTATTTTTCCTGGGGCAAAATCATGTCCAGTTCAGGATGCGGCCTTGGGATAACATGAACTGATACCAGTTCCCCAACTCTTTTTGCTGCTGCTGCACCTGCATCGACTGCAGCTTTTACAGCGCCTACATCGCCTTTGACGATTACGGTAACAAACCCGCCGCCGATTCTTTCTTCACCCATGAGGCTGACGTTTGCTGCCTTTACCATTGCATCTGCTGCTTCGATTGAACCAACGAGTCCTCTGGTTTCAATCATTCCGATTGCTTCTCCTGACATTTTCTTTTCCTTTCACTATTTTGGCTTGCTAATCAATTTACTGTTAGCTTTTTATTAAAACTTATAATATCCTCTCGTGAAATAATTCCGGATATTAAATTATTAATTATATCAAAAACCCTCTAAAATTTGGCACTTTAAATAAACAATTTTTCCTGTTTTTTGCCCTTATCTGCATACGCCGGCCACATTTTACCGAGTGTGCCCTATTTTCTGTAATCTTTAACTATATTATTTACAACTGCAGTAATGACCTGTACCAGCTTTTCTCTTGATAATGTTATGCTCTCACCCATTGATGAGCATTCTGCTGGCGTTGCGCCGGATGACGTCTTGGCACTGCCGTCTTCAGGGCTTTTTATGACTTTTCCATCTATCCTGCACCCGGGGTAATTCTCACGGGGAAGCCCGAAATAGTCCCTTACTTTTATTGTCTTTTTTGCATCTTCCTCGCTTAATACATTTACATTTCCAAGGGCCCTTGCAATAAAGCTTATTTTTGCAAACAGTTCAAGGCTCTCCATCCTGTAATATGCCTGGAAAACGTCATTGCCCACTGAGAGCGCACCGTGGTTTTCAAGAAGGAAAACACTGTATTCCTTGAGCAATGGCCTGATGTTTTCAGGGATCTCCATTGTCGAAGGTGTCCCGAATTTTGCTGTGGGTATCGAGCCGAGCCCTATGATTATTTCCGGCATAATGCATTCATCAAGAGGTATTCCTGCAACTGCAAAGCCAGTAGAGTATGGCGGATGGGCATGCACAACTGAGTTTGTGCCCTCCTTGTTTTTATATACGTCAAGGTGCATTTTTATTTCAGAAGAAGGCTCAAGCTGACCGTCTATCTTATTGCCTTCCATGTCCACCTTAATGAGCTGGTCAGTTGTAAGATAACCCTTGCTCATCCCCGTAGGTGTGCAGAGCACAGTATCCGGCCCTATCCTTATTGAAATGTTGCCATCATTTGATGCCACCCATCCGTTTGCATGGACCCTTTTACAGATATCGATTATATCATTTCTGTTCTGGCTCTCTGTCTTTTCCATTAAAACCCCTCTATTAAAATCTTTTCTCTTAAAAATATATTTATCAATACGTTCGCCTTAAAGCTATCAGCACATACACATTGCCGGCTCGAGCCATCTTAAAAGATCCCTGTCAGGATTTGCAATCACCCTGAAAGCTATGAGCGAGCCGTTTTCACTTAAGAATTGGACTGAATTTTTTACTGCTTCCTCAACTGCTGCAAGTTTTCCTGTTATGATGTAGAAACTGTTTACCCCGCAGCCCCTGCCAAGCCTGAATTCAACAATTTTTACTTGTGCACTGTCAAGGCTTATATCAGCAGCATTTATTATATCTGCCATATGAAGGCTTTCGATAATGCCTATTGAATCTTCAAGCCCTGCATCGATTTTTCCGCTGATGGCATCTATTATCTCATCGTTAATAGCGCTTACTACAAACGATGAAAAGACATCCCTTCCGCCCAGCCTGTCAGCTACTTCCACTGATTTTTCCACTGCTGAAGTCTCTCCTGAGACTATTGCAAGATATTTGCCGGGGCAAAGTGTAGTTGCAAGCAATAGTTTTACCTGGGCAGCTTTAAGCATTGCATCTGTTACCAGCATTCCTTTTGCTATGCTCTTGAATTCAACTATTGCTATGTCAGTTTCAAATCCCATTTTTATTTTAATATTTTAACTTAAGCTTTTTTACCGGCTGATTTTTAATTACTGCTTTTAATTATTATGTAAGCTTCATTTACTTCAGTGACTGTCCCGTCAATGGAGCTGTGAAGCTTTGCGCCAAGTTTACCCTCGGGTATTTCCCCGACCATTTGTCCCTTTACTACGTGGTCCCCTGCCTTTACTATTGGGACACATGGAGCCCCCAGATGCTGTGACAGGTAAAGCTTGACCTGGCTTATGCTTCCATTAATTGGAGTAATTGGGGTCCTGCTGTCATATTTGTCAATCTCAAGGCGTTTTTCAAGACGGCTGACAGGGACTTTCCTGTAATCCCGGAATTCTATTGTTTCAAGCTCTTTTCTGCTGTGAGGGTTTTTAATGCCCTTTTTTATAAGCTCAGCTTTAATATAGTTAAAGAGGCTGCGTGCCGACAGGTCCACAACACAGCTGTAAAGCTCGCATAATCCGCAATCACAGCAAAGGTATGCAAAATCAAATTTTTCCAGGTCCGCGTCACCAAGCTCGCCCTTATACATTTTCTTCATCATCTCGTCCGGGAAAAGATTGTGCCCCAGAAGGTACCTCGGGCAAAGGTCTGTGCACATCCTGCAGCTTAAGCATATTGCCTGTGCCCTTTTTACTGCATTTTTAATGCTCCTTACCTTATGCTCTATCACAATACTGTCCGATGGCAGGACAATTATTGATTTGGTGGTTTTTTTGACTGCATATTTATTTTCATCAATGAGCTTTCCCATCATGGGCCCGCCGTCAAGCACCTTATAGTCGTCTGAAGTAATGCCTCCGCACAAATCAATCAGGATTTTTACAGGGGTGCCCACCGGGACCTCAAATGTCGCTGGATTTGCTACCTGGCCGTTTACCGTGACAAATTTAGTAATGACATTTTGTCCGTGCATGGCATTGGAGACATTGAGCAGTGTCTCTACATTTGTGACCACTACCCCGACCATCAGGGGTATGCCGCCCTCGGGTACAATCCTCTTTGTGACCTCATAGACAAGCACCTGCTCATCGCCGGCAGGATAAAAATTGCCAAGCTTAAATATTTCAAAATCAAAACTGTCTGAGCTGCTGCTGCCTTTGGCAGAATTTTTATATTCCTCAATAACATGGATCGCATCCTTGTATTTTGCTTTGAGTGCAAGGACCGTTCTTTTAGCGCCGACGAGCCCTGCTGCAACCTTTGCGCCTTCTGCGACTTTGTTGAAATATTTTTCCAGGAGCTGTGCATCAACATGTATCATCGGCTCGCATTCAGCCCCGTTTATAATAAGGGTGTCAACGCTTGCATCAAACTTGACATGCGAAGGAAACCCTGCGCCGCCTGCGCCGACTATTCCTGCGTTTTTTATGATTTCAACTTCAGGTTTTGCCATTTTTTTACTTAAGGTCCACCCTTTCGACTTTTGCTACAAGCGTACCGTCAATGTTCTTTCCTTGTGTTGCATCTGTGCGCCTTGCAGTGCTGCCTGTAACCATCAGGCCCACTTCACCTTCACCAAGCCCAACTGTGTCGACAGCAACAAAATATTCTTTCCTGCCATTTAGCTCCCAGTCAACTGACTGGACAAATAAAAGCTTAAAACCGCTTAAATGGTCAAGTTTTATTGTAGAAGTCACGCTTCCGATGACTTTAACCATTTTCATGATTATAACCCCTTATGACCCTTCCCTCGCTGGCCATATCTATTTTATCAATGATTCCCACAATCGAGCCCCTCAATGGTATGTTTTTTACGCCCATCATCCGGCCGATTGTTTCGCCGTCTGCTGTCCATATTACAAGATTTCCAACATCTGCTCCAAGAAAATCGCCGACAATCTCATTATTTCCTATTACATTTCCGTCAGGATCAAGGGGCTCGACTATTGAAAGCTTGACCCCTTTTAACCTGTCATTTTTTATTGTCGATATAACGTTTCCTACTACTCTTCCGATTTTCATAACTTTCTTTAAAAACTTAATTGTTTAATATTATTAAAAAATAACCTCTATATTATGTTTTAAGAACTTCTTCATGAATTTTTCCGGCGGCTTTTTATCTGTTACAATAATATTAACATCCTCTATTGCGCAGACCTTTGCAAGCCTTACAACATCAAATTTGCTTGAATCCACAAGGACCACCCTTGAAAGGGCATTTTTCAGCATAATTTTCTTGATGGATGCCTGTATGGAATTCTCAACTGTAATGCCGGATTCAATGGAAATGCCTGATGCGGAAATCATTGCTTTATCTGCAAAAAAATCCCTGAGGAAACTCTCGGTCGATGAACCTATAAAACTGTGGGTATTTTCCTGGAGCTGGCCCCCGGGACAGAGCGTATTAATGCCCGGTTCGTCTTTAATCTCATTTATTATTTCAAGGCCGTTTGTTATGATAGTCAGCCCCGTTTTTGTTGCAAGTTTCTTTGCAAACGCCAGTGCGGTTGTGGAGCTGTCCAGGAATATGCTGTCGCCATCAGAAATCAGTTTTAGCGCCTTTTCGCCAATGATATTTTTCTCTGTGGCATTCATCTGCCTGCGCAGGTCGATAGATATCTCTGTTGTGGGTTTTTTAAACGTAACTGCCCCGCCATAAACTCTCTTGAGAAGGCCCTGTTGTTCCAGTGATGCAAGGTCGCGCAGTATGGTCATTTCTGAAACATTGAACATGTTTGAGAGGTCAGAGGTCTTGACTCCGCCATTTTCTCCTACCACTTCGACTATTTTCAATTGTCTTTCCACTGAAAGCATATTTGTTTGAAAATGTTTAACTTTGTTTGATATTTTTATTTTATGTGATATTACTTGATTAGTCAATATGCATTCTCCAGGCGAATATTTCTGCATCCATTTGTTTAAGCTCAGGCGATATTAAGGGCCTGAAATCCATCCGGGCAATAACCTGTTTTCCAGGACCTATCCCCGGAGATATTTTCATAAGTATTGCATATCTGAACTTATATTTTACAAGGGAAAGCAATTTATTTAAGCAAGAATGTCTTGCCTAACTTGTAACCAGCCTGTATGTTTCCCTGGCAATCATAAGTTCCTCGTCAAGCCTTGCAACAAAAACCTTAACCCTGGAATCGGATGTATTTATCAGCCCCTCGCCTGCTATGGATCTGTTCTTAACTTCGTCAACCTTTATTCCAAGATAATCCATATCGCTGAGTATCTCAACGCGCAGGTCGGGTGAATTTTCACCGATGCCTCCACCAAAAATGATTGCATCAATACCGTTCATAACGGCTGCATACATTCCTATATATTTCTTAATCCTGTAGACAAAGCAGTTCATTGCCCTTATGCAGTCGGGGTCCTTATCTGTATATCCATTGTTTAGTTTCCTGAAATCGCTGTACTTGCGAGAAAGTCCAAGAAAACCTGATTTTTTATTAATTAAGTCATCTGCCTGGCCGGGGGTAATGTTTTCCTTTTTCATGATAAAAGGCATTATTGCCGGGTCAATATCGCCGCACCTTGTAGACATTATGAGGCCTTCGGTCGGCGTAAAGCCCATTGAAGTGTCAATTGATTTGCCGTTATAAACTGCAGAAATGGAGGCTCCTCCCCCAAGCATTATAGCAACTATTTTTAACTCCTGCGGCTTTTTATCAATAAACTCTGCAAGCCTTGCCATCATGCTGCTGTAGGCTATGCCATGGAAACCGTATTTTCTTATCCTGTACTTCTCATAATATTCATAAGGCAGGCCATAAAGGTAGGCGTGCTCCGGCAGGTCCTTGTGGAATATATTATCAAAAATCGCTATATGTGGGATATCTGTAAAAATCTCCTTGCAAACTTCAATTCCCAGGAGGTTTGGCGGGTTATGAAGAGGTGCAAGCTCAAGGCTCTGCCTGATAATCTCAAGCAACTCATTGTCAATTACAGAATGCGCGCTTGTCCTGTCTCCGACATTTACTACTCTGTGGCCGACTGCCCTTATATCATTTTTATCTTTTATCGCCCCGACTTCTTTTGAGGAAAGTTTGTTTAACACAAGTTCAAGCCCTGCCCGGTGGTCGGGTATGTGATATGGTGTTTCTTTCTCGGAATAACCGTCAGTTTTAAGTGATAATATGGAACTTGGAAGGCCGATATTTTCTATTTTTCCTTCCGCAGTAACAGATTCCTGCGGCATCTCATACAGCTTGAATTTAATGGATGTGGAGCCACAGTTAATTGTCAGTAAATACATCTTTCCCCTTCATTTTAAAATTTTTTAGAACCGGAACTTATAAGCCGGCATGATAATAT
>Ga0208828_1000461_pt1 | contig 18065 bp, 27 predicted proteins | sample Kivu_160m_FD_185487 | JGI IMG/M metagenome (GOLD analysis project Ga0208828, IMG submission 185487) | Freshwater microbial communities from Lake Kivu, Western Province, Rwanda to study Microbial Dark Matter (Phase II) - Kivu_160m (SPAdes)... | ecosystem: Environmental > Aquatic > Freshwater >... | reverse complement strand
CCAAGACATCGCCTTCGAATTCGCTGCCTGGATATCGGTCGAGTTCAAGCTCTACTTGATCCTTGAGTTCCAGCGCCTCAAGACGGACGAGAACCGCCGTCTCTCGCTGGCCTGGAATCTCAACCGCACGCTCAGCAAGCTCAACTACCGTATCCACACGGATGCCATCAAGGCGCACCTGATTCCGGCCGTCGTTACGGCCGCCCAGTCGGCAGTCACCTATGCTACCGAAGCCGACGTCCTCAACGTCGCCCTGTTCGGCCAGACCGCGAAACAGTGGCGAGACGCCAACCCCAAGCTCGTCGGCAACATGCGCGAATACGCCTCGGTCGAGCAGTTGCTCGTGCTGGCCAACATCGAAGGAATGAACGCCGAGTTCATCCACATGGGCATCGCCCAAGGGGAACGGCTCAAGCGACTCAACGAAATCGCCATCCGCCAGATGCAGGTCCTGACAGCCGCCCCAACGGTCAAGCAGCTCAGGAGGTAGCATCGTGCTCGGCACCGACCGCGACGCCGCTGACGGTTCAAAGCCCACGGCCTCCAGCCTGCGGCTCTCGGACTCGGGGCCGCTAGCCGTTAGCCGTAAGCCGATGGCGGACGCAGACCGCGGCATCGAACACTACGCCTTCCTCCAATCGCTCATGAACGGGACGCGGGTCTACCCACGCCTCGTCAAACACTTCCGCGACGCGGACGACAGGTACAACTCCGGCCTCTTTCACTTCCGCGCGGGGCGCAGGGACATGACCGAAATGTTCCGACATTTCGGCTCGTGTCCCAAGCCCGGAACGTGCCGCCCCCCCCGACCGACGAGAGCTTGACTCCAGCAGTTGCTGGCATATCATCCTACTTGATGACGACCGGATTCCAACTTGGCCTTGACGGAGTCAGGAATCCTTTATTGCGTCTCCGGAATTCCGAGGTGCATGTTGTCAACGAGCACCCCGCGATGCAGTCCGAACCCTCAGGCTTGACGGAGGCCGGAAATATGGGAAGTGTCCCTGTTTCTTTATCGCTCCCCTGTCATCACTCCTGCGTCCTCAATCCCCCCTCCTCATTCCTACTTCCTTTCTCCCTTGACTACCCGGTGTCTCTGGGTTAACCTGTCCGTAGAATGAAGAAACGAGTCTACGTCGAGACGACGGTAGTCAGCTACCTCTCTGCCCGACCCAGCCGAGACCTTCTCATTGCTGCGCACCAGGAAGCCACGCGCGAATTCTGGTCCAGGCTGGCCGGTCGCTACGAGGTATATGTCTCGGCGCTGGTGTACGAAGAGGCAGGCAGAGGCGACCCTGAGCAAGCCCGAGTGAGACTTGGCATCGTCAAGCCGCTTGCGATGCTTGACACCGACGATGCCGCGCGCGAGTTGGCCGAACGGATGGTCTCGTGCGGGTCAGTGCCGAAAGCACACCCGGAGGATGCTCTTCACCTTGCCATCGCCGCCATCAACGGCATGGACGTCTTCTTGACCTGGAACTTCGCCCATCTGAACAACCCGTTTACACGCGAGAAAGTGCGTCGGGTGGTCGAGGATGGAGGATACCGTTGTCCGGAAATCTGCTCGCCGGATGAATTGCTGGAGGTAGACTAATGAAGGACCCGATTGTCGAAGAAGTCAGAAAACACAGAATGGAGCATACGCGGCGATTCCGAGGCGACCTCAAAGCCATTTGCGCCAACCTGAAGTCCGTGCAGAAGGCATCGGGGTTCAACGTCGTTCGCCTGTCACCCAAGCGACTCAAGACTTCAGGCCAGTCCGGCCGCTCCGGGCGGCGCTCTCTACAACCATGCTGAAGGAGCACGCAGTATGCAGCATGCAGTATACAGGGAATGAGGACGAATGGCGGAGAAGATAGCGGGTTTGAGGACTTGGCGCGGGACATGACCCAAACCGCCGCGGTTTGGGCTCGTGTCCCGAGCCCTCGCCGAGCCGCGGGCAGCTTTCCGGCCGAGGAGCGGTTCGGCCTGACTTCGCAGATGCGACGAGCCGCACGGGAGCCGGGAGTCTTTTATTATGTCATCGGAATTGCCCTGGGGCGCGCCCCTTGCGCGGGACGAACGACCCGGAGACGACCGGATCGTCCTAAGGAGTTACGATGTGCCAGACGACATCCAGGAGAACCCACTCGACCACACTGAAGAGGTTGTGGCTGCCATTCGCGCCGGACGACCTAGCTAACCCTCTCCGGCCACGAGCCTTCGGGATGACTGACCCGGAAGCCAATGAACGTCAATCGAATATGGGCAGCCGGACTTGAAGGTGCCTAGGCAGATACCGTCTACGTGCCTGCCCTGGCTCATCTACCGAAGCCTCGCGCTATCCTCCATCAAGCAGGAGCTCAAGCAAATTGCCGAGTGCAATAGGATACTGGAAGCGGCGCTGGCGAGTCAACTGAAGAGCGAAGTCAGCTCGTCTGACAGCCGTTACGGGCATTTGACGTTGCGCAGCGACCGCTACTATGCAACGCTTCGCAGATATGATGCCCTTTTTCCCGGTATGGTTAGGTCGTCACTCTTCCTGTCGTGCTATGCACTTGTAGAAGCTAGGTTGGACGAACTCTGTTTCCACCTCCAAGAATGCTGCGACCTCAGAGTCTCACCCGCCGACCTACGTGACAAGGGACTGACTCGGGCGCGCATCTACATCGCGAAAGTGGCAGGAATGCGATTCCCATCGAACTCCAAGTCATGGGATACAATCCAGAAGCTCGGGAGAATCAGGAACCTGCTGGCCCACGCCCAAGGGCAAGTCAAAGATGCGAGAGAACGTCACACCATCGCAGTACTCGGCACTGCCCGTCCAGGCGCCGTAACGCTCGACGGAAGACTAGGGACAGGCACCCCATTTCGGGAAGCCTAGCCCAACAGGCATTGCAGATTGCGGGAATTCGGGGGACATAGCAGATGATTATTGACACGGCCCAAGTCATTTTGGATCTACGATTTTGGATTGCCGAGACCGCTGACGGCCTCGGTCGTTTATCGTTCTTTCGTACATCGTTTGTTGGCCGCGGCGGCCCCTGTCAGGCAGCGCGTTCCCGGAGCGACCGAGCGCGGGGTCGGAGAACGATGAACGTTGTACGAATTCGCCGAGCCAACGAGTTGGAGCGGTGAGCCGTGAGCTGTAGGCCGAAGGCGAATGCGGATTGCCGAGTGGCGGAAGCAGCGGGACGAGGAATCGTTGGCTTCGGCAGCCCCTGTCGAACAACGCGGGGCGGCGAGCGGTGAGCTGTAAGCTCACAGCGGCTCTTTGGATGAGGACGCCGGACACTCCGCGGATGACAGCCTGCCGCCCTGGCCGACGTGGTCATGGCTAAGGAACAATGCCGGCCGTGGCAGCCGGAGGAACTGGAGGTGCTAGATCGCTATCTGGCGCTCGTGGCGAGGCGCCGATACCGCAGCGCTCGCCAGGCAGCGGAGCCATGTCGGCGGGAACTCCGCCGGCGCAAGCTGGGCGACAGGTCCTTCAGCGCAATCCACACCAGGATGGTCATTCGCGGACATCAGACGAATTCCCGCTGGCCCGGAGTCCGCTGGAGCCCGGCCGAGATGCGGGTTATTCGTCGCTACGCCCGCGCGCTGGTGCACGTTGAGGGTCGCACCGCCAGTTCGGTAGTGCTCGCCTGTCAGCGCGACCTCCGACGTCTGCCGCAGTACGACAGGGCCGGAGTCCAACAGCGTCCGCCCGGCGGCCGGAGTGAGATAACGGTGTGCTCACGCCTCCGCAGGCTGGCTCATACTTTGGGCTGGTCCCTGCAGAGGCGCAACTGGGATGCACGGGAGAGTGTTGTTCTGCGAAGGTACGCCAGGGCGGTGATTGAGGGCCGGCACAGGGATGCTCCGTCTGCCGCCCGCGCGTGTCGGCGCGAGCTTGAACAGCTTGCATCCAGATGGCACAACGAGAAGCAGGTGCCGCCGCGCACCATCGGCGGAATAGAGATGAAGCTGGGTGAACTCGTGACTCGAACGGGGCTGGCCCGGAGCGGCACCAGGCTAACGAGCACGGACTTGCGGACCGTGGAGCGCTATGCTCGCGCCGTGAGCCGCGGCGAGTATGGCCATTGGAGTGAAGCGGCCCGAGCGTGCGTGGCCGAACTGAACCAGAAGCACAATGCGGCGGCGGTGGGTAATCCGCTGCGGGTGCGTAAGGTTAAGGGCCACAGCGTGTTCACGATTCACGGCCGGATTATCAAGGTCGCGCACCTCCTTAACCTGCCTGGCCCGCGCCGCTTTCTCTGGACCGATACTGAAAAGCGAGTCTGCGCCGCCTGGGCTAGATGGTATGACCGGCACCGAATGGCGCCGCGGCGCCTGGGAGCATGGAAGGAGGCCGCTTCCGGCGCGCAGGAAGAGCTGGAGAATTCCGGCTACAAACGAACAGTGTCCGCCTGCGCCGGCATGATACGCAAGATGCGGATGCGCGCCGAGGGAATGCTCTGACGGAATGCTCGGAAGAGAAGAGTTGCGGAAGCTCCGGGACACGGCCCAAGTCGTTTCGGATTTACGATTTTGGATTGCCAACCACGTCGGCGGACTCGTACATCGTGTATCCGTCCATCGTTCATGCGGACTGCGAATTGCCAATTGGCGGGCACGGGCGGCCGACGGCTTACGGCTGACAGCCTGCATGCCCGTTTGACCGGCCCGACCAGAGAGGCTATACTGAACCGTGAGCGCGAAGCACAGACCACTGCTCTACATCGAGACATCGGTGTTCGGCTTCTGCTTCGACAAGGAACCGCGTAACGCCATCAGACGCGAGGCCGCGCTTGCCCTGTTCGAACAGGTCCGGCTCGGCATGCTGAGCGCAGTCACGTCGCCGGTGACTTTCCTTGAGCTAGACCGCACGGCCGAACCACTGCGGTCAGATCTGGTGGCGCTGCTGGAGGACGTGCAGGTACTGGAAGCCGATGCGGCAGAGGTGGCCCGATTGACGTCGGCCTATCTGGACGAGCAGGTCATTCCCCGGCAGCATCTGAATGACGCCCGGCACGTTGCCTTTGCCACCGTGGGCAAGGCCGACGTACTCGTGTCGCTGAATCTCCGCCACATTGCCAACGACTGGGCGGAACGGAGCATTGGCGCGGTGAATCTTCGCGAGGGGTATCAGGTGTTGCGCGTGAAGACTCCTGAGGAGGTGCTCAGGTATGAAGATTGACGGACTGGATTGGATGGATTGGCTGCACAGGACCCGTCAGAAGATGGAAGACGAGCGCCAGCGCAGCGGCAAGAGCGAAGTGGAGTGGCTGAAGGAAGCCGGAGCGCGGGCCCGGGCGATCAAGCAGGAGCTTGTCGGACGAGACCCGTCAGTCGTTCACGACCGCAAGGCCGACGAATAGCCGCCAGACCGAAGCGGAGAGTCCGAGAGAAGCCAGGGAATTCGGGGAACAGTAGATGATTATTGACACGGCGGGATGATGGCCAAGTTCGTACATCGTTCCTTCGTACATCGTTCATCGTTGGCTTCGGAAGCCCCTGTCAGACAGCGCATTCCAGGAGGGCCGAGTGTCGTGTCGGAGGACGATGAACGTTGTACGCACTGTCAGACAGGGGCCGATGAGGCCAATCTACCGAGCCAACGGCGCGCGGCCGACGGCTAGCGGTCATAAGCATTCAAGAGTGACGATTCTAGATTTCGGATTGGCGGACCGGACGCAGATGGCTGGCGGTCAGCACTGGTTGGACACGCAGCGCTACGTGGCTAGAATGGCTTGACGCGCCATGAAGCCGGTTAGGTTCTCTGACCATGCCCGCGTGGAGATTGTCCGGCGGGGCATTCCGTATGAGGTCGTCGAGCGCGTGCTGAACAACCCGGAGCAGGTCGTTCCCGAGCACGGCGGCCTTGCGGCCCGGCAGTCACGCGTCGAGTCGGACGGCAAGCAGTACCTGGTGCGCGTGGTTGTCGCCGAGCGTCCGGACGCGACTGTCGTTGTGACGGTGTATCGAACCAGCAGGATTGGCAAGTATTGGAGGTCGGAGTGAAAGTCACGTATGACCAGGAAGTGGACGTTCTGAGAGTAGTATTCAGCGGCGCAAAGATTCAGGAAAGCGACGAGGACAAGCCCGGTGTCGTCCTGGACTACGACAAGGATGGGAACGTCGTAGGTATCGAGATTCTGAATGCCTCAAAGCGCGTGGAGAATCCCCGCTCAGTCGAGTACGCCGTAGCAGGCTGAACGTCGAGTCCCGGCCCTACCCGGGGCGCGCACGCCGTCCCGACGAGGCGGTCGAGAACTCTGGGGATGCAGCAGATGATGATTGACACGGCGGGATGATGGCCAGGTTCGTACATCGTTGATTCGTACATCGTTGATTGGCCTCAACGGCCCCTTATATGTCGGACAGCACGTCCATCGTTCATCGTTCACCGGCGGCAGTGTCGGAGTCGGACGGCCCGCGGCACGGCGCCGATGTCTGAACGGCGATGAGATTTGAGTGTGAGTGGAGCCCGACTTGCGGACTGTCCGCAGTCCGAAAAGGCGGACTCTGGGGCTACATCGATACGAAGCGCCGTCTGGTGGTCGAGCTGCGGTACGACTGGGTGACATTCTTCCACCGGGATGCGGCGATGGTCTGCCTGGCGGGAAGGGTGCTGTTCATTGACATCGAGGGCCGTGAGATACCGGAGCACGTGGTGGTAGAGCGGGGGCTGCGCCAACAGCCCTGGCGGGGCGTCCCTCGACCCCGCCCGGGGGTCTCGGAGCGAGATTATGTGCGGATCAGCCCCTTGTCCGCTTTGCGCAACACCCGGGGCCGTAGGCCGTAGGCCGAAAGCGGATGTCCATTGCAGGTTGGCAGCTAGCTGGGAGCTATGAAAGGAACTGAAGTGGCGACAGAGAAGCGAAAGCCGGTTGTGGTTCGGGCCGACAAGTTCGTACTGGAAGATGAGCGAGGCGGGACGAGAGCCGTGCTGACGATGGACAAAGGCGGACCGGTGCTGGTCATGCTCGACGTGAAGGGCCACGTACGCGCCATGTTGCGGGTGCGTAAGGACGGACCGGGCCTGATCTCCCTGCGCGACAAGACCGGCAAGAAAGTTTGGGCCGCCCCGGAGTGATGGCAGGCAGGGCAGGTTGGTGAGTATGACGGCACGGACCCTTGAGGGATAGCCGTGCCACTCGTGCGTCGAATCCCCTGGACACGCGCGGAGCTGCGGGTGCTCGACCGTCATCTAGCAGGGTTGCTGGCCGGTAGCCATGCTTCCCTGGCGGAGGCAGTCAGGGCGTGTCTGTCTGAGTTCACACGGTTGCGGAGGTCGCCGAGGGGGAGTTCGGCGTCGCCACCGCGCACCTACCAGACCGTGTATACACGCTTCTGGCGTGACCTGCGTTCCTCGCGACGCGGCTCACGCGACTCGTTCTGGACGGCAGATGAGCAGGGGGTCGTGGACCGGTTTGTTCGAGCGCTCGTGAGGGGCCGCTACCGGCGTGCGCAGGACGCCGCCGAGGCGTGCCACCGGGAGTTTGCTCGCCTGCGTCAACTTCACCCCTTGGTGTGGCGGGCACGGACACCGAGAACCGTGGGAGGCGTGTTCATGCGCGTGGTCGAAGGCGCACGCGCGGCAGGCCGCGATTCGCAGCGAGTCCGCTGGACCGACGCGGAACTGGCAGTACTGAACCGGCATGCCCGGGCGTTGGCCTGCGGACGTTTCCGCGATGCCAGGGCCGCCGCAGCTTCGTGCCACGCCGAGATCAACCGACTGGTACCGCGGCCCCCAAGACGCGTACGTACCGGCGTGTGCGTCCGGCTCGAGCTGGCCACGCACGTCCTCGGCTGGCACATGGACGACACGCGCTGGTTGCCGGGCGAGAGAGACTTGCTGGAGAAGTACGCGCTCGTCGCCGCCCGCGGCAAGGAGGTCACCATCAGGGCTTCCGCCCAAGCCTGCCAAGCTGCCATTGCGCGATTGTACCAGCGCTTCCGTGCCAGACACCCATCAGACCGGGACGGCTACGTGCAGAGAACCTACAAGACCATCCACTCCTACATCGAGCAACGTGCGGGTGAGTTGGGACGGAAAGTTGACGCGAGATGGTCTGCGGAAGAAGACGCGGCCATGGGCCGCTATGCGTTGGCCCTGCTGGACGGGCAATACAGAGACGGCAAGGCTGCCGCTCGCGCGTGCCGACGCGAACTCGCAACGCTGCGCCGCGGCTGGCGAGAAGCAGACCCTCATCGGTACAGCCGTACAAGGATGAGATCGTACTGCGCCGTGCGACACCGCATCGTGGAACTCGCCCATGCTCACGAGCGGCGCTGGCCGAAGACTGCGTGGAACAAGGAGGAACTTGCCATTATGAGAAGCTGGCTGCCATGGTACAGAAGGCACCGCGGTTCACGCGGCTTTCCGGCAATGCGAGTGGCGGCGGAGGGGATTCAGGAGGAACTGGAAAGTCTCGGCAGCCGGCGCAGTGTCGCGGCGTGTTACGGCATGTTCCAGCAGACGTGGAGTCGGCTGAACCGGCCGGCGTAGACGTGATGCGCGGGCGCGGGGTTTGAAAGCCCGGGCTCGGCGGCTATTCTCTTGCCGTGACTGACGAGCCCAAAGCAACCGCTGTTGCCCTGCTATCCGGCGGGCTGGATTCCACCTTGGCCGCCAAAGTGATTCTCGATCAGGGCATCAAGGTCACTGGTATCAACTTCGCGGGCGCGTACTGCCCGCGGCCGTTTGTAGGAGAGAGCCGCGGCGAGAGGGCCGCCGAGAAGCTCGGCATCGAACTCGTCACCCTGCCGATTGACACGGAGTTTGTCGCGATGGTGAAGCATCCGAAGCACGGCCGTGGCAAGAACATGAATCCGTGCATCGACTGCCACACCCTGATGATCCGAAAGGCCTGGGCATACGGGCAGATGCCCGATTGCAGATTGCAGATTGCAGATTGTCGATTGAGGGACCGGAAGTCCGGACTGCCCGAAGGATGGACGGCGGATTTCATCATCACCGGCGAGGTGCTGGGACAGCGGCCAATGTCTCAGAACCGGCAGGCGTTGGCAGTCGTGGCGCGAGAGTCCGGCGTCGGCGACCGGCTGCTGAGGCCGATGTCGGCGAAACTGCTCGACGTGACCGCGCCGGAGCGGGAAGGTCTGGTTGACCGCGAGCGATTGTTGGACATCGAAGGCAGGCAGCGGACCCGTCAGATGGCGCTGGCCGACAAGTATGGCATCACGGACTACCCGACGCCGGCCGGCGGGTGCCTGTTGACCGAGAAGGTCTTTTCGAAGCGGCTGGCTGAGGCGTTTGATCATGGCGAGGATTCGCTTGAGATTGTCGAACTGCTCTCGCTGGGCAGGCATTTCCGATTGCCCTCCGGCGCGCGGCTGGTCGTGGGTCGGGACGAGCCGGAGAATGACGAACTGCTCAGGCGCAAGCCGGCAGGTGCCGTGGTGGTCGACGCGGGCGACCTGCCTGGTCCCGTCGGTCTTCTTGTCCTGCGTCCTTCGTCCGCTGAGGACCGGACGCTCGCCGCGAGGATTTGCGCGAGATACAGCGACAAACGGAAGGAGAAGCGGGCGCGGGTGGTTGTTGCGGGCGACGTAATGGAAGTCGAGCCTGCGACCGAGGAGGAATCGTCCCGGCTGCTGGTTACGTGAATGAACCGACCTGGACGCATCGTGGCTCCTGTGACGACTGAGACTCCAGATAGCCAAGGAGCAGCCTCGGGCGACAGTTCGTAGTTCCAGCGGCTCTCAAGGTTACCCGTAATAGCCACTGGGCTGCAGCTAGCGGCCGGCGGCGGGGTTTGCAGAACCGGCGGCAGGTGGTACAATCGTGGCTGTGACAAAGAAAATCAGGATAGGAATCACCGGCGAGCTCTGCCGCGTCGTGACCGAGGATGGGATGGAGCTTAACGGGATGTACGTAGGACCAAGTCAGAAGGCAAAATGCAAAGGTCAAAGACCGGAAGTTCCGGAATCCGGCCCTAGCCCCCAGCTCTTCGCTCCTAACCCCTTGTGCTTGGTGCATGTTCACGGGTGGGATGGGAATTTCTACGAGAACCGGTTCATAGACTACGCCGCAGCCGAGTGCGGACGGCTCGGCATCGGGTTCATCTCGGGCAACAATCGCGGACATGACTATATTGCGGACATTCTGAGGAGCAGGACAAGTCAGAAGTCAAAAGGCAAAAGCCAAAAGGCAAAACTGACGGGCAGACTCGACTATGTGCAGGTTGGGGGGATGTACGAAAAGCTGGCGGACAGCGTTGCGGACATCAGGGCGTGGATTGAGTTCGCATTCGCTCGCGGCGCGGGGCGGATCATCCTGCAGGGCCACAGCCATGGAGCGATCAAGGTCGCTAACTACCTCGTAACGACCCGTGATTCGCGGGTCTGCGGACTGATACTGCTCTCACCGTCGGACGACATTGGCCTGGCCAGGAAGCAGCTCGGCGAGCGGTTTTCGTGGGTGCTGTCCCGGGCGCGAGAGATGACCAACAAGGGCAGCGGCCGGAAACTGCTGCCGGAGAAGGACTCGCCCTACCCGGTTTCGGCCGCAACGTTCTTTGACTGCCACAACAAGGACTCGATAGCCGGCATGTTCAACATAAGCCGAACCGATCGGCGGCAGTTTCCAGAGCTCGCCGCAGTCAGGGTGCCGGTCATGCTCGCAGTCGGCACGGTAGACGAGGCCTTCGTCGACAGGCCCCATAAGTACGTCGACGACATCCGGGCGTGCATGGTGAACTGCCCTTCGTTCACCGGCGCGGTCATCGAGGGCGCGCCGCACAATTACCTCGGGCGGGAGAGGGAACTTGCAGTGGTGCTGAGACGGTGGCTGCGAAACAGGGCTGCAGGGGTCAAATCGTCGAGGATTCCAGGAAGAGCGTGATAGACGTCTTCGGTACTCTGCGGAAGAGGGCGTTGGAGCGGATGGCGAATGCGCCGGACGAGGACTTCCTCGTGCGCGGCATCTGGAAGGTGGAACTGGCGTTCAAGCCCAACCCGGCTGAGCGAACCTTCTATTACACGTTCTGGATTGCCATGACCAAGGGCCAGGGCTGCTGCTACTGCGTCGGCGACGACCCGCGCGGCCGCGAGCTGGTGGGCAGTGACGCGCGGGAGCTGGTCGAAGAGAAGACCTGCATCTCGATTGCCGCGCTCGATTCACTCTATGCTTCGTTGCCCCGACAGCCGGCGGCTGTGCACGAGCTGAAGGGCAACTCGATTGACAAGACCAGGGCGCGGACCGCCATCATTCTCGCCGAGGCCGAGCGTCTGCTTGCGGGGGTGTCCGGTCGGTGTCCGCGGGTCGCAAACGTGGGCGTGGTCGGGAATCTGCTCCGTGACCTGCGGGTGAAGGGGTACGACGTCTGCGCCAGCGACCTCGAACGCGACATAGTCGGCTCCACGGTGCACGGTGTCGAGATCCAGGTCGGCACGAAGACGTTCGACCTCGTCGGTCAGTCGGACCTGGCAATTGTGACCGGGATGACGATTGCCACTGATTCGCTTGAGTTGATAGTCGAGGAGGCGCGGAAAGCCGGAACCAAGCTGCTGGTCTTTGCGGAGACCGGGGCCAACTTCGCCGAGGAGTATTGCCGGACTATCGGGATTGACACGGCCGTCTCCGAGCCGTTTCCGTTCTACATTTTCCAGGGAGCGAGCACGATCGAGGTGTACAGGAGGACGTAGAAGAAAGCAGAAGTCAGGGACCAGAAACCAGAGCGGAGGTCACGACCGCGTGGAAGGAACAGAGTGACATCGATACACGGAACTCTGGTTTCTGAATTGACTGTTGTCCGATAACGCATATGCGCTTTGACGAGTTCTTTGTCCGGGATGGCCGGTTCTTGGCCGACGGCGTGGCTCTGGACGAGATCGCGGGCAAGTACCAGACTCCGCTTTATGTCTACTCGGCCGCGGCCATCCGTATGAAGCACCGGCTGCTGAAGGATGCGTTCCCCGCGTTCGACATCTGTTACTCGCTCAAGGCTAATCCAAACCCGGCGGTCTGCGAGGTGCTCGTACACGCCGGGGCGGGCGCCGAGGTGAGTTCACCTGCCGAACTCGCGACTGCGCTGACGGCCGGGTTCGCGCCGCAGAACATCGTCTACGTAGCGCCGGTCAAGACGGCAGCCGATGTCGGGCAGGTGCTCCAGGCGGGCGTTCATGCCGTTGTGGCCGATGCGGCGTCCGATCTCGATCTCATCGAGGCCGCAGCACGAGGATTGGGTACCAACCCGCGTGTGCTTCTGCGCATCAATACGAAGGAGACACAGCCCGAGGCCAAGGAAGTGATGGTCGGCGGTCCGAGCAAGTTCGGATTCGATGAGGAACGTGTCTGCGACGAAGTCGCCTCAGTCCGGCTGGAACACACCCGGATTGCTGGAATTCAGGTCTACTCCGCGAGCCAGGTCCTCGACCGCGACTGGCTCGCCACGCACATCGGGTACGTGATGAGACTCGCGGGGCAGCTCAGCCGCGACATCGGTTTCAAGCTGGAGACCGTGGACTTCGGCGGTGGGTTCGGAGTGCCGCAGCAAGACCGCGACCATGAGCTGGACCTGGCCGGGCTTGCCGGGGCCATCGCACGCCCGCTGGCCGCGTTCCGCGCCGAGCATCCCCAATGCCGGCTGGTCTTTGAAAGCGGGCGCTTCCTTGTCGCTGAGGCCGGCGTGTTTGTCACTCGCGTGGTGCGCGTGAAGGAGTCGCGGGGTCGCGTCATCGCCATCTGCGACGGCGGGATGAACTCGTTTGCGCGGCCGGTGTTCATGCGCATCCAGCATCCGGCTCGGCTGCTCAACCGGCTGGACGAGTGTGCAACTGCCAACCTGGATATCTGCGGGCCGATATGCACGCCGCTCGACTGCATCGCCAGAGATGCGTATCTGCCGATGCCGGAACCGGGCGATCTCATCGGCCTGCTCAACGCGGGCGCCTACGGCTACAGCATGAGCCTGCTAGATTTCATGAGCAGGGGACGACCAACTGAGCTGCTGGCGGACGCAGGCGAGCTGCACAGAGCGTAGTCCGGGTCCGGATTAGTCAGAATTCAGAAACCAGATACCAGATACCAGAAACCAGAATTCAGAGCTTCTGTCCGGGCAGTCTGCATTCTGGTTTCTGATTTCTGAACTCTGCTCTATCCGAGGTCGCTAGCGGATGATTCTCGCGCCGGCGCGGTCGAGTGCCGGCGTCAACAGCAGCGAGTGGTATGCCGTTTCGAGCCAGTTCTTTTCCTGCATCTCCAAGGGCATTCTCACGGTGTGGGGCACTGCGGTCCGGAGCTTCAAAGCGAAGTACCAGTTCCAGATGCCTTTGGTGAATTTCGTGTCCGGGCTCGACGAGAAGCCCATGTTGCCCAGGGAAACGCTCTCACGCGTCGCTGAAGCACCCAGCCATTGGTTGACGGCGGCAAGCGTTTTCTGGGTGTTGTTGTTCGTGTAGTGAGTGGCCACTGCCATCAGTTCGAGGAACCGGCCCATATCCTCGCCTCGTCTACTGATGACCTGATCGGTCGCCGCAATCACGGTGCCGGGATGGTCTTCGAGCCGGCCCGGGGGGAGTGCGTCGGTTCGGTCGATGGTCGGGCAGCCGCGGAGACTGCTTATCCACGTCGCGGCCGGCTCCTCCAGCACCGCAGCGTCGCTCCGGCCGGATGCGAGCTCGGCCGCGAGCGCGGTCCGGTCGTCGGCTCGAGAGAATTTCACTTTGGTTGATTCGGGCTTGGGCGATAAGTCCTTGCCCGGGAGTGTCCCTACGTAGTCGATCTTCTCGTACTCGAGCGCCTGCGAGAGTCCGAGCGCGGCCATCGAATATTGACCGATGTAGCCGATCGTCGCCGGCCGGTCCAGCTTCTTCACCCACGCGATGAACTCCTTCCAGTTCGCAGCCGGGACCTTGGGGTTGACGAGAAGCAGGTCGCGTGCGTACTGGAGCGGGGCGATGATCCTCAAGGCCCGCCCCGCGAGGATGATCCCAAGCACATCCTCGGCTGCGAGTATCCCCAGCTGCACGGTGTCGGACAAGAGGGCGGCCATGACTTCGGTATCCGTGTCGTAGGCGGCCAGCCGGAGCGACATCGTGTCGCCCTTGTCGTCGAGAATGTTGTAGAGCTGATGCGGTTTGACTTCCTCCAGATACAGGCCGTAGCGAGCCTGGAAGTCCTCGGGGTAGAGGCAGGCGTTGAAGAGCGGCGCCGCATGGTCGTCGCGGTGATAGGCGACCGTGAGCGACGGCACGGCCCACGCAGCAGCGGCAAGCAGCAGCAGGACGGCCACGGTTCCAGTTACCAGTTTCATCATTTTCCTTTCAGGCGAAGGAGTTTGCCGGCTTCGGTTTCCTTCGCCGGACAATAACCAGGACGAGCACAACCGGGAGAGAGAGCAGCGAAACCAGTAGTGTCGCGACCCTCAGTCCGCCGAGGCGGGCCTTCACTTGCAGGACATGACGTCCCGCCGGGCAGCGGAGATACGTGAAGTGGTCGGCAGTCTCAAAGAACTGAACCGGTGTCCCGTCGAGCAGAACCTCGAGTTCGGGGTAGTAGCTGACCGCCACGCGCAGGAAGCAGTCGACATTGACCCTGAATCCGACGACGACATTCTGGTGCCGAATACTCGTGCTGTCAATCTCGACCGCGGGCAGGCCGGGCAGTGACTCGGGGCTGGTGCCGGCAAGGGCCGGTATGAAGCTCAGTTTGTTATCCGCTTCGTCAAGCTGCAGCGTGTCGAGCAACAGCCGCCAGTTCGCAGCCACTACGAAGCTCTGGTCCGGAACCAGCGTGTCCGGGGCGAACGGCGTGATTCTGCTCGCGGCCAGGACCAGATTCTGATGGGTCCGGCCTAACGCCAGCGGGGGCTCGCGTTGGGCCACGACAAACTCAGCATCCCAGTCCATCCCGTCTTTCAGCACCATGTAGAGTTTCCCGTCGCTAAGCGCGTTATTCCGCGCCAGGGCCGGCAGCGTTATCAGGTGGCTCGCGCCCATCAGCGCGAGGGCCTTGTATGTGTTGTCGGAGATGGTCTGTCCTCCCCGGGCGCCGACGTCACCCGTGATGTAGTCCACCCACGGATAGACGTGGAGCATCGAGCGCGGTGCGTACTGGTGATAGGGTAGTCCCAAAGGCGTGGGCAGTCCTCCGTAGATGACACCGACCGCGGGGTACCAGAGCGTGCGGCTGGCGTCGTCGATTCTCGGTTCCGGGATGTTCAAGTCGAGGAGCCGGGCGTGCGGTTCGCTGCTGACAATCGCGTAGATCTCCTCGCGCACGGACAGGAACTCGCTCCGGCTCATGAAGCAGGCGCGAGACACGGACTGAAGGCAGTCGACCATGACCACCCCGGCGATGACCGCAAAGACCACGACGGCGCTGATCCGTCGCCGGGACAGGACGCTGCGCACCAGCTCGTATGCGCTCGGCACCAGGAGTGCGATGAAGAAGACCACGAACAGGAGAAAGCTCGGGCGGCAGCCCGGCCGTGACCAGGTACTGCTTCTCCTTGAGCAGGGCCGGGCCGAAGGTCAGAAAGAGGCTGCCGACCAGGCCGAGCAGCGCCGGGACCTGAAACCGGAAGCGGCGGCGAAGGGTCACGGCGGCGACGGCGCCGAGAGACAGCAGAATCACGCTGAGCCCTACGTACACGCCTTCGTATCCGCCCCGCCGCGACTTGAACCCGAGCAGGACCATCCAGTCCGGAACGCTCAGGTTCAGATGCGTGATCGGGAAGCGGTGCCCGGCCTGTTCGGCCACGAACGGAATCAAGAAGAATGCCGAGACGCCGATGCCGGCCAGCGCCGCGGTGCCCAGCGCCCGCCATTCACCGTTCGTCCACTTTGCCTTTGCGATCCAGAACACCGCGAGGAACAGGAGTGCGTAGATGGCATACACGAGGTGGGCGAGGAACAGCAGGCCGACCCAGAGACCGAGCAGGAGGGACTGGCGGGTTTTCTCATTCGCGCCCGCGTCTTTCTCAGCCAGGATGCCCTCGACGGCGAGAAAGGCGAGCGGCAGCAGAAGATATACGAGCGCCTGCGGATAGTTGGCGATGCCGGTCAGGTACAGGGTACGCCAAGGCACAAACAGGTACACGATAGCACCAAGCGCCGGGCCGAATCCCGTTCCTTCCGACTTCGCTTCTGCGCGTACTTCTCTCCTTGCCAGGTACCAGTACATAGCCAGGGCGCTGGTCAAGTGCAGCAGGACCAGCAGGATGCGCAGCGCCAGCACCAGATTCCCGTCCGTGAGCAGGGCCAGCGGGCCGCCCAGGAAGTAGAACAATGGCGAATAGAACCTGAGTACCGGGAATCCGCAGTAGAACATGAAGGAGTAGAAAGGAGGAAATCCATCTTTGATGGCGTGATAGACCACGTCGTGGCGGGCCAGATTGGGCCAGGCGTCGACCGTGGAGGGATGCCCCGGCGCGACGAATGGATAGCAGCTGAGGACCGCCGCCAGCACCAGGAACCCGACTGCCAGCCAGGATGAGCGTGCGGTGCCTATCCGGTGATTGGGGCTCTTCGAGGTCCGCACGGGCTAATATAGCCGGCGCGCCGGAGGGGTCAATGGTGTCGACCGGAGATGCCGGCTTGATTGTTGCCGCCGGTGTGGCATACTTGAGCCTGATTCAGACGAAGGGAGAAGCGCGATGAAAGTAGCAGTGTTCGCTTTCAGTGGAGACCCGGCGACCTTCGCCCACGCGATGCTGAACGTGATGGACATGAAAGACCGGGGCCACGACGTCAAGCTGGTTGTGGAGGGCGATGCGACGAAGCTGCTGTCGCTTCTGCGCAACGAGACCAAGCCATTCGCTGACGTCTATCGTCGGTGCCGCGACTCCGGTCTTATCGACTGCGTGTGCCGGGCGTGCGCCACCAGGAACGGCGTCGTGCCGGTTGTCATTGAGCAGAATCTGAGATTCGGCGACGACATGGCCGGACACCCGGCTATGGCTGCGTACATGGAGCAGGGCTACGCGGTCGTGACGCTCTAGCCGTGGAGGCACAGCCGGGTCCGTTCGAGGCGCTCGCCGACAAGTACGACTCGTGGTACGACGGCAAAGGCCGGCAGGCGTTCGAAACCGAATTGGCGGCATTGCGGCCGCTGCTCGGCGAGCTGCCCAAGCCATGGCTGGAAGTCGGCGTCGGCACGGGCCGATTCGCGCAAGCGCTCGGAATCCCGCAGGGGGTTGACCCGTCCCCGGCACTGCTCGATAAGGCGCGGGCAAGAGGGATAGATGTTCTGTACGGCGAGGGAGAAGAACTGGTGTTCCGCGCCGGGAGCTACGGCGCGGTCTTCCTGCTGACGACGTGGGCGTTCCTTCGCGAACCGCGGAAGGTGCTCCGCGAGTGCCGGCGAGTGCTCAAGGCCGACGGCCGCCTGGTCAACGCCTATCTCGACCGCGACGGAAAATGGGGCAGGAGCTACGCGGAGCGCGGCCGGCGGGGTGACGCGTTGTTCAGCCACGCCCACTTCGACCGGTACGACGACGTGAAACGCCTGACCGAGCAGGCCGGGTTCGAGGTGGTCAAAACGGTGTCGACTTTGTTTCAGGGACCGGGTGATGCCGTAGCCACGGAAGAGCCTCGCCCCGGCTTTGAGCGCGGGGCGAGCTTCGTAGTCCTGGTGGCGCGTCCGGCTACTCGATAACCAGCTTTCGCGTCGCTGATTCGCCGTCGGACTCGAGCCGCAGCAGGTAGACGCCGGCCGGCATTGACCGAAGGTCAAGCCGGAATTCCGAATGACGAATCCCCAGTGACGAACCGATTTGACGGCCGGCGACATCGAAGATCCCCAAGCTGGCCTCGGCGTTGGCGGGCAAGGTGCATCTGATGCGGGCAGCTCTGCTGGCCGGACTCGGCTCTACTGACAGGGCGATATGTTCGCAGGGAGTCGGCCGTTCCTCGGCAATGCCGACCTCGATGTGTCCCGCTGAATCGGTCTTGAACAGCAGTATGCTGTCGTTGGGTGCGTCGGAAGTGCCGGCCAGCACGTAGCCACCGTCAGCGGTTTGACGGACGTCAACGGCCCGTTCCCTTCCGCTTCCGGGCAGGACGCTCGTCCAGACCGTGTCGGCGTTGGCGTCGAGTTTGACCAGCCAGGTGCGAGCCGAGTCGCTCCAGTCAAT
>Ga0208828_1000460_pt1 | contig 18095 bp, 16 predicted proteins | sample Kivu_160m_FD_185487 | JGI IMG/M metagenome (GOLD analysis project Ga0208828, IMG submission 185487) | Freshwater microbial communities from Lake Kivu, Western Province, Rwanda to study Microbial Dark Matter (Phase II) - Kivu_160m (SPAdes)... | ecosystem: Environmental > Aquatic > Freshwater >... | reverse complement strand
CACAACTGGATGAATTATTACACCCGATTTTAGATCCTGCAGCAGAGAAGAGCACAAAGATACTGACAAAGGGACTCCCGGCAGGTCCGGGAGGCGCAACAGGACAGGTTGTATTTACAGCGGAAGATGCAGTCGAATGGAAAAAACAAGGCAAAAAAGTTATTCTGGTAAGAGAAGAAACAAATCCGGAAGATATTGAAGGAATGAGAGCTGCTGTAGCGATATTAACTGCAAGAGGCGGAATGACATCACATGCAGCACTTGTTGCCAGAGGGTGGGGTAAATGCTGTATAGTCGGAGCAGGAAACATAGAAGTGGATTTAGAGAAAAAAGAATTTTTAGTCGATGAATTTGTTGTTAAAGAAGGAGACTGGATTTCATTGAACGGAACCCGAGGATATGTTTATCCCGGAGAACTACCTATGAAAGATGTAGACATAAAAAATCCTATACTTTCAAAATTCTTAAAGATTTGTGATGACTTAAGAGAAATGGGTGTAAGAACAAACGCAGATACACCTTCAGACGCCAAAAAGGCACTGGAATTCGGAGCGGAAGGAATAGGACTTCTAAGAACAGAGCATATGTTTTACGGAAAACATTCTGAAGAACCTTTATTCTTATTAAGAAAAATGATAATATCTACGACACTCGAAGAAAGGAAAGAAGCTTTAGAGGAATTATTCCCATATGTAAAAGCAGACATAAAAGGTGTTTTAGAAGCAATGGACGGACTTCCGGTAACTATCAGAACTCTCGACCCTCCATTACACGAATTCGTTCCTAATGATGAAGATGACAGAAAAAAATTAGCGGAATCACTGAGCATAACAATGGATGAATTTGTAGAAAGAACTGAATTACTGAAAGAGAGCAACCCGATGTTAGGACACAGGGGTGTCAGACTTGGCATTACCTATCCCGAAATAGTAGAAATGCAGGTTAGAGCAATTTTTGAGGCAGCTGCTGAGTTAATCAAAGAAAGGAAAAAACCGTATCCGGAAATTATGATACCGGTGGTCGGAATTTACACCGAGCTTAAGCATCAATATGAGATTATTAAAAGGGTTTATGAAGAAGTAATAACAAAATTCGGATTAAAAAAGATAAAACATTCAATCGGAACGATGATAGAAATTCCTCGTGCGGCGATTACGGCGGATAAAATTGCACAGTATGCTCAATTCTTTTCATTCGGTACGAATGATATGACTCAAATGGGTTTTGGTTATTCCAGAGATGATACAGGCGGATTTCTTAACGATTATATAGAAAAGAAGATTTTAAGAAATGATCCGTTTGCAATCATTGACAGAGACGGAATCGGCGAATTGATGAAAATTGCAGTCGAAAAAGGAAGAAAAATAAATCCTAAATTAAAAATCGGTATTTGCGGAGAACACGGCGGAGATCCTTCGTCGGTTGAATTCTGTTATCAGCTCGGATTAAATTACGTAAGTTGCTCACCTTACAGAGTACCGATTGCGAGATTAGCCGCAGCGAAGGCAAGCATAAGGAAAAACGGAAAAAAGAAGAAAAAAAAATAAATCTGAAATTTGACGCAAAAAAAGGGCTGTGAATTTATCGCAGCCCTTTTTATTATAAAAAACTTTTATGTTATACTATTTTTATAATTAAAATTTTATATTTCAGTCAGTCTTTTTAATTTTTATTCTTACCTTGTCACCCTTTCTTTTGATTTTAATATCCTCATCATTCAAATTCCAGTCCTGATATTTATTTTTCAAGTCATCCCGTATGTCTTCATCCGTCATATTTTTATATTTATCGGTTTCATCTATTAAAATTCTCAGATTTTTTACCCTGCTGTTTAAATCTGCCATATCAATTTCGTTCGTTTCTTTAATTTTTATTTTTATATCTTTAATTTTAGCTTTCAGGCTGTCCCTCCAGCCTGCTCTATCAATGCCTTTGATAATAATTTTCATTTCTTTCATATTAGATTCCAGACTATCCATAAATTCTTTATTGATATCATCCATTTTTATTTTCATCTTTTTTAAATTTCTCTTAAGACTATCCAAACACAATGAAAGATGTTTATCAATATTTATTTTAATTTTTTGTCCTTCAACCGAATCTATTATTATTTCCGGAATATTGATATCCAAATCAATTTTAAAGTTTTCAGTTGAATCCATTACATCAAACATCTCATCAGGTAATTCAGGAAAATCAAAATCGAAATCTTCGAATTTCAAGCAGTAAATCTCAGGCTCAATACAGGACAAAGCAGAATCAAGATATTTTTCTATATCAAGCTCTACTATAACAGTGCTGTCCGTATATAAAATATTTTTAGTCAAGTTATGACTTAATGCTGCAATAATGACCGAAACGCTGACTACAATAAAAATCAAAGCAGCTGCCGATAATATAATTATTTTTTTCATATGAATATTTTCTTATTTTTTTTCTGTTGCTGATTCAGGCAGTAATAAACCTTCATCATCATTTTTTTCTTTGTGTTTTTTAATTTCATCTTTCATTTTTTCTTTATCCGGTTGCATTTTTTTCAATTCCTCAATTCTCTTTTTATTTTCTTCTTTAAATTGTTTTTTATATTCGTAATTTAAATTTTCCAAATCCTTGTAATCTTCGATATCCAGTTCAATTTCTATTTCCGGAATTTCAATCGGAATATGCTCAACACCTTCCGGACTTATTTTCAGCTCAACAGGATCAGGGGTAAACACTATTATTTTTCTTTTATTTTCTTTATTACTTTCAGGAATATTTTTTACGTCTATTATAAATTTATTATCTTGTTTATCAAAAGTTACACCAAACGATTCAAGTTGTTTATCCAATTCAGATTTATCTTTTGCAGAATACTTTTCGACCTGTTCTTTAATTCTTTCGAGGTCAATTTTGACCTTTTGCATTTCTTCCTTAATATTTTGTTTTATTTCGGATTGAATTTTAATTTTTAAATTTTTATTCAAATTTTTCAATGAATCATAATTAAGTTTAACCTTTTCAGGAAAATCAACCATTACAGGAACATTTCCTTTTTTCAGTTTGTGAATTTCGACCATATTTTCGCTGATACCGGCATTTTCAAGTTGTTTTTTTATATCAGATTCAAATTGTTTTTCATTCAGTGGTTGAGCATTAATATTAATCTTAAACAATTCATTCAGCGCGGCACTATAAGCGGGAATTTGATATTCTCCTTTAATAGGTTTATAATCCACGTGTTTAATTTCCGGTATGCTGCTGAGTTCTTTTTGCTTCTGCAGAATCATATTTTCATCAGGTTCTTTAAAAATAATTTTATACTGATATTCTTTTCCCTTATCTGTTTCGACTTCTTCTACAACCATAGAGGAATTTTCCGTCCATTGCATTTTTTCCAGTTGTTCATTTGCAGCAATAACCATATCCTGCGGAGTTGAAAATGTCATAACATAACCAAGCGTTTGGCTTTTATTTACAGGATATTTCGAAAGGACAAAAAGCAGCACAAAAATAACTATTGACAGAGCTTTAGCTTTGTTCAGGGAAAGCAGACGAAACGCTTCACTGCCAAAAGCTTTTTTCCTGGTCGATTTTACAAAAACTCCGGAACTTCTAAGCCAATATCCCATTCTTTCGAATGAATCGCCGTAGTTTTTTTCTTTGAATTGATTTAAATATTTATCAACATTATTGTCCATTTTTCTCTCCGTTTTTTGAGATTAAATTCAGTGCTTCCTGCTCCAGGGTCTGATTTTTTCCCGGGAGTATTCTGTTTTTCAAGTGATGTCCCGCTTCCAGTTTCGTAATATATTTTCTTAATTTTTCTCTGCTGCGGCTTAATCTTTGTTTAACCGATGAAAGAGTATTTTCTCCCTGCATTTCTTTAATCTCTTCTATAGAAAAACCCGCAATCTCAAACAATATAATCGCAGACCTTTCCTTATAAGATAATCTTCCAAGAGCGAGCTGAAAAATATCCGTAATATCTCCGTTTTTTCTGTGATATAAATCCGGCAGTTCCGGAATTCCCTCATTAGTATCAATAGATACAAATTTACTCCAGAATTTTTTCCTGACATGAGAATAGAATGTTCTTGTAATTATTGTAAAGAGCCAGTTTCGGAACTTCAGGTCATCATTCAAAGTATCAAATTTTTCAATTGCTTTAACGATTGAATTCTGAAATATATCTTCAGCTTCCTCAAGTTTTCCCTTCCTGCTTAATGCTTTACAATATTTGAGTGCATCGCTGTAATGAGGTTTCAGCAGCTCTAAAAATTCTTCACTTTTTCGGGACATTTTGTTTATGTGTATTTCTTCTTATTAGACGAATATTTAATTTAAAAAGTTACAAAAAATTTTTAACGGAATATTAAACATGTATAGTTATTTCGGGAGAATCAGTTTGACGGTTTTGTAATAACATTCTCATATAAGATATTGCAGAAATACATAGAAGCGGAAACTAATGTGCACAGTTGTTATTAACGGATTTATTTACTTTATTTTTTGAGGATTTTGTTTAGTTTAATATTTCTTAACCATGCTTTATAGCCGAGCCTTTTTACTGGTGAGTTTTTAAACATTGAATCGAATTTCTTTTCGGTGATATTTTCAAGCTCGGAAATACTTTTTCCATAAATTCTTTCATCCGGAAAAAAGTTTTCATCATCAGTAAATATTTCGGTTTTATTATAAGGGCAAACCTCCTGACATATATCACATCCAAATATCCAACCATTGAGATTGACATTCCCGGGAATATTTTTCTTATTTTCGATTGTATGGTAGGCAATGCATAAATTTGCATCAAGTTTATAGTCATCGTACAAAGCACCGGTAGGACATGCTTCAATGCATTTCCTGCATTTCCCGCATAGATTTTCTACAGGTTTATCATAATCGAGTTTTTTATTAATCAGGATATTACCGATAAAGAAGAAACTTCCGAATTTTTTATTAATCACAATAGTATTTTTTCCCTGCCATCCGATACCTGATTTTTTTGCCCAAACTTTATCCATAAACGGAGCATCATCTATAAAATATAAAGTTTTAATTTCAGCATCGAGTTTTTCGATTTCGCAGCATACATTATTAAGTTTTTTGCTGATAATACTGTGGTAATCCCCTGCATTCCAGGCATATCTTGATATTTTAGTTTCCGATATTTGTTTGTAAGGTGTGTTGTACAGATATGCAAGCGAAATCACGGATACGAATTCTTTTCCGAAAAGTGAGGGATTAATTCTTTTTTCATAAGATTTATTAATCCAGTTCATATCCGCATTTTTTTTAAATGTAAGCCACTCTTTTAAAAAAGCGGATTCTTCGATAAGTACTTTTGTTTCGGAAAATCCGGTTTTAATGAAACCGAAACACTTACAGATTTCCTTAATTTTTGAGGAAAGGTTATTCAATCAAGCAGGATATATTTACGAAAAGAAAAATTAAAAATTAAATTGTGAATGATAATTTAATTTAATCAATATTGAAGACTCTGTTGAGTCTTGCAATTTTCATAAGTTCAATTACATTCTTATTCAAATTTTTAAGATAAAGTTTTTTTCCTTTTTCACGTTCAAGCCGCTCAGAAAAAAGTAAGCAGGAAAGCCCCGAACTGTCGCAACGCGTAACTTCTTCCAGGTCTATAATAAATTTGTTGTTTATTTCTTTTTGTAAAAAAACAAGTTCTGTTTTTAATTCAGCGGCAATCTCGTGTCCGAGTTTTTTTTCCTTGAGTTTGAAAATAGTTTTATCTTTTTTTTTGTCTATCTCAAATTTCATGATATTTGAATTTATTTTCTTTTCGGAGGATGTTCGCGGACAGTTTCCTTACTAAGAGTTGCTTTCCTGCTCAGTCTCAATTTTCCGATTTCATCAATTCCTAACAATTTTACTGTTACTTTATCTCCCGGTTTTATGACATCCTGAATTTTGTTAATTCTTTTATAATCTATTTCCGAAATATGTAAAAGTCCTTCTTTACCGTGAAATATTTCAACGAATGCTCCGAAGTCCTTTACGGATTTAACAGTACCCTCATATACTTTGCCGATAACCGGCACCTGAGTCATGTCTTCAATCATAGCGATTGCTTTTTGAGCATCTTCTTTAGAAATAGCGGCGACTGTAACTTTTCCGTCTTCTTCGATATCAATTTCGGAATTAGTTTGCGCAATAATGTTTCTGATTGTTTTACCGCCGGGACCTATTACATCTCCTATTCTGTCAACAGGTATATTTATTGTATACAGATGAGGTGCATATTTGGAAATTGATTCCCTTGGTTTAGATATCGTTTGATTCATTATATCAATAATACTTAATCTGCCTTCTTTTGCCTGCTCAAGTGCTTTTTCCATAATCTCAAAACTAATACCTCTTATTTTAATATCCATTTGAACTGCTGTGATACCATCAACCGTTCCTGCGATTTTAAAATCCATATCACCAAAATGGTCTTCAGTTCCCAGAATATCCGATAAAATAACGACTTTATCATTTTCTTTAATCAATCCCATCGCAATACCTGCAACGGTTTTTTTCAAATTAATACCACCGTCCATCAATGCAAGCGAACCTGCACAGACTGTTGCCATCGAAGATGAACCGTTCGATTCTAATATATCCGAAACAATTCTGATTGTATACGGGAATTCATCATATCCCGGTATCAGATTCTTCAAAGCGCGTTCCGCCAAATTTCCATGACCTATTTCTCGTCTTCCGGGTCCAAACCTTGTACTTACTTCTCCGGTACTGAATGACGGAAAATTATAATGCAAAATAAATCTTTTCGAGGAATCTCCGGCGAATCCTTCAACAATTTGTTCATCGCTCTTAGTTCCGAGTGTAAGCGTAGTTAAACTTTGTGTTTCTCCTCTTGTGAAAAGTGCGGAGCCGTGAGTTCTTGGTAATACGGATATTTCACAATTTATCGGTCTTATATCTTTCATATCTCTTCCATCGAGTCGTTTTTGCTCATCAAGTATCATCCTTCTCATATCTTCATATTGTATATCTTCGATTATTTTTTTTATTTTTTCTTCCGATTCGGGATATTTCTCGTTAAGTTCTTCTTTTACTTTTTCAAACAGATTCCTTATTCTATCTTTCCTTTCTTCTTTGGTAACAAATGACCTGTTCAGTTTTTTAATTTCATCAGCGCAAAGATTTTTGATATCATTTATCAATTCATTGTTTACATCTGTCTTCTGGATATTTCTTTTGGGTTTTCCTGCTTCGGAAGCAAATTCTTTCTGAAATTTGCATAATATTTTAATATGCTGATGTGCAAATTTAATTGCATCGATTAAATCCTCTTCGGAAATTTCTTTTGCTTCTCCTTCGACCATAACAATAGAATCTTCTGTACCTGCTACGACAATTTCGAAGTCACCGTTTTCGCACTGTTTATAAGTCGGATTAAAAATAAATTCTCCGTTCAACCGTGTAATTCTTACTTCCGAAACCGCTTCATCAAAAGGAATATCGGAAATCAGCAATGCTGCAGAAGCACCGACAGTTGAAATTACGTCCGCATCATGTTCGCCGTCAGCCGAATAAACGTTAATATTAATCTGTGTTTCGCAAATAAATCCTTCAGGAAACATCGGTCTGATAGGTCTGTCAACCAGTCTTGCGGAAAGAATTTCCTTTTCCGAAGGTTTTCCTTCTCTTTTAAAAAATCCTCCGGGTATTTTTCCTGCAGAAGCAGATTTTTCACGGTAGTCTACCATTAAAGGAAAAAAGTCCCTTCCCTCTTCAGGTTCGTCTTTTGCTACGACAGTACATAACGACATTGATTCGTTTAAAGAAACAAATACTGCACCGTTTGCCTGTTTCGCTACTCTCCCGGTCTCAAGTGTAATTATTTTTCCGCCTATTTCTATACTTTTTTTGTGTATCATATAATTTTTTACCTGCAAAATTATCCGTAAATTTTCATTTACAATAGTTACAGGTATGTTTTAATTTATTTTCTTAAATCAAGTTCTTTCACAATTTGTCTGTACCTTCCGATATCTTTATTTTCAAGGTATCTGAGTAATCTTCGTCTTTTTCCTACCATTTTCAAGAGCCCTGTTTTCGAATGATTATCTTTTTTATGGGTGCTGAAATGGCCTGAAGAAAGTTCATTAATTCTCTTTGTTAAAATTGCAATTTGCACTTCGGGTCTTCCCGAATCTTTTTCCCCCGCGCCGAATTTTTTAACAATTTCTTTTTTTTCTTCTTTTGATAACATTATATTTCCTTTATTTTTTTAATTTTTTGATTACAATAATCCTTGTCCTTTTTTATCTGCATTATTAGTTTTTCTGTTGAATCGAATTTCTTTTCAGTTCTTATATACTCTATAAATTCTATTTTTATTTTTTTCCCGTAAATATTTTCGTTAAAGTTAAAAATATTTACTTCCATGAAAGTTACACCTTCATCCGAAAATGTAGGTCTGTTTCCTATATTCATCATACCATAATACTTAAAGTCATTATATGTTACTCTGACAAAATAAACTCCGTTTTTCGGTATAAGTTTGAATTCGGAATCGGGTTTAATGTTAGAGGTTGGAAATCCAAGACTATTTCCCCGCCGGTTACCAACTATAACCTCCCCTTGAAGAAAATAATAATATCCAAGAAATTTATTTGCCTGTTCTATTTGTCCTTTTTCGATGAGTTCTCTTATGTTTGTACTTTTTATGAATTCTCCATTTAGCGTAAACTCATTAATCAAGTGAACATTAAATTTCAGTTTTTCTGAGAATTTCTGAAGAATTTCATAACCTCCTTCTCTATTTCTGCCAAAAAAATGATCATAGCCGACTACCAGGTCGCTTATTCCTACATTATTCACTAACATTTTCAAAAAATTTTCGGCTGATATTTTAGAAAACTCTTCCGTAAAATTTACAATAAAAACCAGATCTATACCGATTTCCCTTAATAAGGCTAACTTTTCATTCAAATCAGTCAGAATTTTTAATCCGCTGTGTTTATTTTTTAAAACAAACTGAGGATGAGGTTCAAAAGTAATCACAACGGATTTATATTCTGAAATCTTATTAAACTTTATACTAATTACTTCTTCGAGAACCCTTCGGTGTCCAAGATGAACACCGTCAAATGTTCCAACCGTTACAACATGATTCTGGCTAAAATATTCTTTATCTAATCCCTGAATTATTTTCATTATCGAATAAGGTTAAGCCAGATTCTTTATACAATTCTGAATCTTGCCAAAATCGGGTAATTTCCCTGCATCTTCCAATATTTCCATGTACTGAATCTTTCCTTCTTTATCTATAACAAACGCAGACCTCTTTGCCACACCTTTCATCCACAGGAAATCCTTGTAATCACATCCGTACTTTTCTATTACTTCTCTGTTAAAGTCGCTGAGAACGGGAATTTTCAACTGATTTTTCTTCGCCCATTCTTCCTGAGTAAATACAGAATCAACACTAATTGCAAGAACATCAGCATTCAAATTACTGTAAAAATCGAGTCCTTGGGATACCGAGCACATTTCCTCCGTACAAACACCGGTGAAAGCAAGCGGGAAAAATAACAATACAACATTTTTTCCTTTATAGTTATGTAGAGATATATCAACGATTTCACCGGTCAGGTTTTTTGATTTCAGCGTAAAATCGGGTGCTAAGTCACCTATTTTTAACATATATTTTCCTTTCGAATTTAAATTTAATATGTAAGTTAATTAAAATTAAAATCTTATACAATTCATAATATTATGTCTTTTTACATAAATATGGTAATTTAAAAGAATACATTATAACAATAAAAGAGTAAATAAAATCCCAAATTTTTTTAAATGCAGCTGACTGCGTTTCCGTATATTATACTTAACTACCCTGTTTGAATAATATATAATTTAATATTGAAAAATCAGCATCCGCCAAGAACTCTTTTAGATTCTTTCTTCTGCTTTACACCTTTGTTCTTATTGGCAAGTAAAATTTCCGGAATTATTTTACTTGCTTTTTCACGGAATCTATAAATATCTGCGTCTCTTCTTGAATTTATTTCCTGCAACGTACTAAAATTAATAATCTCCTGTTTGAATTTACTCAAACCACCCTGTAAAATCAAAATATTATCATACCCGAGCCCCGATGCAATATAAGCTGCCCTTTTCTCTGTTTCTTCATCATCTGCTACAAAAACGGATATGGATTTTTTCAATGTTAACAATCTTTTTGTATCCTTACCGAAAAGATTCTCAAATGTAAAATTCATAGAATTCGGAAAACTCATTTCTACAAATGCTTCCGTGTTTCTGAAGTCAAAAATCTGCAATCTCTTATCATTATCAATAATACGAAATGCAAATTCATCGATTGACATTTCAGCAGGTTTAAAAGAATTTAACATTTCAACATCCGAAGAATTTTTCAAAATTTCAGTTTGTCTGTCAGGCATCATAAAAGCCGACAAACCGATTATAACAGCAAGTATAACAAGTCCAGCATAAATACAAGCAGGTTGAAATTCCGAAAAATGTCTTTTATTTACTTTATTTTCAATTTTAGTTGTAATAATAAAAGCAAGAACTGCAATTGTAGTCAGAAGAAAAGCAAACAAAGACTGGGAAACTCCGATAGTTTCAAAAATCCTTGGACTACCCCAGAAACCTGCTTTGAACAGGTTTTCGAATAACGGATATCCTTCAGAGAATAATAAAACACCCAGAAATCCTCCTCCAATAAATATCATCCCGTCAATTTTCCCAATCGCAGCCCCGCAGAAACTTGTTCCGGGACAATATCCTCCTAAAACAAAACCGAGACCCATTATAAAACCACCAATAACAGCCGACCAGATATAAGTCGGATTAATATAAATTAAATTGATATCAAGTAATCTGAAATATGACAGAGTAATTATACCGAGCATAGCGGTTACACCCGCCGTAAAGAAAACTCTTAAGACGGTAAAGTCATACCCGTAAAACAAACCGACAAGTTTTTTCGAACTGGAAAACCCTGCCTGTTCGAGTATAAACCCGAAAGCAATTCCGATTAATAATGCTACGATAAGATTTAATTCATTTCCGATAATATCAGGAACAAAAGGTGCCATTGTGTTTTCTCCTTTCGATTAAATCCATAATTTTCTGAAAAAGTAAGCAAATGCATATGCACCACCGAATATGGCAAGCATGGTGATAATTCCTCCTGTAGACAGAACACCCATACCGCTAAGAGCGGCTCCGCTGGTACATCCTCTTCCGAGTTGTGCCCCGAAACCGAACAATGCTCCTCCAAGCAAGGCTGTAATTATTCTGATTCGGGCAGAAGATTTTGAAGAGTATTCAAGTTTTAGTTTTAGTCTGTTTGATATTAATCCCGATATAAAAGCTCCTATAATGACACCTGCTACTTCAAATACAAGCCAGCTTTTCAGAGGATTCTCGTTATGCTCCTGATAATATTCCTGATAATAATGTGTATTTGATGTATGACCGGGAGCTATAGAATGCACAACTGCAATTACAGTACTTTTAATTGCACCGCTTGCTCCAAGACCTCTTCCGGTAATAAATATCGTAATTAAGAGTAAAAGTCCGAGTAAAAATCCCGCCAGATACGGATTCATATATTTTATACTGTTCATAACTTATTATTTTTGTTGTTTTCAGAGTTTGTTGTGTTTTCAGATTCCTTTTGAGGTACAATTTCGGGTTTGTTATTAATTTCAACTGTAATTTTTTCATCCTTCTCATTTTCATTTTTCTGTGTATCTTTATCTTTTATTTCCAATATTTCTATAGTTTCTGCTGTTCCCTCATTCTGTACGTTTTTTTCTTCATCATATTCCATTTCTTCATATCCTGTTAACATAGCTTTAAGATTAGACGTAATCGTGGTACCGGTTGTAATCAGATAAAGATGCATAATAATAAAAGCAACCAGAGCAAAAGCTCCGGCAGTATGAAATAAAGCAATCGGTTCAAGACTATTTATATTAATAGATTCAATCCCTGTATCCTGCGGATAGCGATAATACATATAAAGCAAACCCGAAACCACCATCACGGGAATTACGAGAATTTTCAGGCAAAAATAAACAATTTTTTGCAGCGGATTCAATTTGCTTAATACTGTCTTTTTTGTAGGATGAGGTTCATCTTTAAATATTCCGAATAAATAATAATTAAGATATGATTTAATGTATTTTTTTGTTGGAATATATTGTCTCCACTCACCGGTTGAAAAATGCCAGAATATTGCAAATATTATCAATATAATAAAAGCGTATGCAGCAGCATTATGATAAGTTACTGCATTCAGATAACCGAAGAATTCATAAGAACCGTGTATCTCGAATCCCGTAAATACCAAAAAGAAAATAAGCAGAGCCTGCATCCAGTGCCAGAATCTCTCGAATGCTTTGTAAATATATATTTTTGTTGTCATAACTGAAGTCAGGTTATTTTTTTATTTCGATTCTTTTTCTGTTTCTAATCCTCAAAAAGCCGTGTACAACAACTCCGGCAAAAGTCAAAACCAACAGACTTTTTCCTGAAAATTCGATAAACGAACTGTAATCTCTTCCGGGAATATAAAAATCTTTCAGGTTTGCAATACGACTGTTATTCCTTGTATGACATTCAATACATTGAACGGATTTTTCTTTTTCTGAAACCATATGATTGATAAGCCAGTTCATTTGTGTTTCTATGAAAGAAATTTTCCCGCTGAAAGGAAGATTTACGTCTTTCATTCCGATTTCCGATGCTCTGTACCAATCAAAATCTTTCCAGAACGCACCTTCTCCTTTGTTATCCGCAAATAATTTCGGTTGAATCAAAATTCCGGTGACGGGATCGAAAGGTTGTTTTGCTTTATGAAGTTTTACCGGATAAATTTTAGATTCTTTATCTCCATATGAACCATTAAGAGGATTTAAAACCAGTGTTTTTGCAGTATCCTCGATTTTATCTCCAAGTAAGTAATGGCTTGCAGTCCCGTTAAACCATATATAATCCGGTTTAATATTTCTTTCCCATTTTGCTGAACCTTTAATAGACAGGTAAGTATAATTCCCGAACTCATCATCTTCTCTGTAAGGTTCTCCATTACTCAATTTACCCGCGGTAGACCAATCCCAGTACATTTTAGTAGAATTAACTTTAGCATATACCGGAATATGACAGGTCTGGCAGGCAACTTTTATTGTATGTTCATTAATAATATTTTGATCATGAGGTGTCTCGGTATGGCATTGTTCGCAAGTTGACCTGTTTCTGTTCATTGAAGACAGGGTATATATTTTTCCTAACATATTATGTTTTTCCGTTTTATGACAGGCGACGCACTGGAGGTTAACACCGTCGACTGCCATATGAACATCAACCTCCTTAGTCGGCTCAAACATTGCCATTTCGAGGTCACCGTGCTTAGTATTGTTTCCTCCGCCGCTAAAGAAATGACAGACTCCGCAGTTCGAACGTTTCGGTTTACCGACATTCACTGCAATATTATTCAAATCTACGGAAGGATCCGGTTCCCCGCCGAGTTCATCACCTTTAATATACGATTCCGTATTATCATGACAGACCATACAATCTATATTAACGGAATCTGTATATGCTTCCATTTTATGTGTCATTCCAAATCCGATATGACATTTTGCACAGCTTTTTTCGTTTCCTTTTACTCCAATGCAAAAATTATTTACTGCGTTTTTCTTGCCGATATATACAATACCTCTTCCTTTGATATATTCTTCCCGTTCCCAGCTCCAGTGATTGGATTTCATAAGTTCCTTGTGGGTTTCGGTATGGCAACTGAGACATGCTTTCGTAACTTCATTTGCATTGTTGAATTTTGTCTTCAGTACATCGAACTTTGAGTGGTCAACAGACGGTTTCACATCTTCCACGTATTGTTCCTCCAATTTATCCAGCACATTTATGTCTGTTTCTTTGTCCCTGATGAGCAGAGTAATTACAAGAATTACAACTATAACAAACAAAATAAATAACGAGAAGAGAATTTTTTTCATATTAAAAAAATATTTTATTACTTTTTATTCATTTGTTTTTTACCCACTGCTTTAATAATTCTACAAGTGTATTCAGTATTTCAACTGCAGTTTTCATTTTTTTTTCACTCAGATGTTCCAAAATCTTTCTGTTAAATTCGATATGGCTGTTTGATAAGGTTTTCATATATTTTTTGCTCTTTGCAGACAGGCATACCGTTATGTTTCTCTTATCTTTATAATTGACTTTCCTTTTAATAAGCTTTTTATTTTCAAGAGAAGTTACAAGATGTGTAATTCTTCCCGGTGTGAGATTTAGTAAAGCACATAATTCTTTAATTGGATAGAAATTTCTGTCCGTAAAGAGTTTTATCAATCTCAGTTCTCCTGGAGAAAGATTGAAATTAGATGCAAAATATTCTTCTTTGATATTACACAGTCTTGTTAATTCACAGAGTAATCGGGAAACTGTTTCGTATTCATTATATGACCCGGTGTTTTCGTTTTTCAAGCAGATTACTTTATACCCTAAAATAATATCTTTCAATAATTATTTCAAGGAAAATATTCTTAAAACCGATTTCAACTAAGGAAGTATCGAATATTTAAAATTGATATATTACATAATTTTTATTAGATTTAATTAAACTTAAATTTTAAAATCATGAAAAAAAATATATTATTATTTGTTTTAATAATACTTCCTCTTGCAATTTTTTCACAAGATTTTTCAAGTTCCAGGGAGTATTATTTCAATTATAAATCAGTAAAGAAATTACAAACAGATGTAATGGGATTTTATAACTACCTTGATGCCAAAACAGGTGATTATAAGTATGAAAAAATCGGTACAGATTCAGTTATTATATTTAACGGTTTTCCTGTAAGTTTTACAGGAAACTCATTTGAAGGGGGTATTTTTCTGAATATGGATACAGACCCGGAGTTTGAAATACTTTACAACGTAGGATTAAGTGTATATGCATTGAATTTTGATGGGACAAATGTTCCCGGCTGGCCCGTTACAGTGTCTTCATACTCTTTAGAAGGAGCACCTGCAGCAGGAGATATTGACGGTGACGGACAGGAAGAAATTGTAGTCACAAATCACGGAGCCACATCCGGCGGGTTCATATATGCATACAAGAAAAACGGGACACTTGTTGCCGGCTTTCCGATTAATCATGGTTACAGTTCCAGAACACCGGTACTGGCTGATTTAAACAATGACGGAAAAAAAGAAATTATCGTTAATAAAAGATTATACCCTGTTGGTGAAGTCTGGGTTTATAACGGAAACGGAACTGTTTATCCCGGCTGGCCGAAGCCAATAGGTCATGTACCCGCTTCCAGTTCTGCTGCGGGTGATATAGACAATGACGGATTTCCTGAAATAATATCAGAATCATATAATGCATTATATGTATGGAAGGCAAACGGAGACTCTATCCCGGGATTTCCGTTCTTTATGCCGAACAGCGATGTAAACTCTTATTCCTCGCCTGTTTTAGCAGATGTTGACGGTGATACTTACAGAGAAATAATATTCGGAACTCATGTTCTTGGCGGAGGAGGATATGTTTACATATTAAGAAGGGATGGTACAATTCTTTCAAACTGGCCTAAATACACAAACTACTGGATTTATACTCCACCATCCGTAGGTTACATCGATACGGATAACATACTCGACGTAGCTGTTGGTGACCAGATATTGAGCGCCACACCGATAGATATGCTTTATGCATGGAACATCAACGGAAATTCACTATCAGGATTTCCGGTCGGTCCGTTAAATGCATTAAACACACAGCCGATTATAGCAGATATTGACAATGATAATATTAATGAGTTAATAATAGACGACAATTCGACATCTTCCGGTAAAGGTCAGTATCTTGCCTTTAATCATAACGGAACACCTGTAACAGGTTTTCCCATATTAACTGAAGGAACTACATTCTTCAATATACCTTGTTTACTCGATATTGACAGAAACGGAATAATGGACATGGTTGGTGCAGGAAGGGAATCATCAACATCTTCAGTCTATATATATTTATGGAATATGCAAACTCCGTACGCTCCTTCAAAAATTACCTTACCGATGTATCAATATAATATAGGACACACAGGAGTTTACGGAACAGCTACTATTGTAAATATCCAAAGTAATTACTCAGATATTCCGGAAAAATATACATTGATGCAAAACTATCCGAATCCGTTCAATTCAATTACAAATGTTAAATTTAAACTAAAGTCAGGAATGCCTGACTTTAGTATAAATGCGGGATTTGCGGAAATAAAAGTTTATGATATTACGGGTAAGTTGATAAAAGTTCTGACGAGTAAAAAATACGAAGCGGGAGAACATACTGTCAGGTTCGATGCTTCGGGATTGCCGAGCGGGGTGTATTTTTACAGACTTACAGCGGGAGAATATAACGCTGTGAAAAAAATGGTTTTAATAAGATGATAGGATATTTTTTTCTTTTTTCGAAATAAGATTTCTTTAGAATCCGTAATTTGTTTTAATACTTGATTTTATAATTTAATGTGTTTAGTTTTAAATTAATTGATGTTTATGGGATTATGCGGATTTCACAATAAGGGGAAACGTATTAATGTGCTGTTAGAAATGTATATTTAAAAAACGGCAACAGAAATATAAGAACAAACAAAAATGGAAAGCAAAAGGATAAACAGGCTACTTGACGGGGTGATATACCTGCTGTTGATAATTTTCCTGTCATCGTCGGGATTCAGCGATATGCCTCCGCCCTCGGGGTGGTATCAGCAAAATATGACGAATTGGTTGAATAATATTAATAGTTTAGTTTTTACTGACAGTCTTACAGGATATATTGCAACTGCCTCAGATCAGGCGGGACACAATTATATACTTAAAACAACAAACGGCGGAGAAAATTGGTTTGAATTATTATATCAATATAATATAGCAGGATTTCGAAGCATGAAATTCATAAACAAAGATACAGGATTTGTTCTCGGATTAGATTATTTGTATATAACAAAAAATGCAGGTGTTAATTGGTACACAAAATACATACCTGCTATACCATCAGATATGTATCCATTAAACGTTGACACAATATTTTGCGTAGATGAGCAGTCGATAATCGGAGGATTTTATAGAACTACCGATGGAGGAACAAGCTGGACAAAGTTAATAAATTTTGGTTCCGGAAATCCTACAAGAGTATATTTTTATGATAAAAATAACGGTTTTATAGTAAGATGGAACGAACTTCATAAAACAACAAACGGAGGATATAATTGGTTCGGGATACCTACGGGAGGAAGATTTGATGATATATGTTTTATTGATTCCTTAATTGGTTATAAAACTTATGTTTCAATAAAAAAAACAACAGACGGGGGATTGAACTGGACAGTTCAGCAACTTCCTCAAACATTTGGAACAAGTGCAACAACAATTAGCGCAATAAATAAAGATACCGTCTGGAGTACGGGGGGAGTCTTATCCTCAAACGGATATAAAGGTATTGTATATATAACGACTAATGGTGGTGAGAATTGGGGTTTTCAGATACCATTAGTTAATTCGACTAATAGTTCCCAATATAAGTATATTTATTTTATAAACAGTAAAAACGGCTGGGCTTATTTGAATTATGCTTATTTAGACACAATCAGAGGTGTTCACACGACAACCGGAGGTTCCGATACGACAATATATACATCCGTAAATAATAACATTTCAATATTAAACAGGAATTACGAATTGTTTCAGAACTACCCGAACCCGTTTAATTCAATTACAAATGTTAAATTTAAAATGTTAAATTCAGGATTTGCGAAAATAAAAATATATGATATTACGGGTAAGATGGTAAGAGTTCTGACGAGTAAAAAATATGAAGCAGGAGAACATATCGTCAGGTTCGATGCTTCGGAACTGCCGAGCGGAGTGTATTTTTACAGATTACTGATAGACGAGGGCAGAGAATACAGAGAGACAAGAAAATTAATATTGATAAAATAAAGAACAAAGAAAATGAAAACAAGAATAATTTTGCTTGTAATAATTTTAACTATGATATTATCATATTACTT
>Ga0208828_1000457_pt1 | contig 18169 bp, 14 predicted proteins | sample Kivu_160m_FD_185487 | JGI IMG/M metagenome (GOLD analysis project Ga0208828, IMG submission 185487) | Freshwater microbial communities from Lake Kivu, Western Province, Rwanda to study Microbial Dark Matter (Phase II) - Kivu_160m (SPAdes)... | ecosystem: Environmental > Aquatic > Freshwater >... | reverse complement strand
TGCCGGGCGGGCTGTAGCCGAGGAGACAAAGAAGCTTCTCGATAGTGTTGTCGGCAAGCGTATCCTGGTCATAGTTGGTACAGGGAATAATGGAGGAGATGGCCTTGTGGCAGGCCGTTATCTTGATGATTGGGGGGCTGAGGTCAGTCTCTACCTGTGCAAGCAGCGTTCAGCAGATGACAAGAATCTGAAGCTAGCTAAGGAGCGAGGCATAACTATCGTTCAAGCTGATCAAGATGGTGATTTAGCCAGGCTGGATGGCCTTTTAGGTTCTTCAGAAGTGGTAATGGACGCTGTCTTCGGTACGGGCAGGAGCCGGGCTGTCGATGGTGTTTTTAAGGAAGTGCTGACCAGGGTGATGAAGGCTAGACAGGAAAATCCAGAGCTTTTGCTTATCGCTGTGGATGTACCCTCGGGACTTGATTCTGATACCGGGACTGTCGACCCAAGCTGTCCCTATGCTGATGTTACTGTTACCCTTGGTTATCCCAAGCCTGGATTATTTAACTTCCCCGGTGCTGAAAGAGCTGGTAAAGTTATTATAGCTGACATTGGCATACCACCGAGTCTTGCAGAGAATATACTGACCGAGCTAATAACCGAGGATTGGGTTAAATCGGTGTTGCCCAAGCGCCCTCTTAGCGCGAATAAAGGGAGCTTCGGCAAAGTACTGGTGGTTGCTGGCTCAATCAACTATATCGGAGCTGCTTATCTTGCCTGCATGGGAGCAGCCAGGGTGGGGGCTGGTCTGGTAACATTATCTACCGCCTCGAGCTTGCAGCCAATTCTGGCAGCGAGAATGACCGAGGTAACTTACGCTCCCTTGCCGGAGGCTGAAGCCGGCATAATTGCGTCTAAAGCCGCATCTGTGCTAAGACAGTGGTTGCCCGGATACGAAGTCTTGCTTATGGGTTGCGGACTGGGACAAAAGGCTCAGGTTGCAGGATTCGTAAAGTCTGTTCTGTTTGGTCTGTTGCCAGGTTCCTCTCCAGCCCTGGTTATTGATGCTGATGCCTTGAATGCGCTAGCCCAGATACCAGATTGGTGGCAGAAGCTGAGTCAGGATGCTATACTTACTCCACATCCGGGTGAGATGGCACGGCTGACTGGAGTTTCGGTGGATGAGGTGCAGGGGCAGCGTCTTGAGGTTGCCCGGAAAGCGGCTATGGAGTGGCGAAAAGTGGTTGTGCTTAAGGGTGCGTATACTGTTGTGGCAGCATCTGATGGTCGCGCTAGAATCAGTCAGATAGCTAACTCGGGGTTAGCCTCTGCGGGAACTGGCGATGTGCTTAGCGGGGTAATTGCCGGATTGGTGGCTCAAGGCCTGTCCCTCTTTGATGCTGCGGCTTGCGGTGTCTATCTTCATGGTCAGGCGGGGGAAATAGTAAGGCGGGAGATGGGTGATGCCGGGATGATGGCTGGTGACCTTTTACCAGCCTTACCTAAAATAATAATGAGACTTAAACAGTTAGAAACATCTTAAGGTTTGGCGAGTGTAATGTTATTGGCGGTTGATGTTGGCAATACAAACATAACTATTGGCGTCTTTGATGGTAGTAAGTTGAAGGCTACCTGGAGGGTGGCTACTGGTGTTCATCGCATGGCGGATGAGTATGCCAGCTTGATGCTGAATCTTTTCGAGCGCCAGGGTATTTCTGCCTCGAAAATTACTGATGCGATATTGTGCAGTGTTGTTCCTCCGCTGGTAGGAGTTTTCGAGGAGATGTGCCGACGCTACCTAAAGGTTTCTCCTTTAGTGATAGAAGCGGGCGTCAAGACAGGGGTAAAAATCTCTATGGATAATCCAAGGGAGGTTGGCACTGACCGAATAGTGAATGCGGTAGCCGCTCATCAGCTATACGGTGGCGCGGTGATTGTAATTGACCTGGGCACTGCCACCACTTTTGATGCTGTATCTGAGGAAGGAGATTATCTTGGTGGTGCCATTGCTCCGGGAATTGCTATTGCCACGGAAGCTCTGTTTTCTCGAACTGCCGTGCTGCCCCGTGTGGAATTGACTCATCCCAAACGGGCTGTCGGCAGGAATACGGTGGCGGCTATGCAATCCGGCATAGTCTTTGGTTATGCCGGTCTGATTGAAGGTATTGTAACCAGGATTCAACAAGAACTGGGAGGTAAAGCTAAGGTGGTGGCTACCGGTGGCTATGCTGAGCTTCTGGCTCGGGAAACATCGGCAATCGAGGAGGTAAATCCTGACCTGACGCTTATAGGTCTGCGTTTAATCTACGAGATGAACAAAGAAAAGGATTAGGGATATGGGACTGAACGGTAAGACTGTAGTATTGGGGGTAACCGGCAGTATCGCTGCTTATAAAGCCGCCGAACTGGCCAGCCAGTTGACGCAAGCAGGGGTTAGAGTTGAGGTGATTATGACCGCAGCCGCTACCGAGTTTGTAACACCGCTGACTTTCCGTAATATTACCGGCAGGCCTGTGGTTACCAAGATGTTCGATTTGGCTTCTGAATACAGCGTGGAGCATGTAGCTTTAGCCCAAGCCGCTGATGTGGTGGTTATAGCTCCAGCTACAGCAGACATTATTGCCAGGATAGCTGCCGGCATCGCCGATGGCATGCTCTGCTGTACTGTGCTGGCGACAAAGGCACCTGTTATCGTGGCTCCAGCGATGCATGCCGGCATGTATGAGAATCAGGTAACTCAGGATAATCTGGCTAAACTTAAGGCTCGTGGTTTCACCATCGTCGGCCCTGATTACGGTCGGCTAGCCTCGGGTGGAACAGGTCTGGGACGCCTTGTCGATATAAACGAGATTTTAGGTGCTATCCGCCAGGTTCTGGATAGAAGTCGTGACCTGGCTGGCAGACGAATTGTGGTCACCGCCGGCGGCACCCAGGAACCTGTCGACCCGGTTCGCTGCCTGACTAATCGCTCTTCCGGCAAGATGGGTTATGCACTGGCTGAAGCCGCCAGAGACCGAGGCGCTCAGGTAGTGCTGGTTAGTGCGCCCAGTGCTCTTCCAAAACCTGCTGGCATGGACGTAATGAATGTTGATACGGCTCAGGAGATGTATGGTGCGGTGAAGAAGGCTGTAGCTAAAGCTGACGCTTTGATAATGGCAGCGGCAGTGGCTGATTACCGCCCCAGGAAGGTCTCTAAGAGCAAGATTAAGCGGGAGAGAGCTTCTGGCTTGACGCTGGAACTGGAGAGGACACCAGATATCCTGGTTGAGGTTAAAGGGAAATTCCTCCGCGTTGGCTTTGCTGCCGAAAGTGAAAATCTGGTAGCTAATGCCAGAGGCAAGCTTGAAAGGAAGCGACTTGACCTTATCATTGCCAATGACATCACGGCTAAAGATAGCGGCATCGGTGCTGATACCAACCAGGTGGTAATAATTGACCGTAAGGGTAAAGTCGAGAAATTACACCTATTGCCCAAGCGGGAAGTGGCGGACAGGATTCTGGATAGGGTAGCCCAGTTTTTGGGCAAGAAATAGTTGTAACTAATAGTTTTGGAAGTGATGTGGTGGGCGACCCTGAGGGGTCGCATTTTAACAATATATTGTCACTCTGAGCAGAGCGAAGAGTCTGGATAGATTCTTCGGTCGCTCCGCTCCCTCAGAATGACAGAGAATGAGTATCTAATAGTCGTTCGTCCAGGTTAAAACGTGGGAGAAATATTAACATATGTTTGAGATTCCAAAGGCTTATGAGCCAGGTGAAGTTGAGCAGAAGTGGTATAGCTTCTGGATGGAGTTTGGCTACTTTACTCCGAAGATAGACCGCAAAAAGAAACCTTTCGTCATCATTATGCCACCGCCCAATGTCACCGGTGAGCTTCATCTGGGGCATGCGCTGACGGCTACCCTGGAAGACATCATGATTCGGTGGCACCGGATGAAAGGCGAGCCTGCGCTGTGGCTGCCTGGAGTCGACCACGCTGGCATCGCCACGCAGGTTATAGTGGAGCAGAAGCTGGCTGAGCAGGGACTTGACCGTCATAAATTAGGCAGGGAGAAGTTTATCGAGCGTGTCTGGGAATGGGTGAAGAAGTCGCGGCAATCAATCACACATCAGCATCAGCGATTAGGGGCTTCCTGCGACTGGACACGCGAGCGATTTACCCTTGATGATGGTCCCAGCCGGGCGGTGCGGACTGCCTTCGTCCGACTATATGATAAAGGCTTGATTTATCGAGGTGAGCGGATTGTAAACTGGTGCCCACGTTGCCAGACCGCCCTTTCTGATTTGGAAGTCCAGCATAAAGACATAACCGGCAATCTATATTATCTCCGTTATCCCATGGCTGATGGCGATGGCTATGTCACTGTGGCTACTACCCGACCGGAGACCTATCTGGGCGATACTGCCGTGGCGGTGAATCCCGATGATGCGCGCTTCAAGACCATGGTGGGCAAAAAGGTTGTCCTTCCAGTTATCGGCAGGGTGATTACTATTATAGCTGATAGCGCTGTCGACCCCGCGTTCGGCACCGGTGCGGTTAAGATTACACCCGGTCACGACCCGGTGGACTTTGAAATGTCGGAGCGGCAGCATTTGCCGATAGTAAAGATATTGAATCCTGATGCCACCATGAACGAGCAAGCTGGTCCTTATGCCGGGCTTGACCGTTTTGTCTGTCGGCAGAAGGTATTGGCTGATTTTGAAAAGGCTGGACTGCTGGAGAAAATTGAGCAGCATCATCATTCCGTGGGGCACTGTGGTCGTTGTCAGACTATGGTGGAGCCTGAAGTTAGCAAGCAGTGGTTTGTAAAAGTGGCACCACTGGCTGAGGCGGCAATTAAGGCTGTCAACGACGGTAAAATTGCCATAGTCCCGGAGCGCTTCACCAAGGTTTATCTCAACTGGATGGAGAATATACGTGACTGGTGCATCAGTCGGCAGCTTTGGTGGGGACACCGCATACCGGTGTGGTATTGCCAGAAATGCAATGAGCTGACGGTGGCCATCGAAGAGCCTTCAACCTGCAGCCACTGCGGCTCCAAAGATATAATTCAGGACCCCGACGTGCTCGATACCTGGTTTAGCTCGGCGCTCTGGCCGCACTCGACTTTAGGCTGGCCTGAGGATACCGAGGACTTGAAGTATTTTTATCCCACATCGGTTATGGAGACCGGCTATGACATATTGTTCTTCTGGGTTGCCAGGATGATTATGATGGGGCTGGAGGACACTGGAGATATTCCCTTCCACACTGTCTATCTGCACGGGCTTATTCGGGACGAGAAGGGCGAGAAGATGAGCAAGATGAAGGGGAACGTCCTTAACCCAAACGACGCTATAGATGACTATGGCACTGACGCACTTCGCTTCGCCGTAACCACCGGCACTTCTCCTGGAAATGACATCAATCTTGGCCCGCACAGGCTGGAAGCCGGGCGCAACTTTGCCAACAAGATGTGGAACGCCGCCAGGTTTGTTCTTCAAAGCCTTGAAGCCAATCCGATAGGGAGCGGAGCCTTAGCCAGGTTAACGCCAAAGCGTTCAGCACCGATAGAGGACCGCTGGATTTTGAGTCGGCTTCATCGCCTAGCATTAAGTGTGGATGAGTTGATGTCTAATTTTCAGTTCGGTGAGGCTGAGAGGCAAATCCACGACTTTTTCTGGGGCGAGTTTTGTGATTGGTACATCGAGATAGCCAAAATCCGCCTGTCCCGGTTGGATTATTCACCGTTGCCTGTGCTGGCTTTGGCTCTGGATACTGCGCTGCGGTTGCTCCATCCTTTCATGCCCTTCATCACCGAGGAGCTATGGCAGGGTTTGAAGCAGCGTCTGCCTGAAGGTAGCCTCGATTCAGCTTCAATAATCATTGCGCCGTACCCGATTGGCAATAAGAAATTTGCCGATACTGAGGCTGAGACGGTGATGGCTTCGGTTATAGAAATCATCCGCTCCATACGCAATGCCCGGGCTGAGCGCAAGGTGGCAGCAGGCAAATGGATTGAAGCTCGTGTCTATGCCGATAAACTGCAGTCGGCTATAGCCGCGCAGTCCGAAGCTATAGAGGCCTTAGCCAAAGCCAGACCGCTGGCTGTTTTGAGTCGCAACCAGCGGCAGACAAAGGAAGAGAAAGCCCTGGTGCTGGTGCTGAAGGAAGCCGAGGTGGTCTTGCCCTTAGCGGGCATGGTTGATGTTGCTGCCGAAAAACGACGTTTGGAAGGCGAAGTCAGCACGGTTGGGAATGAGATCGTTCGCCTGGAGCAAAGACTGAAAGACGAGGCTTTCGTGGCCAAGGCACCAGCAGAGGTTGTGGACAAAGAGCGAGGTAAGCTTCAAGCCGGTAAAGACAAGCTGCTCAGACTGAAGCAGGAGCTTGATCAGCTTAGCTGATGTAAATTCCGAACCCCAGGCTTGGGAAAATCCTAAGCTCTAAATCCCAAATCCTAAATAATACCAAAATCTGAGTTCTCTAAATCAAAAACCTAGTGTTTAGGTTATTGGCATTTAGCTATTTGAATTTGTTTAGAGATTAGAAATTAGGATTTGGAATTTGGGTGTAGGCATGGAGGCTTAAACATGAATGACTGGAACCCGCAACAATACTTGAAGTTCAAGAACGAAAGAACACAGCCTTCGATAGACCTCGTGTCACGAATTATGATAAATGACACCGAGACTATTGTCGATGTCGGATGCGGGCCGGGGAACAGCACTCAGATTCTACGTGGAAGATGGCCCAATGCAGATATAGTCGGCCTGGATAGCTCACAAAAAATGATAGAAAAAGCCCGTGAAGATTATCCGAGCCATAAATGGATGGTTGGAGATGCTTCGGATTTAGATACGAATCAGAAGTATGACATTGTTTTCTCAAATGCAACATTACAGTGGGTACCAGACCATGATGTTTTAATACCTAGATTATTCGATGCGGTAAAAGAAAATGGTGTTCTGGCGGTACAGGTCCCGGCTAACAATGAATCACCTCTACACAAGGCGCTATTAGGTGTTGCCCGGAGCCAAAAATGGAAAGGACATACTTCAGGCTGCGAAAAACTGCTGACTTACCACAGTGTTGACTACTACTATAATGTACTCGTTTCGCTGACCGATAATTTTGATATATGGGAGACGACGTACTATCACGTTCTCGAGTCTCACGAAGCCCTGCTCGAGTGGTACAGTAGCACCGGAATGAAGCCGTTTCTTGAGAGGTTGCCGGATGATGAGGCCAGGGCTGAATTTGGGAAAGAGATATTAATGAAATGTAAGTCATTTTATCTGATTCAAGATGATGGGAAAATACTGTATCCATTTAGAAGGCTGTTTTTCACGGCAAATAAATCTACTGGATGAAAATTGGTGGTATTGTGACCCTGCATTTTACTAAATTTGGTTCTTTGGATTTTGATACTGTTTGGGGCTTGATGCCTGAAATTTGGGATTTGGGGCTGGGTTTTCAATCGTGTTGAGAGGGTGGCTTTTTGGCTACCAGGTTGCGTTGCATTTTTATCAGGGCTTTCTTGGTGTCGCTGGCTACGCGGGACTTATCGCACCTCTTTATTCGGTATTTGAATAGCCAGTAGGTGAACTCCTTCATCTCGCCCAGGGTCATAGATTTGCGCTTCGGGTATTTTTTTTCTTTTCTGAAGCTGTCGAGCAGAGTCTGCTGGTTATGGCTGTAAATACGACGGTAAGCTTTATCCAGTATGTCCTCATGCTTGGTTGAGCCTGATACCAGTCTTTCTTTTCGAATCTCGTCAACCACAGCGGCAATCAGGTTTTCCTCAACGAGCACGCCGTAGAGATAATTGAGATAAGCTCGATATTTAACCGAGCCTATCAATTTCTTAAATTCCTCCCTGGTCAACTCCAGTGGCGGCAGGTCGAAGAAAAGGAGGTTGATTCTTTCGTCCTCTGGAATAGAGCCGCTTATCTCATCGCTCAGGCGCTCCGCCAGCAACAGCCAGTCAAAAGCCTCGCCATCAATCAAGTAGCGGAGATGGCGTCCGTGATAATCCTCCTCAGGGCTTTTCCACAGCTTGATAGATTCCAGCAGAGCCATATACCAGTGCTTGCCGTTAGACACAGCTTGCTTGAGATGCTCTATGGCTCTGGCATCGCCCGCAGCCGTGGCAGGTGTGTTTTTGGCTTCTTTTGGTGACATTTCGATTAACCTGTTTTAAGTAGAGATTTTACCATATTTAACGATGAGAACTGCTGCTGGGTCCATTCGGCTATAGGAGCCTCGTTGCCGAAAATCTGTTTCACAATCTCGGCTGGAGATAAGCCTTTTTCATGCAGCTCCATGACTTTCCGCCCTAATTCCTCGAGGTATTGGATGGTCTGTTCCAGTACAGGCACCGGCTCAGTTCTCACCTTGCCCGGTGCCGGAAAGAGTATTTTTGGCTTTAAATCCCTCACTTTTTTGAGGTCGGCTATTATTTGCCGCACGTCGTCCATAGGTCGGACTACGTTGGGGCGAGTGCCGACAAACAGGTCCCCGGTAAAAATCCAGCCCTGCTTTCTCTCAAACAGGCAGATGTGGTCGCGGTCATGGCCTGGAGTAGGTATTACCTCGAAACGAAAATGCTGGGTAGTAACTGTATCGCCGATTTCCTTAACCTGGCTGGGCACAGGATAGCCCCAGACCTCTTCCTGATAGGGATAGAGCGTAGCCGTCCGGTTTATTTTGTTCACTGCCAGCGGATGAGCCAGAAGCTCGACGCCGTATCTTTCTTTGAGCAGGGCATTGGCGGCGATATGGTCTTCATGATAGTGGGTGTTGACCACGGTTTTTACACCTTTGTCTTTTAAGAACTCGGTCAACTCCTCGGCGGTGTACGCCGGTCCGCTGTCTATCAACAGGCTGTCCACCAGGTAGGCGGAGACAGTGCCGCCGGGATTGTCCGGATAGCGGCACAGCCTGATCTGGGTTACCTGTCCATATTCTGTGACTTCAAGCAAGAGTATTTACTCCAGTCCAGGTTTCCAATCGGGATTATGAATTTTGCCACCCTCACCTTATTCCTCTCCCGTCGAGGGAGAGGAAATATATAAAATCCTCTCTCCCCCGGCGGAGAGGAAATATACAAAATCCTCTCTCCCCCGGCGGGAGAGAGTTAGAGTGAGGGGGGTTCTTTACCTGGATTAGGATGGAAGATGAGCATTGCTGAATGACCTCATTATAACATGGCATCTGGCGGTCGTCAGCCGTGGCAAGGCTGTGGCTATATTTGTCTAAGTGTGACTCCTGAGGAAGGCTAATATGTCTTCCAGTGGCCTGGTATTCAGTATATCTTTAGCCTGGCACCAGCCGCGGCGAGCCACGCCGACGCCGAAGCGCATAAAGCCTAGATGGGCAGTGCCGTGGGCGTCCGTGCCCATGATTAGCTTCACTCCCAGCTCCCGAGCCCGGTAAACGTGTATATCCTTCAGGTCGAGTCGGCTGGGCATGGCGTTTATTTCCAGAGCTTTATCGTATTTGGCGGCGGCTCGGAAGACAGCTTCCATGTCAACGGCTACTGGCTCTCGCTCACCCAGCAGGCGGCAGGTGGGATGGGCGATGGCGTCAATATGCGGGTTTTCAATAGCTCCCAGTATGCGCCTTGTTATCTGCTCCTGGCTTTGAGTCATGGCTGAGTGTATGGCGGCAATCACGATGTCGAGGTCGGCTAAAAGCCCATCGGGCAGGTCTATGCTGCCATCGGCGCGTATGTCCACCTCAGTGCCGGTGAAGATGCGGATTCCCTTTAGCTGTTTATTGAGCTGCTTGATTTCCTCTATCTGCTGTCGCAGTCGCTCCTCATTAAGTCCGTGGGCAATTCCTCTGCCAGCTGAGTGGTCGGTTATGGCCATGTACTGGTAGCCGAGGGCTTTAGCTGCCCGAGCCATAGCTTCGATTGAGTCTCTGCCATCGCTCCAGTCAGTGTGGACGTGTAAGTCTCCCTTTATGTCTGATAGCTCCACGAGCTTCGGTATTTCGCCTTTCTCCGCCAGGTCTATCTCGCCCTGGTCCTCCCTGATTTCCGGTGGAATGTATTGAAGTCCCAATCGGCGGTAGAAAGCTTCCTCGGTGGCGAATTTCTCCAGCTTTTCGGTCTTGGTGTCGGTTATGCCGTATTCGCTCAGCTTAAGCCCCCTTTTCTGTTCCCTGGTTCTCAGTGTGACGTTGTGCTCCTTGCTGCCGGTGAAATACTGGAGCAGCGAGCCGAAGGAGTCATGCTCCACCATTCTCAAGTCGGCTTGAAGTCCGCCGGGCAGTATGACGCTGGCTTTGGTGGGACCTTTAGCCAGCACCTCCATTACCTGAGGCAGAGCGACGAAGGCATCGATGACCTTTTCGGGGTTATTGGCGGTGCCCATGAGGTCTATATCGCCCACCGTCTCCCTGAAGCGGCGCAGGCTGCCGGCAGCGGTCAGGTTCTTCACCCCGGGCAGAGGACGCAGGGCGTTTAAGACTTCGTCCACCACGGGCAGGGCTTCGCCTATGGGTATGCGCCGGTCTTTGCGGCGCAGGGCTTCGATTTGCTGGAGTATGTTTTCGGCTGTCTTATCGCCGAGGCGGAACAGCCCGGCAACACGGCTGTCTTTGATAGCTTTTTCCAATTCATCCACGGACTTAATGCCGAGCTCATTGGAGAGCCGATTTGCCGTCCTGGGTCCGATGCCCGGTATTTCCAGCAGTGTAGTTATGCCTTCGGGGAACTCAGCTTTAAGCTCCTCGTAGACACGCAGTTTGCCGGTGTTAACCAGCTCAATGGTCTTTTTAGCTATCGCCTCGCCGACGCCGGGTATAGTTTGCAAGTCCTCGCCCTCCTGGAGCATGATTTCTATCTCTTTAGGCAGGTGCTCGAAGGTGCGGGCAGCCCGCTGGTAGGCTCGGATTTTAAATACGTTCTCCCCCTTAAGCTCCAGCAGGTCAGCCATGTCCTGGAATACTTTAGCGATGGCGGTGTTTTTCATTGGCATATGAATAGTATAGGACGGGAGTAGTTTGTATGCAATTAACAGCCGGGATGTTCCGACGGATTCCTAGTCCATTATTTTACTAGTACCTAAAGTATTCTATTTTGCTTTTAGGTAGGTGTATAATCATGACAAATAATCAGTTGTGATTGAGACGAGCAGGAGGTGCAGAGATGATTTGGTGGCAAAGTATGATTCTAATACTTCTTGGTGGACTGATTGGTTTTTTCTTTAATCGACTCGGAGCAAAAAGTGAGAGACACTCTATTGAAAAAAGGCACCTGCTGGATGCTATACGAGGTTTGTTGATTGAAATGCAGTCTAATATGGAGCTGACCAAAAAACCGCCAGAGCCAGCTCTCTTACCACGACTAGCAAAGGACATGTGGAACATTCACAGAAGCAGTGTCGCTGAATTACCGCTGGAGGTACAGGAAGTTTTGTATCTGGCTTATGTAGAAATAGATAAAGTCAATGCTGTCGTAGAGACTCGAATTGCTTTTAGTAATAGGTACTCACCAGGAGGTTGGGATAAACGTTATATGGATGAAGCCAAAAAAGCAAGAAAGGCGATAAAGAAAGCCAGAGATATTCTCTGTGAGCACCTGAAAAATATTGAAACAATGATAACCAGGGATAATCTTGTCAGCAAAGTGAGGAATGTGCTACCTACAGTTGGCAAAGGTATCTTGCTGAAATGTTTCGCCGTTCTTATGGCTATTGCCATAATTATATTGGTATTTGTGGCTTTTCTAAATGTTTCGGATGCAAACGATACGTCTTTAACTTTGGCGCTGTATGTCTATATTGCTCAAGCACTGAGTGCCTTGATTACAATGCTTGCAGCATTTTTTAACAGATTTAAGTTGTTTGTCGGATTTGCCTTGGTGTTTCTCGTTATCAATTTGTGGGGTCAGCTGGGGATTCTAATTTCCTAGTAAATGTTATCGTTAAATATGTTATTCTCAAGTTTGACGATTAGCTTCATAGAATAAAGGTGAAATCAAATGTGCTTCCCTGTAATGGATTCCTAATTGTTTACCTCCCACAGCAGTGCTTATATTTTTTGCCTGAGCCGCAGGGGCAGGGGTCGTTGCGACACTATCACTTCCGATAAATCTCCCTTCGGTGCCCGACGCGTAGTATTACGATTTCTTCATCTTCGATATCGAAGATTATCCTGTAGTCTCCAATCCTAAACCGGTACGTTCCTAAACTTGGGTCAACCATTTTCTTGGCATAACCTGAAGGGTCTTCGCTGTATTTCGTCAAAGCCTCTGCTATCCTGTCTTTAACCTCTGGCTCCAAACTAGAAATATCTTTTATTGCCCTTCTAGTGAAGGCGATTTTGTATTTCATTCGGGCTTGACCTATTCCTTGAACGCCTTCTCAAAGGGAATGCCTTTTCCTTCTTTGTAGTCCTTTCTTGCCTGGCTAATGCTTTTCAGATATTCAGGACTAGTCGCAGCCAGGAGGTTTTCAATAAAGAACTCTCTGTCCTCGTCATCTAATCCTCGCAGGGCGGTAATCAAGTCTTTAACAGAAAGGTCTACCTTGACTTCAACTTCTGTTGGTTCTTTGATTCGACTCATGTTTCCTCCTTTCCTCTATCTTCCGCAGCAGTGCTTGTATTTTTTGCCTGAGCCGCAGGGGCAGGGGTCGTTGCGGCCGACTTTTTTGCCGGCGGGTACGGCGGCTTTCTGGGGCTGACGCTGGGGCGGGGCTTCTTTTCTGGTCAGGCTGACCTTGTAAATGGTGTGGACGACATTGTGCTGTATGCCGGCGGTGAGGCTTTCGAACAGGGCGTGACCCTCTTTCTTGTAGACGACTATAGGCTCAATCTGCCTCATAGCGTAAAGGCTTGCCTGCTGACGGAGATGGTCCATCTCGGTGAGATGGTCTTTCCACAAGCTGTCGAGGGCTCGGAGCATGACCAGCCTCTCCATGAGCCGCATGTTCTCGGAGCCTACATCTTTTTCTCTCTGCTCGTATAGCTGCTCGGCGTACTCAATAAGCTTTTCAGTGATTTGGTCTGGTTTCATCTGGGAGAGTGTTGCGGGATTTATCTGTGGTGGTAAGGAGAAGATGGTGGCGAGCTCTTCGATTAAACCGGTGTAGTCTGACTCCATAAGGTCACGACTGCAGCGGGCGGCTACCAGTTTTTCGATTTCCTCCCGAACCATGGAAAGTATGTTCGCCTTGAGGTCGGCGCCCTCTAGGATTTTCCTGCGCTCGTCGTAGATTACCTCGCGGTGCTTGTTGACCACGTCGTCATAATCAACGAGATGTTTGCGGACATCGAAATGGTAGCCTTCCACCTTGACCTGGGCGTTCTCTATGGCTTTGCTGACCATAGAATGCTCGATGGGCGTGTTTTCGTCGAAGCCAGCCCAGTCCATAAAGCCTTTGACACGGTCGCCGCCGAAGCGACGGACGACATCGTCTTCCAGGGAGACGTAGAAGCGGGAGCTGCCGGGGTCACCCTGCCTGCCGGAGCGACCACGGAGCTGGTTATCGATGCGCCTGGCTTCATGGCGCTCGGTGCCGATGACGTGCAAGCCGCCAAGCTCAATTACTTTATTATGCTCCTCTGGCCATTCCCGGGATTCCTTTTGCCACTTTTGGTGCTCTTTCTGCCATTCTTGCTCATCCGGGAAATCCTCGCGTTTGGGCTCCTCCGGCCTTTTCCCTCCAAGTATGATGTCAACGCCGCGCCCGGCCATGTTGGTAGCAACGGTGACGGCGCCTGTGCGTCCAGCCTGAGCGATGATAGCGGCTTCCTTTTCATGGTTTTTGGCGTTGAGCACCTGGTGGGGTATGCCTTTTCTTTTGAGCTGGTCGCTTAAAAGCTCTGATTTCTCTATCGAGACCGTGCCTACGAGAATCGGTTTGCCCTGCTGATGGAAGGCTTCAATTTCTTTGGCAACAGCTTTGAATTTTGTTTCTTCGTCCTTGTAAATCTGGTCGGGGTTGTCGATACGAACCATCGGCTTATTGGTAGGGATGATAACCACTTCGAGCTTGTAAATCTTGTGAAATTCCTCGGCTTCGGTGGCGGCGGTGCCGGTCATGCCAGCCAGCTTCTTATACAGGCGGAAATAGTTCTGGAAGGTGATGGTTGCCAGGGTTACGCTCTCCCGCTGAATCTTGACCCTTTCCTTGGCTTCGATAGCCTGGTGCAGCCCTTCTGAGTATCTGCGACCTAACATGAGCCGTCCGGTGAACTCATCGACAATGATGACCTGCCCGTCCTTGACTACATAGTCGCGGTCTCTCTTGAACAGCACGTTGGCTTTCAGGGCATTTTCCAGATATTGGGTCAAAGTGTAGTTAGCCGGGTCATAGAGGCTGGGGGCTTTGAGCAAGCCATCCCGGCGGAGCCATTTTTCCATCTTGGTCATGCCGGATTCTGTGAGGTAGGTCTGGCGTTCCTTTTCCTCGATACTGTAGTCCTCATCTTTTTTAAGCTGAGGCACCAGGCGGGCAAAGACGTTGTATTTATCAGTGGCTTCCTCGGCAGAGCCGCTGATTATGAGCGGGGTGCGGGCTTCATCGATTAGTATATTGTCTACCTCGTCGACGATGGCGTAGTTGAGCGGACGCTGGACGTATTGAGACAGGTCTATAGCCATGTTGTCCCTGAGGAAGTCGAAGCCGAACTCGTTATTGGTGCCGTAGGTAATATCGGCTCGATAAGCCTGCTGGCGGCTGATGGGCCGGAAATGTGGCCAGCGGGTGTCTTTTTCATCGGTGTAATCGGGGTCATAGAGGCGAGCCGGCAGATGCTCATCGGGATTCTGTTGCGGATAGATGCTGGCGACGGTTAAGCCCAGGGCATGGTATATGGGTCCCATCCAGTAGGCATCGCGCCGTGCCAGATAGTCGTTGACAGTAACCAGATGGCAGCCTTCGCCAGTGAGTGCGTTCAAATATAGTGGTAAGGTGGCAACCAGGGTTTTGCCCTCGCCGGTTTTCATCTCGGCGATTTTGCCCTGGTGGAGGACGATGCCGCCCATGAGCTGGACATCGAAGTGGCGTTCACCTATAGCGCGCCTGGAAGCTTCTCTGCAGGCAGCGAAGGCTTCAGGCAGGATGTCATCCAGCGTCTCGCCGTTCTTAAGCCGGGCTTTGAACTCGTCGGTTTTGGCGCGAAGTTCGGCATCGCTGAGCTTCTGGAATTCAGGTTCCAGCGAGTTTATCTCGTCTATGATGGGTTGGAGACGCTTCAGCTCTTTTTCGTTGGAATCAGTGAGGCTGCCGAGCCACTTAAGCATAGTTTTTCTACTCGAACATGGCGCCTATAGAGAGGCCGGTGTGAATGCGGTGTATGGCTTCACCGAGGAGCGGAGCTATGGGAAGGACGGTGATTTTATCCAGTTTTCTCTTTTCGTCGACGGGAATGGTGTTGGTGACGACGACTTCTTTTATGGGTGACCTGGCTATTCGCTCTATAGCCGGTCCGGAGAATATGGGGTGAGTGCAACATGCGTAGACTTCGGTAGCACCGTTCTCCAGCAGAGTATCGACGACGCCGATGAGCGAACCGGCGGTGTCTATTTCGTCGTCGATAGTCAGGGCACGCATACCCTTGACCTCGCCGATGATGTTGAGAGTCTCGGTGGCGTCCATATTGCCAAGTCGCCTCTTTTCAATTATAGCCAGCGGTGCGTTTAGTTTGGCTGCCATATCGCGGGCGTGTGCGGATATGCCGATATCGGTGGCTACTACCACCAGATTATCCAGTGCCTTCTGCTTCCAGTAGTCGCTGAGGATGAACAGAGCGGTGAGTTCGTCCACCGGTATATTGAAAAACCCCTGAATCTGGGCGGCGTGAAGGTCTATGGTTAACAGGCGGTTAGCTCCTGCGGTGGTAAGCAGGTCAGCTATTAACCTGGCGGTTATAGGCACTCGAGGCTGGTCTTTCTTATCGGTGCGACCATAGGCGTAGTAGGGTATGACAGCGGTGATTCTGCCGGCGGAGGCTCGCTTAAAAGCGTCAATCATAATGAGGAGTTCGACGAGGTTCTTATTGACCGGGGTGGATAACGTTTGGATGATGAAGACATCTCGTTCCCGGACGTTTTCCAGTATGCGGACGAAAATGTTCTCGTTCTTGAATTCGAAGACCTCAGCTTTGCCCAGGGGTATATCGAGGTATTTGCATATTGCCTGGGCTAGCATCGGGTGGGCATTGCCGGTGAAGACCTTGAGTTCATCCATTAGTCACCCCTACCATTTATAGTGAGATAATTATAGCACCAAATAGGTTGTTGCGTCTCACCCCCTGAGTTTTAAGGAGTTTGTTTTGTCACCCTGAACCTTTTGCCTTCTGTCATTCTGCTTCTGCCATTCTACTTCTGTCATTCTGCCTCTGCCATTCTGAAGGAGCCCTTCGCCTTTGTCATCCTGAGGGAGCGAAGCGACCGAAGGATCTGGGCTCAGGGTGAACTCCGCGACTGAAGAATCTCAGTCAGAGTAGGCTACGTGAAAGGCCTAGATTTTTCGCTGCGCTCAGAATGACAGGGTGTGATGTATAATATATTTTGAGGCGGTTAACGTGAGAGTCGAGTCGATTTTAAAGTTGTTGAGCGCGGAGTATGGTGAAAAGCGGTGGCGACGGCAGCAAAGTCCGATAGCGGTGCTGGTGCAGACGATTCTTTCTCAGAACACTTCGGACAGGAATTCCGGGCAAGCTTTTGAGCAGCTTCTGGCTTCTTTCGGTAATTGGAAAGATATGGCTGATGCCAGCGTTGATGAGATTTCTAATTCTATTAAAGCCGGTGGTCTGGGGGTGGTCAAAGCCAGGTATATCAAACAGGCATTGGAAGAGATACGGCGAAGGCGTGGTGATTTCGTACTGGATTTCTTGAGAAAGCTGACTGTAGATGAAGCCAGGGACTGGCTGAGGCAGTTGCCCGGGGTGGGCATGAAGACAGCCAGCTGCGTATTGCTTTTCTCTCTGGGTATGCCGGCTTTGCCGGTAGACACGCATGTTTTCCGTGTGGCTAGAAGGCTGGGGCTGATTGGCGCTAAAGTTTCTGTGGAGAAGGCGCATAAGATGCTTGAGAACCTTGTGCAGTCTCAGGATGTGTATCAGCTTCATGTATTGCTGATAGAGCATGGCAGGAGAACGTGCAAAGCCCAGCGACCTCGCTGTCAGGAATGTGTGTTAGGCAAACTGTGCCCTAGCTATGAGGGGCTTTGTAGTGACCCCTAGGTGTCATTGCGAGCCCTTCGTCTTCTGTCATTCTGAGCGGAGCGAAGAATCTCATCCTGCTCAGGATAAACTCCGCGAAGCAATCCCAAAGTTTCACCCTCACCCTGGCCCTCTCCCGTTCCTTCGGCTATGCTCAGGACAGGCGAGGGAGTGGGGAGAGATTGCCACGGCACTATGTGCCTCGCAATGACAATAGACTCAAATAACTGGGTGGACTGGCAATCTGACCAGGAATTCAGTTCCCTGACCCAGAATGCTCTTGATGTTGATATTTCCTCCGTGGGCGAGAACTATCTGTCTGGCGATAGCCAGGCCTAGACCAGCGCCAGCTTTGTCTGCAGGAGTGTCAGCCTTGTAAAAGCGCTCGAAGACATGTCGCATCTGCTCAGCGGGTATGCCCGGGCCGGTATCTGTTACGGTAATTTCGACGAAGTTGAGGTGGGGTTGCCGGGCAACGATGCTTACCCAGCCCCCGGAGGGGGTATGTTTCAAGGCATTATCGAGTAGGTTGTTGAAAACCTGTTCCAGGCGGTCGATATCGCCGACTAGTGGCGGCAAAGGCTCAATCTCTGTTCTCAATCGTATGTTTTTGTCTTCCGCTCGCATGAGGAAAATCTCATGGCACTGCTGCAGAACTTCTTTCAAATCTACTGGTTCCTTAGCCATAGTTATCTGGCCGGATTCAAGTCTGGAAAACTCGAGCAGTTCCTCCACCAGCCGCATCATGCGTTTGGATTCATCCTCGATGACGGTGGCGGCTTTAAGCTGGGCTCCTTTGTCCCTGGCTGTCCCATCAATTATAGCCTGGGCGAACCCCTTGATGGAGGTAAGCGGGCTTCTTAGCTCGTGGGAGACATCGGCTACGAAGTCACGCAGCATTTGTTGAGAGCCTTTTACCTGCCTGGCCATCTGGTTGAAGCTTGTGGCTAATCCTTTGATTTCTTTGGGGCCAGCCTCCGGGACTTCCTGTTCATAGTTGCCGCGGGCCATTTCTTCGGCGGCGTTTGTCACACGTCGGATAGGTACGTATACGGAGCGAGCCAGGAG
>Ga0208828_1000456_pt1 | contig 18186 bp, 15 predicted proteins | sample Kivu_160m_FD_185487 | JGI IMG/M metagenome (GOLD analysis project Ga0208828, IMG submission 185487) | Freshwater microbial communities from Lake Kivu, Western Province, Rwanda to study Microbial Dark Matter (Phase II) - Kivu_160m (SPAdes)... | ecosystem: Environmental > Aquatic > Freshwater >... | reverse complement strand
AAGTAGTTCATAACTAATATTTTAACCATGAAGACAATCACAGCTTTTTTAGGTATCTTCTTTCTGGTTATCCTCACTGCCTACCCGCAGGTAGGGATTAATGCCGACGGCATCGCGCCGGACCCTTCGGCCATGCTTGACGTGAAATCCACCAATGCCGGTGTGCTCATCTCCCGTATGACACGCGCGCAGCGGAATGCCATTGCCTCTCCGGCCGAAGGACTGATGGTGTATTGTTTCAATTGCGGAACAAACGGAGCACTCAGCATCTATACCAACGGCGCCTGGCTCACCTTTTCGCCCTGCACCACGGCTTCTCCGGTTGCAGGGAATCATGTGATGTCGCAGGGTCAGGTGATCTGGAACTGGAATGCCGTTTCCGGCGCTGCCGGCTATAAATGGAATACGGTAGCCGATTATGAAACGGCCACGGAAATGGGAACCGCATTGACCAAAACCGAAACCGGCACTGTTTGCGATATTACCTACATACGTTATGTTTGGGCTTATAGCATTTGCGGCGAATCGGCCATGACCACGCTGACCGTTACGGTTCCTGCTCACCCTGACACACCGACCGACGGCGTCCACTCCGCCACCCAAACTTCTGTGACATGGAACTGGAACCCGGCACCCGGCGCCACGGGGTACAAGTGGAATATCGTGAACGATTACGTCTCCGCCCTCGATAAAGGCGCAAGCACCACCCATACCGAAACCGGCGATATCTGCGGCACAGAATACACCCGCTTCGTATGGGCTTATAACGGGTGCGGTTACTCGGCGGTGGACACGCTGACCCAATCCACACAACCCTGCTGGACCTGCGGCATCTCCACGCTCACCATCAACCATGTTATCACGGGAGGCGTGGCCCCGGTGAACAAAATCACCACTTACAGTACCGTGACCAATATCCCCGGAGAGACGTCCAAATGCTGGATTACAAAAAACCTCGGCGCCACGCACCAGGCCACGGCTGTGGGCGATGCTACCGAAGCCTCTGCCGGCTGGTACTGGCAGTTTAACCGGAAGCAGGGTTACAAACACGATGGTTCGACCCTTACACCTTCCTGGACGATTACAAGCATTGATGAAAACTTCGATTGGCAAACCGCCAACGACCCCTGCAATCTTGAACTTGGAATCGAATGGCGTCTGCCTACCTACACCGAATGGTATAACGTGGACAACACAGGCGACTGGATCAACTGGAACGGTCCCTGGGACTCCGGCCTGAAGATGCATGCCGCCGGCTATCTCAACTACAGCAATGGTTCGCTGGACTACCGGGGTGTTTACGGCAACTACTGGAGCAGTACGCGGAACAACGCGGATCATGGCTTGGGACTGTACTTCAACGGGGGAAGCAGCTTCATGGACTTCGGCAACAAGGCCTACGGCTTCAGTGCCCGCTGCGTGCGAGAGTGATAATTTGAAGATTTAACCTCTCTTACTTGATGATTTCCTTCCTTAACGAGGAGATCTTCAGCCTTTTCAACCTTTCTTCGACGCGGTCAGCCATTCCTTTGCGGACTAAAAAAGTAATTTCAATCGTTTCCATGGCATTTTGGCTGGTGATCCGGGCCTGTTCTTCCTTAAGGATGCGCATGACGTCATTCATCACTTCATAGCTGCAGGTCACGGTGAAGGGCACCCGGACGACTTTCTCAATGACGGCGGCGCCGGCAAGCGCTTCCCGTGCTGCGGTCTTGTATGCATTGATCAGCCCGGGCACGCCGAGCTTTGTGCCGCCGAAATAGCGAACCACCACCACCAGCACATCCGACACGCCCGATGACAGGATCTGTCCGTAGATGGGCCTTCCGGCCGATCCCGACGGCTCCCCGTCGTCGTTGTACCGGTATGTCTGGTCTTCCGGGCCAAGCCTGTAAGCGTAACAGTGGTGGTTGGCATCATGATAGGCTTTACGGAACTTTGTCAGTTCCTGTTTGACCTCCTCCTCCGATGCGACCGGCATCGCGATGGATATAAATCTGCTGGCCTTATCCCTGTAAACGCCCCTCGACTCACCTGAAACCGAATAGTAAGAATCCTTCGCCTCGTCCATGGTGGCGAATTTACTTTTATTTTAATTTCGTTGCATGACATCGGCAGACATTTCGGTGAAAAAACTGATGCAGGAATTCAGGCTCGGACTTTCCGGTCTCTATCCCGAAAAAGAGATCATGCAATTCGTCTACATTCTGGCCGAAGAGATCCTCAGTTGGCCCAAAACAGCCCTTCACCTGGATCCGGAAAGAATGGTTCCGGCAGTTGCGGTAAACCTCCTCAGCCGGGCCCTGGAAGAACTGAAAGAGGGCAGGCCGATCCAATATGTGACGGGAACCTGCTGGTTCAATGGCACCAGGCTGAAAGTCGGACCCGGCGTGTTGATCCCGCGGCCTGAAACCGAAGAGCTCTGCTTACTGGTGAAAAAGGAACTTCCGGCGGCCAGCGGCCGGGAGCTGACGATCCTCGATATCGGCACCGGCTCGGGGTGCATCGCGATCGACCTGAAAAAACACCTGCCTGAAGCCGGGGTCACGGCCATTGACAACTCAACAGTAGCGCTGGGGTACGCCATGGCCAACGCAGCGACGAACCGGTGTACGGTTACATTTGTCCGGGCAAACATCCTTGACCGGCCTGACCGGGAGAAACTCGGGACTTTCAATATCATCGTGTCCAATCCCCCGTATGTCACACAATCGGAAATGAAGCGGATGCAACGGAACGTGACCGCGTTCGAACCGCAGGAAGCGCTCTTTGTGCCGGATGATGACCCGCTGATATATTACCGGGCCATCTGTGGTTTCGGGGCCTCACACCTGGCCGGATCAGGTATCCTCTGCATGGAGATCAACGAACGGTTCGGAAAAGAGGTAGGGGAACTGGCGGGTTCATCCGGGTTTGCAAATGTAACATTGTTCAAGGACCTTCACGGAAAAGATCGTTTCATCAAAGCGTCCCTCCGGCAGCGGATGGCCGGCGAAGTATGAACTCACTTGCCCTCGGTCCTTTCACCGAATATCAGTGACCCGATCCGCACCATGTTGCTGCCTTCCCTGACCGCTTCCCGAAAGTCCCCCGACATGCCCATCGAAAGGATCCTGAAAGTGTCGATATCGCTGAAATACTGTTGTCTGATCTGATTGAAAAACGACCGCAGCATCCTGAACTCCCCGCTAACCATGTCCATGTCATCCGTAAAGCTGGCCATCCCCATCACCCCGGTGATCCTGACGTGGTCCATGGCCCTGTAGTCGTCGGATTCAAGTAACATCATTGCCTCCGGAAGGTCCATGCCGAATTTTGTCTCCTCCGATGCGATATGGAATTGCAACAGGCAATCAATCACCCGGTCGCGTTTTCGTGCCTCGCTGTTCACCTCTTTAAGCAGTTTGAGGCCGTCGATGCTGTGGATCAAGGATACGAACGGGGCAATGTACCTGACCTTGTTCGTCTGCAGATGACCGATGAAATGCCAGGCGATATCGGAAGGCAGCCGGGGCTGCTTCATGACCAGCTCGCGGACCCTGTTCTCCCCGAAATCCCGCTGTCCCGCGTGGTAGGCTTCCATGAGCGCTTCTGCCGGCTGTGTTTTGGATACCGCAACCAGGGAAACATGCGGAGGCAGAGCCGACCTGATCTGCCGGAGGTTATGGGCAATATCCATGTCTGCCGGGTTTCTGTGAAAACAAAAATACGCATTTGTTCCAACCGCCGGTTGCCTTACCTTTGCATTTTTATTCCACATGGGAAAAACCCTCGTTTCGTTACTGAAACAACTGGCCTTCTGGATGATCTTCTTCAATATGGCCAGGCTGGTCTTTGTTCTTTACCACCTTGACATCATCCTGGCGGAGAAGATCCGTTTCACGGAAGTCTTACAGGTTTTTTACCATTCGCTGAAACTGGATCTCGCAACGGCCTGCTATATCATGGTCATCCCATTCCTGCTCCTGGTCGTTCAGTCATTCAGGGGACCGGTTTGGCTGAACAGGATCAACAAGGTTTATTCTACGGTGGTCATCGTTGCATACAGCCTCCTGTCTGCGGGTGAAACGGGCATTTATGCCGAATGGAAGACCAAGCTGACCTATAAAGTCATCAAGTACCTCCGCCGGCCGGATGAGATCTTTAATTCGGCCGAAACGGGTACCTTTTTCCTGTTGGTTTTCATCTTTCTGGCGCTGGCCGGTGCGGGGATTTTCATCTATCTCCGGTATTTTTACAGGGATCTGGAACGGCAGCGCCTGAACCTGCCCTTTGCGGCAGCCTTTACGGTCATCACCCCGGGACTTCTGTTTCTCGGCCTGCGCGGCGGGATCAGCCAGATCCCGATCAACCAGAGCGAATCCTATTTTTCCGACCACAACATCCTGAACATTGCCGCCGTCAACAATGCCTTCAACCTTTACATCAGCGTGTTTGAAAACCTCCGGAATCTGGATAAAGATCCCTATTTATTTATGGACAAGGCCGCCGCAGGCCGGATCATGAAAAAGATCTATTCCGGCGCCGCCGAACCCACTGTTTCCATACTGAATACCACGCGGCCGAACATCATCCTGCTGATCCTTGAGAGTTGGTCGGCCGACCTGATCGAAAGCCTTGGAGGGGAGCCCGGGATAACCCCGGAATTCGGCAAACTCGCGAAGGAGGGGATCCTCTTCGACCAGGTTTACGCATCAGGCTCTCGCTCCGAGCAGGGGATGGCCTCCATTTTCGGGGGATTTCCTGCCCATCCCGTCAGTTCCATCACCGTCCAGCCCGACAAGTTCGTCAAGCTGCCGAGTATGGTGAAGGTCCTCGAACAACACGGCTACGGCACGGCATTCTATTTCGGCGGGCAACTGATCTACGGAAATATCAAGAGCTATATCATTTTCAATGGTTTTGACCGGATATTGGAGGGTAAGGACTTCCCTGAAACGATGCCCAGGGGCAAGCTGGGGATACACGACGAATTCACCCTGGGCTATCTGGTGAAGGATGCCGGGAACCTGAAGCAACCTTTCTTTGCATCGCTCTTTACCCTCAGCACCCACTCCCCGTGGGACCAACCCTTTACAAAGCCGTTGAACTGGGGAGACAACGAGCGCGAATACATCAATGCGGCTTATTATACCGATCACTGTCTCGGGGTATTCTTTGCCGAGGCAAGGAAGCAACAATGGTTCGACAGCACCCTGTTCATTATCGTGGCCGACCACAGCCATAATTCATACCGGAACTGGCATCCGCACATGAAGGAATACCACCGGATACCGTTGCTGTTTTACGGGAACGTAATCAGGGATGAATTCAAAGGCACCCGGTGTCCTTCACTGGGCAACCAGCATGACATAGCAACCACGCTGCTTGCCCAGCTTGGCCTTTCAGGCGATGTATTTCATTACAGCAAGGATTTGTTGAATCCATCCTGTCCGCAGTTTGCCTATTACACGACGGAGGATGGCGTGGGCTGGATCAGGCCGAACAGCTATTTCACCTACGATAAAGGCGCCGATTTCTATTACTGGTGGACAGACCCGAATCTGCCCGATTCCGTGAGACAGGAAGGGAAAGCCTACCTTCAGACCGTCTTCGGCGAATATTTGAGTAACTGATGTTACTCCAGCAGGTGCACAACAAGACCGGAACGCAGTTTAGGCTCGAACCAGGTCGTCTTGGGAGGCATGATATTACCCGAGTCGGCAATATCAATCAGTTGCTTCATCGAAACAGGGTAGAGGGCGAAGGCCGCCTTCATCTCCCCGCTGTCGACCCGTTTTTTCAGCTCGCCCAGTCCGCGGATGCCGCCTATAAAATCGATCCGGTTTGAAGTGCGCAGGTCGGTAATGCCAAGGATATCAGCCAATACGAGCCGCGAGAGGATGGTGACATCCAGCACGCCGATCGGGTCGGCATCGTTATAAGTGCCTTCCCTCGCCTGCAGGGAATACCACCTGCCTTCCAGGTACAGGCTGAATTCATGCAGCCTGGCAGGCTTATAAATGCCGGCGCCCATATCCCCGACAGTGAAGACTGTTTCAAGCCTGGTGAGGAATTCCCCAGGCGTAAGTCCGTTCAGGTCCCTGACCACCCGGTTGTAATCAATGATGGAGAGCTGGTTGTCGGGGAAATGGACGGCCAGGAAGAAATTGTACTCCTCAGTTCCCGTATGATCCGGGTTGTTCATCTTCTTCTCGTTGCCGACGAGTGCGGCAGCGGCGGTGCGGTGGTGGCCGTCGGCGACATAAGTAAAAGGAACCCTGTCACTGAACAGGCCGGTGATCTGTTTGATGGTGTCTGGGTCTTCGATGATCCAGAAATGATGACCGACCCCGTCAACGGCGGTAAAGTCATAGACCGGGGCGGCACTGCCGGTTATCTTTGCAACGATGGAGTCAATCTCCTTCACAGCTGGGTAGGTGAAGAAAACCGGTTCCATGTTTGCGTTGGTGATCCGGACATGTTTCATCCTGTCCTCCTCCTTGTCCTTGCGGGTAAGCTCATGCTTTTTGATGATGCCGTCCATGTAATCGGACACGCCGGCGCACCCGACGATGCCATATTGCCTCTTGCCGTTCATGGTCTGGGCATAGATGTACAGCATCTCCTTTTCATCCTGGACGAGCCAGCCTTTTTTCCTGAAAAGGTTGAAATTCTCAATGGCTTTGGCGTAAACAGCCTGTGAATGGATGTCGGTCGTTGAAGGCAGGTCAATTTCCGGTTTGATGATGTGCAGCAGGGAACAGGGATTACCCTTTGCCTCTTCCCTTGCCTCTTCAGAGTTGAGCACATCGTATGGACGCGAGGCAAGTTCCTTCGCGATGGTGGCAGGGGGTCTCAATCCCCGGAATGATTTAAGGATCGCCATGTCAATGGTTTGTATAATTGGTAAAACAGAAATTTATCCGAAAAGGCAACAGGGAGTCTGCAATTCTTCAATCAGGAAGGTCATCATCGTCCGTTTCATCCGGTCTGACGCTTCGCTGTAACGATCCGATCAGCGCACCGATCATCTTGGTCATCTCCATCATCCGGTTTTTCGTTTCCTCGAATTCAGCATCATTGATAAATCCCTGGCTTTGGGCGATCGTTGTCAGTACCACGCATTCCCTGACAGAACTTTTAGCCATCTTGAGATAATAGATGAACTGGCTTTTGTTTCGTGAGGAACCTTCGGCGATGTTCACGGCTATGCCGTTTGCCGATGCCAGGAATTTCTCAAAGAAAACCCTGGTGTAATGTTCTTCCGTGGCTCTTCGGGCCAGCGAAAAAATCCAGTCGACGAATTCAAGTGACTTATGATATATCCTCAAATCTTCAAACCGGAAGAAGGTTGCCGGTTTTTCCTGTTCGGTTTCCATGAATGAGCTTTGTTAATGACTGCTTGATAGTCCCGGGTTAAAAGGACGGTGCAATATAAGGACAAAAACCGAATTGTGCTATTTGTTGACCTGAAAAGTTCGGTCGCCGTCGTTAATGAACCTGACGATCTGTTTTGCCGCGGCAATGCCTGCGTTGATATTCGCCTCCTCGGTCTGGGCGCCCATCTTTTTAGGTGTGGAAAAGAACCTGGCTTTGAAGCCGGCTTCAATTTCTGCCTTATTTGCGGGTTCCACGTCGGTGAGATAGGCGAAATCTTTCCGTTCGGTGAACATTTTCAGTAAGTCTGCCTCATGGATGACTTCCGCTCTTGCGGTGTTCACCAGGCATGCCGGCGCAGGCATCCGGGATAGGAGCGCATAGTTCACAGAGAGCCTGGTCTGGCTGTTGGCAGGGATATGGAGGGAAATGTACTGGCATGCGCTGTAAAGTTCTTCCACCGTGCCTACCCATTTCACCCCGTCCTTTTCGATCTCCTGCCTGGGGATGAACGGGTCGAAGGCATAAACCTCCATACCGAATCCTTTGGCGATGCGTGCGACGTTCTTCCCCACGTAGCCATAGGCATGGATTCCGAGCTTTTTCCCCATCAGTTCGGCACCCGATTTGCCATTGAAGAAGCCGCGGGCGAAGAACACCATCATGCCGAGGGCGAGCTCCGCTACTGCATTTGAATTCTGGCCGGGCGTGTTCATGGCGACCACGCCTTTTACTTTTGCCGCTTCCAGGTCGATGTTATCGTATCCGGCACCGGCCCTGACGATGATCTTCAGCTTACTCCCGGCATCGATCACAGCCTTGTCGGCTTTATCGCTCCGGATGATCATGGCGTCAACATCAGCCACGGCTTTGATGAGATCATCCTGGCTGGGATAATTTTCCAGCATTACCAACTCAAACCCTGCATCCTCGACGACTTTGCGGATGCCCTTTACTGCCACCGGTGCAAAGGGCTTGTCGGTGGCTATTAAAACCTTTGTCATACTTCTCTTTTTAGGCGTTGTTATTTTCAAATTCCTTCATAGAATCAACCAGAACGCGCACACTTTCGATGGGCATTGCATTGTAGGTCGAAGCCCTGAAGCCGCCGACTGACCGATGCCCCTTGATTCCTACCATTCCTTTGGTCTTGGCAAAATCCATGAAGGCATCCTCCTTATCCTTATACTGCTCCTTCATCACGAAACAGATGTTCATCAGTGAGCGGCTGTCTTTGTCAACCGTTCCTACAAACATTTTGCTGTTGTCGATGGCTTCGTAAAGGAGGTTTGCTTTTTCTATGTTCATCGCTTCCATGGCTTTTACTCCGCCAAGACCTTTGATCCATCGGAGGGTCTCCAGGCAGGTATAGATGGCGAAGACCGGTGGTGTATTGTAAAGGGACGGCTCTTTGGTATGTGTGGCATAGTTGAGCATGGTGGGGACTTTACGGACTACCTTGCCCAGAAGTTCCTCTTTCAGGATGACGAATGTCACACCCGCGGGGCCAAGATTTTTCTGCGCACCACCATAAATCATTGCATATTTGGAAACGTCGACCGGCCGGCTGAGGATGTCCGACGACATGTCGGCGATCAGTGGTACAGGGCTGTCAATGTCGTTCCTGATCTCGGAACCGAAGATCGTGTTGTTGGTGGTAATATGGAAATAATCGGCGTCGGCAGGAATGGAGTAGCCCTTTGGAATGTAGCAGAAATTCCTGTCGGCTGAGGAGGCGACGACATTGACCTCGCCAAAGAATTTCGCCTCTTTGATCGCTTTCTGGGCCCATGCGCCGGTCTCCAGGTAAGCTGCCCTGGTATTGAGGAAGTTATAAGGAATCATGCAAAATTGCAAGCTGGCGCCCCCTCCAAGAAAGATCACCTGGTAGCCGGCAGGGATACTGAGCAGTTCTTTAAAAAGAGCCATGGTCTCGTCCAGGATGGCCTGGAACTCCTTACTCCTGTGCGAGATCTCAAGAAGGGATAACCCGATGTTGTTCAGCTCAAGGATGGCCTTGGCCGAGTTTTCAACGGCAATGCGCGGCAGGATGGAAGGTCCTGCATTAAAGTTGTGTTTTTTCATGACTATTTGGATTTATGATTGCTGTGCCATGTTGGTTTTGGTTCTGCAATATTATGAAAACTAAACGTATAAATTCGGCCGTTGGTAAAAAAAAAACGCCCTGTCACTCGTTTTTCCGGGAATCAATATCGTTCTTGAAAACCCACACGCCGTTCCTGAGAAGAAAACCGTCAAAGAGATCGCCGGAAGGCACGTAGAATTGGTACATCCCTTCCATTTCCGGCTCAAGCGGGACCAACCTTTCGCTGACGATCATCATGACCTCTTCCGATCCCATAATAAAGGACCGCTTCTCCGCGTTCCAGCGTCCCTTATATTGCGTCGTATGTTTTTCATACTTCAGAAACATAGTGGCGGATGCGGAATACCTGTAGATGATCCGGGCATGGTTACCGTTCTGATATCCGGAAAAAATCTTCATCCCGAACCGGGGCCGCCCGGCCGGGTCAAAGGAAAGAACGTCGATCAGTTTGTGGGTGATGGCCGGATCTCTGCCCGACCAGCCCAGGAGGGTGTAGAAATCCTCTCCACCTGAAGTCTTACCCGGAATGATCTGGTAATAGAGGGCGCCATACCAATCCGGGCTTCCCAGGATGACTGTATCAGGCCATGGAAGGGAGTCAGAAATATCGTGAAGCGCGCTGATAACAGGCGGATCCGTCCCGGTCATCCGGATAAATCCAAAGTACCTGTAGCTCCCACCCGACATCGGCAGATTCCACTGAAAGATCCGGAATTTAGTGTCGGGAGAGCCTATCTTTACCAGGCTTTTCATGGAATCGAAGGGATAATCCTCCGCTGAAGGCAATTCAAGCGCCTTGGTCAATCCGGCAGCAAAGATGCGGTTGAGCGCCAACCGCAGGCTGTCGTTTCCCGCATGATTCAGGGCGAAAAATACCCTGGAAAGAGAATCTTCCGCCCGGCGGATCTCCCCTGAGTGTTGTCCCGCCACGGTGCCGGAAACCAGGAACAGCCCAATACAGCATGCGAACAGATTTTTTTTTTCTCTTTTCATCCCGAGTTGGTGAAGGGGTCATGATACCACCATACAAAACTAATGACAAAACGTCAGTTATACCATGAAATCCTTATTAAGAAATACCTTTGTAAAAAAAACCGCGTGAATTTGACAGATCGTATCCGGTCATTTGAAAAGCTTGGCTGCATCCTTCGGGAATACCGGGAAGAACCCGCCGGAGATGACGGTTTACCTTTGCGGCAGGCTGCAACCCGGGCAGCTTCGGAAAATCCCTGGTTTACACCCGGTAATATCAGGATAGCCCTGAACAACCTCGGGGATGCGCTCTCGCCAGGCAACCTCGACTCCTGGCTCGAGCCATACAGGGAGAGGTTAGAAAAAAAGACTGTACAGCCGGCCATCGGTGTTGTGGCTGCAGGGAATATTCCCGCAGCAGGGTTTCATGACATGCTGTGCGTGATGCTCTCCGGTTCCAGGCTCATCATGAAGCTTTCTTCTGCCGATGCGCACCTGTTGCCGGCCATGGCCCGGATACTGGATGAGGACTCGGCCGGCTGGAGGGGACTGGTTTCTTTTACCTCAGGCACACTGAAGGAGTTTGATGCCATCATCGCAACCGGCTCGACAAATACCTCACGGTACTTCGAATACTATTTCAGGAACATTCCCCATCTCATCCGCAGGAACCGCAACGGGGTTGCACTGCTGTCGGGAGAGGAGCGTCACGGGGATCTCATGGGGATTGCTGACGACATCATGCTTTTCTTCGGGTTGGGATGCAGAAACGTTTCCAAGATATATGTGCCTGCAGGATACGATTTCGGGATTCTCATCGATGCACTGAGAAGTTACGCTGGTTTTGCCTCGCATCACAAGTATCATAATAATTACGAATACAACAGGTCGGTATTCCTAGTGAACGGCACTCCTTTCATCGATACCGGCTTTCTGCTGCTTAAGGAAGACCGGGTCATCGCATCGCCGGTCGGTGTACTCCACTATGAATTTTATGATGATCCCCTCGCCGTTTGCAGATTTCTCACCGGTAAGCAGGAGGAGATCCAGTGCGTAATCGGCAGCATGGATCTGCCTTTGAACAGGGTGAATCCGGGCCAGTCCCAAAAGCCGGCGCCCGGGGATTACGCCGATGGAACTGATACCATTGAGTTCCTGCTTTCATTGCCCGACAATAAAATTTCTTTGTAAATCAATTTAGAATCATTAATTTTGCAGCCTTAAAAAATTTCAAGCTGCAATGAAAAAAGATATCCATCCGAAAGATTACAGAATGGTTGTTTTCAAAGACATGTCGAACGATTACACCTTTCTCTCGAAATCCACGGTTAAATCAAAAGAGACCCTTGTCTGGGAGGACGGGGTAGCGTATCCCCTCGTGAAGCTGGAGATCTCCCACACGTCGCACCCCTTTTATACGGGTAAAATGAAGCTCGTCGATACGGCGGGCCGCGTTGATAAATTCAAGAGCAGATACCAGAAGCATATTGACAGGAACGCCGCCGGAAAGTAGGACCCTCTGCAATAATATGTCAGGAGCCTTCGTTTTCCAGCGAAGGCTCTTTTTTTCAATATCTTTCCTAATTTTGCGAATAGAAATCCGAAATTCCTCTGATTAACACGCGTAAAAATGAACTACATTCTGTTTGATGAAAGCATCGTCCATGCGAACCTGCTGCCCCTCACATTCACCAGACCTATCGCAGACATCCGCGTTGGCATTCTCACCATCCGGGAGAAATGGGAAAAAAGGCTGAAATCTCCGACATCCTCGCTCACCGAGGCATACCTGAGCGCTAAATTCCCTATCGTTAAGATGGCAGAGAACATCCTGATCAACGGATCCGTTTGTCCGAACGATGAGATGATCGAAGCTGTGAAAAACCTCAGACCCAACCAGACAATCGTTCACAACGATACGATCATCGCCCTGCATGTGACAGCCGAAGATCTTGACAATGCCGGAGAAAGTACCGCTGACGGAATTGAAGAGATCCGGATGAAAGAAGCCCCGCTGAAGATCAACCACCTATGGGAGATATTCGCCAAGAACGAGCTCGCGATCAAAGAGGATTTTGCACTTATTACAAAGGGCAGGAAATCACAGAAACTCAGTGATACGAACTGGGTCCTTGGCCGGGAAAACATCTTCATTGAAAAAGGAGCACGAATAGAATTTGCCACGCTCAACGCTACCACCGGGCCGATCTATATAGGAAAAAACGCCCAGGTGATGGAGGGCGCCGTGATCCGCGGACCATTCGCCCTCGGTGAAGGATCCGATATTAAAATGGCCGCCAAGATCTATGGCCCCACCACCATCGGCCCATACTGCAGGGTGGGAGGGGAGGTCAACAACTCGGTGATGCTGGGATACTCCAACAAGGCGCACGACGGCTTTCTCGGCCATTCCGTCATCGGCGAATGGTGCAACCTTGGCGCCGACACCAATACTTCCAACCTGAAGAACACTTATGACCATGTCCGTCTGTGGAGTTACAGTAAGCAGACCTTCATCAACACCCACCTGCAGTTCTGCGGCCTGATCATGGGAGACCACTCCAAATGCGCCATCAATACGATGTTCAACACCGGCACAGTGGTGGGCGTGAGCGCCAATATCTTCGGATCAGGCTTCCAGCGGAACTTCATTGCCTCCTTTACCTGGGGAGGGACTGCCGGGTATACGAACTATAACATTAAAAAAGCCATTGAGGTAGCCGAAATAGTTTTCAGGCGCAGGAACCGCAACTTTGACGATGTCGAAAAGGACCTGCTGACCAGTGTTTATAACATCACCCTGAAAAACAAATACCTCTAAATCCTGCCTGCTTTTTTGGCACGCTTATTGACATCATACGTTCCTGCCCTGCTGTCAGGCAGTGTTGTCGTTATTCATCTCTAACTGGATGCTGATGGGAATTGATACATGGATGATCTCCGATCTGATGGATTCGGACGCTGAATTCATACCGTTGTTATCCTCCGAGGATGAAGAGGCAATGAACACCGAAGATGTCCCCGAGGTATTGCCCGTCCTGCCACTCCGCAATACAGTCCTGTTCCCGGGAGTGGTGATCCCCATCACGGTGGGACGGGACAAATCGATCCGGCTGATCCGCGAATACAACAAAGGAACCCGCACCATCGGCGTTGTCGCTCAGAAGGATGCCACCGTCGAGGATCCCGATTTCCAAGACCTGCATAAGGTGGGAACCGTTGCCCATATCATCAAGATCCTGCAGATGCCGGATGGCAGCAACACAGCCATTATCCAGGGGAAAAGGCGCTTTGCCATCAGGGAAATGACCCAGTCGGATCCCTACATCATGGCTTCGGTGTCGGCTTTCAGCGTCCAGGATGCCATCCCGGCCGATAACAACGAATTCTCCGCACTTATTGCATCCCTGAAGGACCTTGCTATCCAGATCATCACCAAATCCCCCAACATTCCTTCTGAAGCCGCGTTCGCTATCAAGAATATTGAATCGCCCGCCTTTCTTGTTCATTTCATCTCTTCCAACCTGAGTATTGACAATAACGAAAAGCAGCGGCTCCTGGAGATCGTTGATATTGCTGAATGTGCCAGACAGGTGTTGACCTTGCTGACAAAAGAACTCCAGGTGGCCGACCTCAAGCAACACATACAGAACAAGGTTAAAACCGATCTCGACAAGCAGCAGCGCGATTTCCTGCTGAACCAGCAGCTCAAGACCATCCAGGATGAATTAGGGGGAAACCCTAATGTGCAGGAAATCAATGCTCTTCGTGAGCAGGCGCGAGGCAAGAAATGGTCAAAGGAGGTGGAGGAAGTTTTCGAAAAGGAGATGACCAAGCTCCAGCGCATGCACCCCATGGCGGCAGAGTATTCGGTTCAGACCAATTACCTCGAAACACTCGTCCAGCTTCCATGGGGAGAATATACCCCCGACAATCTCAACCTTAACCATGCACAACAGGTACTGGATGAGGATCATTTCGGCCTTGAGAAGGTCAAGGAACGTATTATAGAGCACCTCGCCGTGATCAAGCTGAAGGGTGATCTGAAATCTCCGATCCTTTGCCTGGTCGGCCCTCCGGGTGTCGGGAAAACTTCACTGGGAAAGAGCATCGCCAGGGCGCTGGGTCGTAAATACACCCGCATGTCGCTTGGCGGCCTTCGCGACGAATCCGAATTGAGGGGACACCGGAAAACATACATCGGCGCTATGCCGGGAAGGATACTCCAGAGCCTGAAAAAGGTGAAATCCTCCAATCCCGTATTTGTCCTTGACGAGATCGACAAGGTCATGGGTATGAACATCAGCGGAGACCCGCAGGCCGCCCTGCTTGAAGTGCTTGACCCTGAACAGAATGTCGCATTTTACGACAATTACCTCGAGATCGAATATGACCTTTCGAGGATCATGTTCATCGCTACGGCCAATACGCTTAACACGATACACCCGGCGTTGCGCGACCGTATGGAGGTCATCGAGATCCCCGGATACCTGATCACCGAAAAGGTGGAGATCGCCAACCGCCACCTGATTCCCAAACAGCTCAGGGAGCATGGCATCAATAAAAACAAGATCTTATTCACTAACGATCTGATCAACAAGATCGTCGAGGACTATACCCGTGAATCGGGCGTAAGGATGCTTGAAAAAAGTATCGCCAAGATCATCCGGAACCGGGTGAGGTCCATCGCATCGGAAGAGAAATTCCCAAGGACCCTGGCGGAAAGTGACCTCAAGAAGATCATGGGGATCCCGATCTTCCAGGCTGAAAAGTACATCACTAATGAGGTCGCCGGCGTTGTGACGGGACTGGCCTGGACCATGGCCGGCGGTGATATCCTGTTTGTCGAGGTGAGCCTGAGCAGGGGCAAGGGTGACCTGACACTGACCGGCAACCTGGGTGATGTCATGAAGGAATCAGCTTCCATCGCCTTCGCATACCTGAAGGCGCATTCGGGGCCATTCGGTATCGATCCGGGCGTATTCCAGAAATGGAACGTCCATATCCACGTGCCGGAAGGAGCAACGCCGAAAGACGGACCCTCTGCAGGGATCACCATGTTCACTGCACTTGCATCCGCATTTACGCAGCGGAAAGTCAGGGAGCGCCTCGCCATGACAGGGGAGATCACGCTCAGGGGAAAAGTACTCCCGGTCGGCGGTATCAGGGAGAAAATGCTGGCCGCACGACGGGCCAACCTGAAAGATATTGTGCTCTCTCAGGAAAACCGCAAGGATATCGGAGAGATAAAGCCTGAATACCTCGAGGGACTGGTCTTTCACTATATAGACGATATGCGGGAAATCAGGGACATCGCCCTGCTGGATGAATTCGTGAAGAATCCCGTTGAACTGAACTACCAGCCCTGACGGCATCTACCTGACAAGAACCATCTTCTTCGTTTCACTGAAATCCCCGGCTGACATTTTCAGGTAGTAGGAGCCCGGGGCCAGACCTTCGTCCGTGAAAAGGAACCGGTAACTTCCGGGCAGGTGTTTCCCATTTACCGGGCAGGATAATAATTTGCCGCTGGTGTCGAATACGGAGATTTCCACCGGGATTTCTGATGAAACATCGTAAGTAACTTCAGTGGCCGTACGAAACGGGTTGGGATGATTCTGGTGAAGGCTGAAACCCCTGGAGCCTTGCGCGCTATGCGTGCTGAGAATCGTGGTTGCTTTCTTCAGGAGAATGTTCCGGAAAGGATCGAAAACAAGGTTGACCGGCTGTTTCTGCAGTGGAAAAATGAATTCCTGGTTGTTCTCATGGTTTAACACCTCCACCAGGGTATCGGATGCATCGGCAAATTCAATCCTGAGCTGTACCGGCATCGTAAAAAATCCGGCGTTGGTCTGGATCTGTCTCGCAATGAAAGTAACTTTCCATAAATCACCGCCAAGGCTGTCGAAAGAATATGTGTTCTGGTAAACAGGGTGGTTGCGGCCATATACCCATTCCTGGAAGAACCAGTCCAGATCCTGACCCGTCGCCTGGTTCGCGATCCTGACAAAATCTTCCGTGAAGGCATTTTTATACATCAGCCCGGTATCGGTTGCATACTCCCTCATTACTTTGAAGAACAGGCTGTCGCCCAGAACATAACGCAATTGGAACAGCACGCAGGCGCCTTTGTTATAGGTAACGGCCTGATTGTAAAGTGTGCCGCCCGAAGGAGTGTGAATGGCCCACTCGGGGTGGTACAGCGGCCATCCCGGATTGTGTGCCAGGTAATAGGAGGCGATCTGGTTCATCTCGTTGCGGTAAGCTTCACTCCCTTGCATGTGTTCCACCCAGCGCTTCTGGCAATAAGTGGCAAAACCTTCGTTCAGCCAGATATCAGCCCATGTTCCGCAGGTGATCATGTCGCCGAACCACTGGTGTGAATGCTCATGGGCGATCAGGTTGGCATCATCGTACCCGCCAGGCATCAGGTTGACCATGGTCTGGTTTTCCATTCCGCCCCACGGGAAGTTGCTGCTTAAGGTGGCAAATCCTATCTTTTCGAAGGGATAGTCTCCGAATTCCTCAGCAAAGAAACCGGTAAGGGGCATGATAATGCTGTCGATGACACAGAGGTTCTCCCCGGGCTTATGGTAGATCCTCACCGGGATGCTGTCGGCAGGATCAGAAACCTGGTGCCAGTAACGCTGATGAATCTGAAAATCAACCCTCGACGAGATCGCGATCAGATAGGTGGATACGGGATGACGGGTTATCCAGTGATAAACAAGGGTATCGCCCGAAACGACCGAATCAGCCAGCATACCGGTGGACCCAAGTCTTACATTCAGCGGAACCCGGGCAAAAAGCTCCCAGGTGGCCTTATCCGACGGGCGATCCCAGCAAGGCATCCATTTCCTTGCCCCTTCGGGAGGGGAATCGGTGAACACATAACCCGACGAAACAAAGAACCCGTTATCATTGACATTTTTGTGGCGGTAAAAGATGCTGACTCCGGTCTCCTCGCCGGGCTGATAAGTGCGGTCAAGCTGAATGGTTAAAATACCGGAAACGTGCTGGAAAGAGGAACCCGCCATACCGACGGAATCGATCGTGAGGGAAAGGCTGCCGGCATTCAGGTAAATGGAATTCAGAACGGAATCAACCCTGAAAGTCACCACGGCGACAGCAGTAAAAGTTTTAGGATATGGAGACTGGTAGCAGGAATACAGATCTGTTTCAAGCCTGTAATTCAACACATCAAAACTGTGCCGGGTATAGAAATGAGCCGTATCGACAGGTTTGACCGGCATGGACGAGCCCTGGATCGCACCGGCGGCCGACAGGAACAGAAATATCGTACGGATGAGCTGTTTCATACTCTTATCTGACAATAACAAGTTTTTTTGTTTGAAGAAGGTCCCCGGCCGTTATTGTGCAGAGGTAATTTCCGGGTTCAAGCCCGGAACACTTAATTTCGGTCTGGTGCCTTCCCGGGTGGTAATAACCATCAATCGGCTTCATTACCCTGATTCCGAACAGGTTAGTTATCTCCACCTTTACATGAGAGGGCTCCGTAATTTCAAAACCGATGGAAGTTACGGAGGTCAAGGGGTTTGGATGTATGCGCAACATGACGGAGCCGGAGCCTGCCGAAAATTCATCGGGAAGCCCGACGATCGTGGTGGCGGTTTTCAGGACGATTTGCCGGAAGGGGTCGAACTGGAAAAAGACGGGCTGCTTGCTGAAGGTCCAGGCGAATTGCTGGAAGTTGGCATCGTTCATGCAGCGGATAATGGTATCGGTGG
>Ga0208828_1000454_pt1 | contig 18229 bp, 15 predicted proteins | sample Kivu_160m_FD_185487 | JGI IMG/M metagenome (GOLD analysis project Ga0208828, IMG submission 185487) | Freshwater microbial communities from Lake Kivu, Western Province, Rwanda to study Microbial Dark Matter (Phase II) - Kivu_160m (SPAdes)... | ecosystem: Environmental > Aquatic > Freshwater >... | reverse complement strand
TCTATATTCTTCATGAATAATAATATTAATCCAACCAATAAATTTCTTACCTTTCCTAATTGCATTACCATATTCAATATCAAGTTTATCTAAAAAATTCTGAATTTTTAATAGTTCTAAAGGAATTCCATTTTTATAAACAAATGAATTGGTATCATAAATAACATTATAATGTTTTTTATTTTCATGCTCTTCTAAGTTAATTATTATTTGGCGTTCTGGACTATTTTTGTTATTGCTGTCTTCTTTCAATAATATATTTATATAGTTTTTTAGATCCTCTCTATAAATATCTACATGTAATTTAAGGTAGCTAGTTTTGTTATTGTTTTCAGAAAAATATCTTGTTCCATCTAAACTAAGATTTGACCATTTTTCTAGCGTGAGTTTATTATAAAATCTAATTTTTCAAAAACATCGAACCTGCGATTGCCTGATATATAAAGGGATTGCGGGTTTTTTATTGTAAAATTTATTGTATACACTAATTAATAATAATATATATTGACAATAATCCAGTTATAATATAGAATAATCAATATATAAATAAAATGGTATACACTAATTAGAGATAAGTTTATGGCTACCATTCAGTCAAAAGTATCAAGAGGTCACAAATATTGGTATATAGTTGAATCAAAAAGGGTGGGCGGCAAGCCAAGACCTGTTGTTCTGGCCTATCTTGGAAAAGCCGATAGCCTGCTCGAGCGGCTTAAGGGTATCACAGAGCAAGTAAGATTAAAATCTTATTCTCACGGAGGAGTCGGGGCACTGCTTGATATAGCCTCCAGGTTAGATGTTTGCCCAATAATAAATAAATACATAGAATCAAAAAGACACTACCGTCCCAAAAAGCCAATATCAAATAATCTTACTGCAGGAATCACTCTGACCCTTGCAGCTATCGGCAGGGCCTTGATGCCTACATCCAAAAGAGGCTGGCTAAACTGGGCAAATACCACCACCCTTGGCTATCTTTTGGGATGCAGCCTGTCAAAGATAGACAGCCAGCATTTCTGGGATCTTATGGATGCACTTCCGGTAGACAGGATTTCTAAGGTAGAAGCAGAGATTTTGGCCAATGTTTTTAAAATATATAATATTAAAAGCGATAGCCTTTTCTTTGATACCACTAATTTTTTTACCTACATTGACAGCGCAAATACAAGATCTACTATTGCGAGGCGCGGAAGAAACAAGCAAAAGAGAAGTGATCTCAGGCAGGTAGGTCTTGCAGTGGTGGTTACCAAAACCGATATGATACCGCTTTTTCACCTCAGTTATGACGGCAATATGGCAGATACGGTAGTCTTTAGAAAAACTGTAGCAAAGGTGGTAAAAAGACTGGAAGAGTTGGGACTGGATAAGGGCAGACACACCATAGTTTTTGACCGCGGAAACAATTCTAAGAAAAATCTTACTATCCTTCAAAAGCTGGGGCTCAACTATGTGGGAGCACTTACCCCTTATCATCACAAAAAACTTATAGAAGATGCCAAAGCAGGTTTTAAAGAGATAAACCTTTCCGGTAACGTCTTAAAATTTTATAGGACAAGAAAAGTAATCTGGGGCCAGGAAAGGACCGTTATTATTTTTATATCTTCCAAGCTTAAGGCAGGCAGGATAAGGGGAATTTACCAGTCCCTTAAAAAGACAGAGCAAAGTTTGGCAAAGCTTAAGACAAGCCTTTGTGCCCCAGGAGCAAAAAAAAGAGACAGGGTTGTCCTGAAGGAGAAAATAGATGGTATCCTAAAAGGGCAGTATGTAAAAAATATAGTAAGCTGGACACTTGAAGAAATATCGGATGGTAGATTTATATTAGACTACCACATAAATTACCAACTGCTAAAAAAGATAGAAGACAGCCTGGGGTTTAGGATTATAATGACAAACAGGCACAGTTGGAGCACTGCTTCAATAATTGAAGCATACCATGGCCAATCGAGAATCGAGAATGCTTTTAAGAATCTGAAAAATCCATATCACCTTACCATAAAACCACAGTTTCATTGGACAGATGATAAAGTTAGAGTGCATATGTTTATCTGTGTTTTAGGCTATCTACTGTCTACAATTGTGTGGCAAAAGGTGAGGCTTTTAACTGAGTTTAGCGGAAGCCTGGACACGCTGCTTGATACTTTAAATAACATAAGGCTTGCTGTAGTTCTGGAAGAGTCAAAAACCCCAGGGGCAGTTAAAGCTATATACAAGTTAGAGGAAATGTCTGATATAGAAAATACAATAATGGAAGCACTTGAGATAAAAGACCTTCACAACAGACGCTTAAAGATTAAGGGTGTTAGTGTATACAACTGAAATTTCTGCAAACCCTTATGGGTACAGGGTTTCTGTAAGGTTGTATTAAATTTCATAATAAACTCACGCTAGGTTACAATCAAAAAAATCTACAATATTAGCAAATTCTAAATTTAAAAAACATGCTATCTTATTTCTAAACCTATTATCTATTCCTTTTAATTTTTCTAAAGTTATGTGGTTATATTTTCTAAATATCATGTTTTCCTTAATAAAAAAAAGACTTTTAATTGTATTTTCAATTAACTGGTGATTATAATCTGATGCAAATTTTGTTTTTACAGATACAATTATATTTTCATCACATAACCAATCACCTGTTTGACTTATTTTTTTTATAACCCTGTATTTTTTCTTCAATTCATTAAAAGCAAAAATCTCCCCGCGCAATGATTCAATTTTTTTACTAATTTCATAAGTATTTTTTGTTTTATTATTTGTAATTTCCTCAAATAGGTTTTTAAAATTATTTACTTCTAAATATTTCTCTAAGTTTTTAAAATTATTTTCTATATTTTCTAAATTATTTTCAAATAGATAAGCTACCCATGGTATAGCCAAGGGATTATTACAGTTTTCTACCCATCTTTTAAAAGAATCTAAAAGATATTTTTTTGTATATCTATAATTTGAATATTCAATATTATTAGAATATTGTTTCCATTCGTTTATGCTATTTTTACATATTAAATTTTTTGGCATTAAATCAATCATTCTAAATTATATAAAAACTCTATTAATAATTAGATTAGACATTCTTTGGTATATATTAATCTAATTTTTTCTTATAGCTATTCTATCATAGACTTAAACTAATCTCTTAAATGCAATCTTAACTTCTATTATCTAACAATCAAAATATAAAATAAATTATTGCTAAAATTCGCAAGACCATGAAATTTATACCAATAAAAAAGATTAATACCTTTTATTTTTATATATTGAAACCTTCTTATAATCCCTGTACTTTTCAGTCATATCCTCAATATATCTATTAACCACGACTTCAGGTTTTTCATCTTTAAACTCTAAATAGTTTTTAATATTATCAGAACCAATACCTATATCATCTACCCTTAAATTATAAAGCTCTCCATACTCCTGCCTTAATCTTTTTCTTTTAAGTCCAAAAATAAATCTCTAAATATTTTTTGGTTTCTTATACCTAAATCTTTAAAACAGTATTTAAAAACCTCATAGATAATGTTAGGCATATAAAGCTCTCATCATCTTTTAGTTGTAATATTTACAGATTATAAATATAATTCCTAGAAAGAGGTAAAAAATGGATACAAAAGTTTTAACAGCTATAATTCATAAAGAAAAAGATATATTTGTTTCAGAATGTCCAGAAATTGGTACTGTAAGCCAAGGACTAACAATTGAAGAAGCTCTTTCAAATCTAAAAGAAGCTACAGAACTGTATCTTGAAGAATTCCCCATCTCAGATGTAGGCCGCTCTATACTGACTACCTTTGAGGTTTCCAATGTCTGAACTGAAAAGATTATCAGGACAGGAAACTATAAAAATACTAAAAAAATTTGGTTTTATTCAAATCAGACAAAAAGGTAGTCATGTTATATTAAAAAAGATAATCGAAGATGAAGAAATAGGATGCGTCGTGCCACTTCATAAAGAACTCGCAATTGGTACTCTAAAAGGAATCTTAAGACAGGCTAAAATATCACCGGAAGAATTTATAAAAAATCTTTACTAAATAATTCTTGTACTAAATAGAAAAATGAATTGAAAAATTCCCTCTCCCCTGTATAATTAAATCTGTACAATTTAAGCCCTTACAGTGAAGAAACTGTAAGGGAACCCTAAGAAATGTATCCTGTTTAACCGGCTTAAGAGGCAAAAATTTATTGGAGTTAGCCTGTAAGCCGAGTTCTGTACTAAAAATACTTTTCATTTAATTCTTATACTATTTTATCGCTCCCAAACATCAAAAAGTATATTAAATATATTTAAATTCTACTAAAATAAAAGTTCTACGCTAAAGGAGTGTCACTAATTTAAACTTTTATTTCTTTAAATCTTAGGGATGCTGTTTGATTCTACAACCTTATGGTAGTAATGGCCTGATTCTTTAATTTTTCTCTCTAATTTTGGAGATTTAAAATCTACCGCTGTAAGCCCGAATCTCCTTGAAGGTCCGTGGTATAGCTCATAATTATCGAAGGTTGACCAGTGGAAATAACCGATAACTGGAATCTTTTCATCACAGGCTTTCTTTATAAAAGTTAAATGATCCTGCAAGCTGCTTTTCCTGATTTCATCATCATTTGTGCACGTTCCATTTTCAGTTATAAGCACTGGTTTTTTATATTTTTCATGGAAAAACTTGATTTGTTTGTATAATCCTTCAGGGTATAATTGCCACATATCATCATGAGGAAAACCCAGTTCATCCATTCTTTTTCTTCCTCTATCTTCATAAGGAAGCAGGAGAAATTTATCAATAAGAATGCGCCCGTAATAGCTAAAACCAACATAATCAATTTTTGTGCCTTTTTTAGTAAAATATTCATGTACAGGTTCGTTTAAAATATAGTCAAAGGATTTTTTTATTAGTTGTTGTTTTACACCTTTTGGATTCATAACTTCTACAACTATATGCGCATGGGAGATTCCAACAAGTATGTTAGGGTATTTCTCTTTTATATAATCATATAGCAGGCTGTGTGCTTTAGCCATGCTCGATAATGCCATTCTTCTGGCAACAGGATTGAATTTCTTAGGCGGGAACTCTCTGAAAAAATAAGCCAGGTTTATATAAGCATTCGGTTCATTAAAAGTATTTATAATATCAATGTACTCTGAAAAGGCTTCGAGCGCTTTTTTTGCATAATCAAAAAACCAGACTGGAGAGTTTTTATTTGTCCAGCATCCTGACCGGTAAAACCATAATGGATTTGCAAAATGGTTAAATACAAGTAATACTTTTTTATTGTTTTCCTTGAGGGTTTTAAATATCTTTTCGTAGTGTTCTATAGCGTCCCTGTCTAAAGGACTAAAGGGCCCTTTCTGGAGTTTAGACCAGTCCATGCTAAACCTGTATGCATTTCCAAGGTATAATATGTAATCGAGGTCTTCCTCATATCTTCTATAGTGATCTATTGCCAGATCCAGAAGAGTGCCATCTGTACCAATAAAACCTTTCCATTCAGTTTCACCTGCACCTTCTATCTGAAATGCAGATGTTGCTGTGCCAAGTATAAAATTGTCAGGAAATTTTTCCGTTACCAAACTCATAAAAAGTTTAAATCTTTTTATCAAAAATATTTTATTAAATTTTTATCCATTATCATAGTAACTTAAACTTTCAGATAAACTTAGCATAGATATCTCCCCAAATAAATGTTTTTTGAGGTAAAGTTAAAAGTATATTTGAAATCTTTTCAGGTTCAACCCATTCTCCTAAAACCAATGTCGTTGATTCACCTAAAGAATAATTAAACATAACTCTGCCAATAGTTGTAAGATGCTTTATAGTATCTATCGCTATTAGAACAAATTCTTGTGTTGGTGTAAATTCAAAAGATACTGCATCTATAGGTTTAGACAAGCCTTTTAAAACCTTATATTCGTATCCTTCAACATCAATCTTACAAAAAGTTGGCCTTCCATACTCTTTAATTAATTGATCTAAAGTAGTAACCTGAACTTTAATAGACTTTTGCCATTGAAAAGCAGATGTTGAAACAAGAAACATATCACTCGATTTTAAACTATTCATCCATTCCTTTGACATAGACGAAATAGTGTGTGAATCACTTATCATCAGCTCTTCTTCCCCTTCGTTATCACTAATTGCTTTTTGAATTAAAAAAACTTTTTTATTGCTGCCATATTTTTTCCTCAACTTTTTCATGCAGATGTCTTGGGGCTCAACAGCTACAACCTTGGCTCCCAGCCTTAAGAAAATTTCAGTCCTGCTACCCAGGTTAGCGCCGATGTCAAAACACAAATCATCTTTTTTTATAAATTGAGAATAAAATTTTAATAACTTTTTTCTATTAGCAACATTTAATAAAGCCAGGGCCATGGCATACACAGTGTTGTATATCCTTACTAATCTCATTAAATTTACACATACATTCAGAACCTTCATTATTATTAGACAAAATTTAGTACATGATGTAGACTTCTTAAACATTTATTACCTCAAAACATTGTTCTAAATGTTTATTATTATTATACAATCTATCACAGGATTATTTAATAATACTATCTCTTAAGAAAGTCTACGCCCTGAATTGTTCCCTGGATGGCAAAAGCTAATAGTTCAGCTATAATATAGAAATAAAATTTAAAAATTTTATTTAACCATTATATAAGGAGCTAAAATGATAAAGAAAATATTAATCCTGCTCCTGACCATAATCACAGCCTTTTCAATTATCCTGTTCGGATGTGGCAGGATAGAACCAGCTGCAGAAGTAACTATAGAAACCGAAGAGAATGAATCGGGAGAGGAAATCCAGAAGGAGTCTGAAGAAACTCAAGAAGAAGCAATAGAAGAGGAACCAGTCCAGGTAGAAGCAAAACCCCGGGCCCAAGAAGGAGAAGTTACCTTTACAACCGAAGATGGAATTGATATTAATGGAAACATATTCGGATCCGGAAACAGGTGGGTAATACTATCCCATATGCGCCCCACCACACAGACAAGCTGGTTTGATTTTGCCCGGTACCTTGCCGATAACGGTTATATTGTGCTGACCTATGATTTCAGGGGATACGGTAAATCAGGTGGAAGCCAGGATATATCAAATATTGATAAAGACCTGGAAGCTGCCCTGGATTTTGTAATACGACATGATGCGGAAAAAATATTTCTTATGGGTGCAAGCATGGGTGGAACAGCCAGTTTGGTAGTTGCCTCCAGACAGACCGCAGATGGAGTTATATCCTTCTCCTCTCCAGCAGAGATTGATAGCTTATCCGCTATAGATAAAGTAGGAAATATAGATACACCAAAACTGTTTATAGCCAGCAAGGGAGATGGAAATGCAGCAGAAAGCGCCAATACCCTATTTGATGCATCACCAGAGCCAAAGGAAATTGAGATACTCGATGGCAGTGCCCATGGAACTTTTATATTTGAAAAAGAACCCGATAATGCAGAAATATTGAGCCAGATTGTACTTGATTTTCTAAATAGCAATTAAATGTTGCAGAGAAACCGGCTTTTTTAAAAGCAAAACCCTTATATATTGAAAAATCACAGTTAGCCTTAATCAGGCTGTATTCAAGATTTCCTTATTAAAAATTTTTATTTCCTTAAACATCCAGATCACAGTTACAACTATTGACAGGAAATCAGAGACTGGAACAGCCAGCCATACTCCATTCAGTCCAAAAATCAAAGGCAGCAGGAAAGCTAGAGGAATTAAAAACAGCACCTGTCTTGAAATAGTTAAAACAAGAGCAGAAGCTGTTTTTCCAATAGACTGAAAGAGTGCCCCACCTAATATCTGTACCCCGATAAACGGCAGAAATACTGCTACAATCCTTAAAATATGAATCCCTTCGTTTATAAGATTAGCATCGCTACTAAAAAGACCAACTACAAATTTGGGGAAAATCATCATAGCAAGAAATCCAACCCCAGCAATAATAATAGTCCACATAACAGCCATACCCAGGACTTTTTTAACCCTGGGATAAAGCTTTGCACCATAATTGAAACCAACAATTGTGGAGAACCCCTGGGTAATTCCGATTAGCGGCATCTGAATCAGGCTTATCATCCTCAGACCAATCCCCATTATGGCAATATACATATCACTTCCATAAAAGAGCAGCAGCTTGTTGAAAATAAGAGTTATTATACTGGCCATAGCGGACTTTATAAAAGATGGAAAACCAAGAGAAAGGATTTCTTTCATGGCGGAAAATTTTACTCTAAATATAGATGCATTTAACCTGAAAATGCTCCCGCCAAATAGAATATAAAAAATAACATACATTGAGCTAATCACCTGGGCGATAACTGTAGCAATCGCTGCACCTTTTACACCCATACCAAGCACAAAAATAAATATGGGATCAAGGATAACATTTATTATAGCCCCGACTGCCATTACATACATAGCTGCCCTGGGATTTCCCTCAGCTCTTATATAATTATTACTGTTTATGGAAAAAGAAAGGAAAATAAAACCAGCTAGTATTATACGGGTATAATCTCTGGCATAAGGCAGCACCTTGGCTGATGCACCAAAAAATACAAGGCACTTATCCATAAAGATATAGATAAAAACCATACATAAGGCACTTATCAGAAGATTAAGCACAACTGCATTTCCAAAGACGTTTTGCGCTATGTCTTTTCTATTTCTTCCAAGTGCTCTTGAAACTACAGATGCGCTTCCAACACCTATCATAGTCCCGATTCCTATCATAATAAGCTGTATGGGTAAAACTATGGAAAGCGCAGCAATTGCGAGAGAGCCTACACCCCTGCCTACAAATACGGTATCTATAACGTTATATAATGCACCTGTTACCATTCCAATCATGGCAGGTGCTGAAAATTTAAATAATAGACTTGTTATATTGCCATTTAGCAGCAATTCCCTTTTGGATTTCATATTCTCTTATGTTATTATGCTTCCAATATTTAATATGATTAAAACCAAAATATATTTATATTATTGATTTAGAATATCCCTGAAAAATTGATTCTTTTCTGCTTCGTTATAGCCAACAGCACTTGATTTCCCAAACCACTGTGGCCATGAATTAAAGGTAGTAATAGTAATATCTTCCCTGCTCATAGAAAGTACTGCCGGTAATATTTGTACTGCCTGGCTTAGCGATATATTAGTCCAGACATATTGCCCTATTGTATTTAAGAAATTGCTTAGATTTCCAGAATTGACAATTGATCTTTTTTGCAGGAGACAATCAGCCAGAAGCATTGCTGATTGTCTCTCTCTGGCATATGCGCCTCCACCATAAAGAGACCTGCCATGTCTTGCTCTGGAAAGAGCAAGCGCCTGAGTTCCATTTATATGATGCATTCCCGGAGTCAGATAACATCCGGAGAATCCGTCTGCTATATTTTCTTCAACTGTGGTATCAACACCGCCAAAATAATCAATAAGAGGTTTAAATCCATCAAAATCAGTTACAACATAGAAATCAATCTTTGTTCCCGTAAATCGCTCGAAAGCGCTTACTGCACCGGCATTTCCACCTGAGGCATGGTATCCATTTATTTTACGTCCTCCAAACCAGGTATCACGGGGTATTGTTACCAGATACGCTTTATGGGTATCAAGATTCAGATGAACAAATATATTTATATCGGTTCTCCCGCTAACTCTTCCTCCTGGTCTGTCGGAAGCGCTGTCATCCCCCCAGATAATAAAATTAACTTTTCTTCCTGCCTGAAAACCATCCGCTCCGCTTGAACTGTAACCTGAATATGTTGATGCGGTATAAGTTGGAGCACCAGCATAAGGTACTATACCATAGCTGTTGCAGAGCCCGGCAAATTCCTGCGATTTTAAAAATCCAACTAAAACTGATTTTCTGCTCATTCCGCCTGCCAGTCTTTCCAGCCAGGCTTTATATCCACCTGCATCAGGCTCCCTGTCAAAAAATGCTCTGTAAAGTATGGTAACAAAAGTCTCATTTGAGTGATTCCTGCCTGTGAACTCTTCACTAAAAACAAAACCTTCTGCAACATCTGCCCCGGTTTTAGAGCCATTTAAAAGACGCCCCACCCATTCATTCAATCCTTCAGTATCAGGCTGCCTTCCCAGACACTGAACATAAAAACGGGTTACAAAGCTTTGCACCTGCTCTGCCGATCCTCCGTCAAGAATTGTAGGAAAAAGAGTTAAAACCAAAACTCCAACTAAAACCACGATTAAAAAGTACTTTGTTTTGAAAAGTATTTTCCTTAACATAACTTGCTCCTTAAAAAATTAAATAATATTTATATTAAGTAAAAATTTCATACTATTATACAATCATTCTTTCAAGGTTAAAAACATTAAATATATTTAGACTATAAAAATTACAGAGACCTTATCGCTTTTTCAATTATTCCGGCAATTTCCCTATAGTCCTTATCTTTAAATCTTACCAGCTTACCAAAACTAACCGTCACCAGTGGCCATCTGGGCATATGTCCCCACGGTAGTATCCCATTTCTCAGGATATTAAAAATCCCCTTAATTCTAACCGGAACTACAGAAACTTCCATATCAGATGCAATTACTCCCACTCCAGGCTCAAATTCTTTAATATCTCCATCAGTGGTTACCCCGCCCTCAGGATAGATCAGCATTGACCATCCCCCGCTCAACATCCTGCCGATATTTTCCATAATCTGTTTGAATCCATGAGTCCTGGAAAGAGGAAAGACATTAATGAAAAGATTTATCAGAAGATAGAACCCGATTGCCTCTACTGCTCGCCTCCACCATGGACCGGATCGGTAGAAAAAATGGTTAAAATGATGCTCTATGGACATAAGAGTTGCCACCCGCTTCCGTAACTTCAGCGGCAGAGAGTATAGCACTACAAAAGTATCCAGTTGGCTTGTGTGATTTGCGGCAAAAACAACAGGTTCTTTTAAGTTCTTTAAATTTTCCCTTCCTTCAACTTTTAGTCTATAAATCACTGACATAAACGGATACAGGATGTACTGAAAAATTACTCTTATAAAACGGACAGGGGCCCAGAACGGCAAACTGTAAAATGGTATTTTCTTCGAGGTTTTCCTGGAAGATTTAATCAGAGTTTCAAGCTCGCCAACAGTTGTGCCTGCAAAAATCTGCGAATCATCCACTTCTATATCATATTTTTCTTCAATAGCGCCAGCAAGCTGCACCAGATCAATGGAGTCCAGACCCAGGTCTTTTTCAAGTCTGGCTTCTTTTCTTATACTCTTTGATTTAATTTTGTGGAAGTTTTTTATAACTTCCAGTATTTCCTGTGATTTCCTGTAAGGTTTCAGCCCCGGGGTCTTCTTCTTTGTTCGCCTGGAAAATACAGCTTCCGCCACCTCATCTCTTTTTATTTTTTCAGTGGAAGTCCTGGGAAAATCAACTCCGTCCCATATACTACAGCTATTTATATGCTGATATACATTTAATTTTCTATTGGCTTCTTTTATTATATTCTCCGGACTGGCTCTGTATCCATCATCCAGTATCAGTACTGCATGTATTTCCAAATCGCTCCCCCGTTTTAACCCCAGTACCACACAATCTTTTACTTCCTTAAAGGTATTTATGACAGATTCAATATCCTCCGGATAGATATTTATGCCGTCAGCCCTTACCATAACTGAATCCTTTCTTCCCTTAAAATAAAGGTTTCCGTCTTCGCCCATCTCAGCAAGGTCTCCGGTTTTAAACCAGCCTTTTGAAAAAGCTTTTTCTGTCAGTTGGGGATTCTCATAATACCCGGGGGATACGTTGTTTCCTCTTACATATATTTCATTGTCCACAAGGCGTATCTTCTGTCCATCCAGGACTTTTCCTATTGAGCCTGCTCCGGTTTGAGCAGGATCGGCCAGGGTTATCAGCGGAGCCGTTTCTGTAAGTCCATAACCCTGAAAGATAGTATAGGCAATGCATCTCCAGAACTCATCTATATTCCTGTCAAAAGCCGCCCCTCCCACAATTATGACCATAAATCTCCAGCCAAGTTCTAAATGAATACCCATGAAGGCCAGAAACCGCAGCGGCCATTTAATTTTCTTAAATATATTATATTTTCTCTCGAATTTCCTGTTGTCCAGATCGAAGTTCTTAGTTATATAGTCCCTCAGCAGTTCCACTACCTTTGGAAGTGTCCCCAGAATCCAGACTCTTTCTTCTTTTACCGCTTTTACAATATCCCTGGGGCTGATACTACTCATAAAGACTACAGAACTTCCAATCATCATCGGAACATAAATTCCAATAAGCTGACCGTACATATGGCTTAAAGGGACAACTGATAAAATTTTCAAGTTCCACATAAGACGGAAGAATTTCCTCCATCTGTCCATAACCATCTTGATGGATTTTAAATTGGATTCAATATTACGGTATGTAATCATTACCCCTTTGGGGACAGCCGTGGTACCTGAGGTAAAAACAATCTGCGCCAGATTATCTGAAGAGATAGATATATCCGGATTTTCTAAAGGTGGTATGGATGATAAACGCTCTTCAATATCTTCTATAATTATTGATATCAGACCTGGAAATTTCTTTTCACTCTTTTCACTGCCGGTATGAACTTTTACTTTAGCCTTTATCTTCTCCTGCACTTTTTTCTCAAAATCAGTACTGGAATTTATATCAAGCGGAACCACAACTGCTCCCTGCAGGAAGCATCCCAGATAGGCAACTACCCACTCCGGCCGGTTCTGCCCTTTTATTATGACCTTATCACCTTTTTTTACTTTGAGCCGGTGGAGCAGTGCCGCAAATCTCTTTGCATAATCATATACTTTTACAAAACTCCAGGATACTGTCCTGTATTTTCCCCTGTGGCAGAAATATTTATCTTTAGATTTGATATTTTCATCAATATAGGCAAGCAAGCCTGAACTCATAGATATATCACCCGTTCCTTAGAATATAATATTTAGCCTGCGCAAACACTTATGACATTTTAAAAGCAACTACAGTTACTTATCTTTTATCTTGCTATATTTTTATTATAGGCAGTAAAAATTTCAGAAGCAATAGAGTTAAAATCTGTCAATATCAAATTTATTTATCAAATTTATTTATTACTTTATATATTGATTAGCCATTTTTATCCTTTCAATAATGGGCGGATGGCTATACAGCATCACTTTTATAAAAGGATGAGGAACTACGTTGGAAAGATTGGAGTCAGCCAATTTAGTCATTAGTGAAATCTGTGTTTCTGGATCACCAGTCAGTTGAATAGTCATTATATCAGCTTGTTTTTCATAGAACCTGGAAATCGCATTTGAGACTGGAAGGGTAATAAAAGTAAAAATCGAAACTAAAAGAATAATAATCAATATCGATCTAGAATCAGCTACTAGTCCCATTTCTCCCAGTATTATTTTCAGTAAAAAAATTCCCAGAATTCCACCTACACCACTAAGCGCGAGCCCTTTTAATATATGTAAATATCTCCAGTGGCTTACTTCATGTACTATTACTGCTAAGGCCTCTTTCTCAGAAAACTTGCTTAGCAAATTATCAAATATAACAATGCGTTTTGAATTTCCTAATCCGGTAAAGTAAGCATTAGCTTTATTTGTTCTCCGGCTGGCATCTGCAACTAATACTTCATTAACATTAATACCCGCACGCTCAGAAATTTCAACAATCTGGGCCTTTAAGACCTTATCTTCTAAAGGTTCAAACTTATAAAAAAGTGGGTCAATAATTAAGGGATATAAATATGTAGCTATGATTAAAAAAATTATCAGTATTGCTCCTGCTACAACCCACCAGTATTTAGTAACATAAATCATTAAAACATAGAGAATTGTCATAGAAACTGTTGAAATTACTAACGATATTGCCTTGTTTTTGGCAAAATCTGCAAGCCATGAATTTATGGTTTGAGTGGAAAGACCATATTGGTGTTCGATTACAAAACCTCTAAGATAATCAAGCGGCATTAGCAACAAATATAGCAAAATAAAAAAAAGTGCAGTATAACCAACTAAAAGAATAATCGATATCCTTGAACTTATAGAAAAATACTTCCAGGTTAGTATTATTACACCTATTAAAAAAATCCATGTTACCAGTTGCCTGGCAATAGAGATAGTGGTAGCCATTCTATTATACTGCGAGGCCTTTAGTAAAAAATCTTTATCAAAATATCTTAACACTTCATTATTGTATGCTGGCTTATGCAATATTCCCACCAGAAGTATTGCTATTGCCAGTAAGAATGCTGCAGATATTAAAATGATAAGCAGCCATACAACTAATGAGCTTCCACAAAAAATTTTAGATATCATAGCTATCTTAATATTTTATCCTTAAACAAACTTTTTAGTTTTTAACCGCCTTACTGCTGTAACAGCTTTTTTTATAAAAAAGGAAAGCAGGAATACTAGCGCCAGAAGTAAAATTATAGTTGCCCCTGATGCAAGATCCAATAAATAAGAAATCCAGAGACCGGTTATGGTTAAAATAATTCCAGTAACAATTGAGCTGATTATTAGTTTTTTCATATTATAGGTAAACTGTCTGCATATTGATGATGGTATGGTAAGTAATGCGATGACCAGGATGATACCCACAATTCTTATAAGAACAACAACACTTAAAGCCACCATGCAAAGAAGCACTAAATATAAAATCCTGTTAGGAATGCCTATTACTGTTGAAAATTCCTCATCAAAGGATGCTGCATTAAATTCCTTTAAAAATAAAACAACAATCAAAATGATTATAAAATCCATTACAAGCATAATATATAAATCAGATACAGGAATAGTCAGGATGTTTCCAAATAAATAGCTGAAAAGATCTGGCGCATAGCCGGGGGTTAAATTAATAAATATTATACCTGACGCCATCCCGACTGCCCAGATTATACCTATTGCTGCATCTTCGCTTAATTTGCTTCTCTTACTGATAAGACCAATGGTGATTGCCGATAAAAGGCTAAAAGGAATTGCGGCAACAATCGGGTTTATCCCCAGAAGGTAACCCAAACCGATACCTCCAAAAGCTGCGTGCGAAATACCTCCACTTATAAATACTATCTTTTTTATAACCACATAAGTGCCGACAATACCACAGGCTATATTAACCAGAACTGCAGCTATAACGGCGTTCCTAATAAATTCGTACTGAAAAATTCCCATTATTTCTTATGCCTCCCAAGTACTCTATGTGGTATTCCATGAGCTAATATCTCCACAGGACACCTGTAAGCTTCCTCAAGTTTGCTTAAACTGCCTTCTTTTGGACCATGGTAGAACAACTTCCGGTTAAGGCAGAGAACGCTATCAATATAGATAGAAATTGCACCAATATCATGAGTTACAAATGCTATAGCCATTTTCTTATTAAGCTCCAGAAATAATTCATAAATTGATTTCTGCGTTTCCGGGTCCACACTTGCCATTGGCTCATCAAGCAAAAGCAATTCCGGCTCCCTTGCAATAGCCCTCGCTATAAGAACTCTCTGCAATTGACCGGCCGATAGCATACTTATATGCCTGTTTCTATATTCAAGCATCCCTACAGTTTCCAGAGCATCTAATGCGGATTTCTTATCTTTTTCTGAATATTTCCTTACCGGCCCTTTATACCTTCCCATAATAACTATATCAAATACATTAATAGGGAAATTTAGATCAAAATAGATATTTTGCGGTAAATAGCCGGCCAATTTTCTGCCTTCTTCAGGATTTTTGCCAAAAACTTTTACTGTTCCCCTATCAGGCTTCAATAACCCCAGTATAATCTTAAGTAATGTAGTTTTTCCGCCACCATTGGGACCTATTATGGCAATAAAATCATTTTGCTTTATTGAAAAGCTTATATCTTCCAGGACTGGTATCTCTCCATAATAAAAGAATATATTTTTAAAATCTACAATAGTATTATTTTTCATTTCAATTAGCCTCCGAAATATTTAAATTTCATTCCATGGCCCCGGCAAAGGCTTCTGCAGCTTTTCTCATATTTTCCAGATAATCTTTCTTAAGTGAACTTACAAGAAACACTTCTCCACCAATCTCTCTAGCTACAGTTTCAGCACTTTTGGTACTGAATTCCGGAGAAGCAAAAATCACCTTAATATTATATTCTTTAGCCTGGCTTATCAAATCTTCAATACCCTTAGCTGTCGGCTCCTTGCCCTCTTCTTCAATAGGTATTTGTTCAATACCGTAATCTTTTGTAAAATAAGCCCATGTAGGATGAAAGACTATTATCTTCTTATTTTCTTTTCCCGAAAATGTCTGGACAATTTCATCATCCAGTTTATCCAGTTCCAACAGGTAGATATCCAGATTTTTTTTATAATATTTCTGATTCTCAGGATCTATTTGAACCAGGCCTTCATAAATATTTTCAACCATTATTTTTGCATTTGCCGGTGAAAGCCATATATGAGGGTCAATTCCCTTAAGATCGCTTTTGGCTTTATCACTTTCATCATACTCATAATATACCACAGCTTCACCATATTTATAGCTTACTGCAATAAACTTTACTCCTCTGGAACAATCCACCACAAGCATTTCCCCATTCATCTTAATTATTTTATCCATCCATGCCAGTTCAAACTCAATCCCGGAACCAACTTTGGCATAAATTTTAGCTTTACTAATCTCCTCCAGCTGACCTGGAGTAGGTTCATATGTATGGGGGCTGGCTCCCGGAGTAACCATAACAGTAACTATTACTCTGTCTTCTCCAACTCTTTCTACAAATTCAGCCTGCGGCGGTATGCTTACTACAACCCTAATTTTTTCTTCATTAACATCTTTATCTGCCTTCTGGGTACAGCTTATATATGTCCCAATTAAAAAGACTGAAACAATTATGTAAACTATTACTATTAATATACGTTTCATCTCTTTTTTACGGTAATCTTATAATAAATTAGAATATGACTTCGATATGACGGATATAAATATCATCAATTATAACATTTCTTATATCAATACTGTCAAACACTACATAAGATTAATGAAAATCCGGAAATTTATATAGCTGAAAGTATATCGCCCTCCTTGACAAAAGACATAAAGTTGATAATATTAATACAAATAGTTTATATATGTAAATCCGCATATACACAAAAGTTTAAAGTCTAATAATATAATTTTGTCTGAGGTAAAAAAATGAGTAAAGAAAATTCAAATAAAATCATATACTTTGCGATTATCCTGGGAATATGCCTGATAATAAGCGCATCAATCGGTTCTTTTACATTCTATAAGGTAAGATCACCTGAGGATACCCTTTCTGTAACCGGCTCGGTAAGAGAAAAGGTCACTTCAGATCTCGCTAAATGGACTGCCAATTTCTCAAGAACCATCCCGGCTGAAGATTTAAAGGCAGGATATCAAATGATGAAAAATGACCAGAAGCTTGTACTGAACTTCTTTGAAGATAATGGATTTACCGAAGAAGACCTAACAATTTCACCAGTATTTATGGAGCAATTATATATGTATGATCCAAATGCTCCAAAAGAAAATGTCTTAAGGCAAACTGTAGAAATTCAATCAAATGATGTTGAAAAAATTACCTATATGGCTAAAAACACCCAGAAACTCATAGACCAGGGGGTTGTATTTTCTATTCAATCCTTAGAATATTATTACTCAAAACTTCCGGAACTTCGCATTGAATTAATCCCGGATGCAATAAATGACGCCAAGTTAAGAGCTCAGAAGATTGCTGAAGGCAGCGGCAAGAAAATAGGAGTAATAAAATCCGCAAATCTTGGAGTAGTCCAGGTTCTGCCCGTAAATTCTACAGAAGTCTCAGATTGGGGAACTTATGATACATCAACTATCGAAAAAGAAGTAATGATACCGGTTACGGTGATTTTTACACTAAAATAAAATAAAGAAAATCCAATCTAATAATTGATTCTGGGTCATTTACTTTTTAGGTTTGTTTTCTATACCAGCACCTTTTGCTTTATCGTTATTGTCTATATCATCGTTAGAATCATTTTCATCAATTTCCTCTTCCTTACCTTCCTTACCTAGCCTCCTATTTTTCCCTATATCTTCAAGAGCTCTTTCACTTCCTCTCTTGCTTACCTCAATCGCTTTAAGTATAGCTTCCTTTGCCTGTTCAGGAACTTTATAATAAAGTCTACCATACTTTAACCTGCCTCTAAATAATTTACATATTATAAAACTTATATCAATATTAGTATTTTAACTTTAATTAATACTTTTATATGATATATTAA
>Ga0208828_1000451_pt1 | contig 18299 bp, 17 predicted proteins | sample Kivu_160m_FD_185487 | JGI IMG/M metagenome (GOLD analysis project Ga0208828, IMG submission 185487) | Freshwater microbial communities from Lake Kivu, Western Province, Rwanda to study Microbial Dark Matter (Phase II) - Kivu_160m (SPAdes)... | ecosystem: Environmental > Aquatic > Freshwater >... | reverse complement strand
CTTGTAGGGGGGTATTGAGATGGTGGGCAGAGCCTGATAACCAGATGAACGATATGGGCAACTCTCCTGGCAAGTATGATTTGCCGTCCAGGGTTAGGACGGTGGCGTCGGATGGAAAGTTAGCGTCGGTACTGAATACGGCGTTCATAAACAGATTAATTTCACCAAAGTAATAAGGGGGGATATAGAGTGCAGGATGTTGCACATTTACCTTTGAGGAAGCTGGCAGGTTAGCGAAAGGTGCTACAATTTCGTCTATGGTCTTAGGCTCGGCGTACTCGAATATCTCCTCAGCGGATAGCTCATAATCGTGGTTTGTGTCGGCGGCATCGAAATCACTGAACGCTTGCAGGATGTAGTGCGTGAAAACACCGTGTCCAAGCTCACGGTCCTCGAGAGAGCTTTCCTTTGGCTGGCAGCCCATCAGGACTACACGGCCGTTCTGCCCAAGCTCCTTGCTGAAGGAGCCGGCATAGCAAGTGTCCAGGATGACGACGACATTTTGCGAGTTTACTTTGTCTAGCCAGTCAGCCAATTGCCGGTCTGAAACGAAATAATCGTAGGTCCCGAGGTTTTGATGGGCACTATGTCCACAGAAATAGAACAGTACTGTATCATCGACACCGGCTCTTTCAGCCAGCCAATGGATTGAGTAATAGATATCGGCATTTGTTGCCTCGTTATTTAACAGTAGATTAATGTGGTCTTCACCGATGATAGGGGATAATTGAGCAGCCAGGTCTCGCGCGCTGTCATCAGGATGTTTTACCCCTACCGGATATACGTTCCATTCTTTATCAAATATACACAATGGACACTGATATTCTGTTACACCTATGATGACTGCCCAGCCTTCTGGTTTAGGTTTTTCGGCGAGTGCCGGCGAGGGGGAGACTTGAGTCAGTATTAGCAGTATAGCCAGGAGTGCGCTCAGCAAGAAGAGAAGAAGGCTCCTTTTGTATATCACCTTAGCCCAATATATTCCGCTGTTCACTGGCTAGCCTCGTTTATTTTCATTGGGAGTGTATAGCTTTTTCTGGAGACCTCGTTGCCCTGGGCATCGTATAAAACGGCTATATCGGGCTTGTCGTTACGCCAGATATCACCAGTGCCATAGTAGAAGCAAAGACCTCCGGTAGGTTCTATCCAAGTATAGTCATCGCTATAGTACAACCGATAACCGCCAGTTTCGGGATGGACCTCGTCTGTATAAACCCGTATTATTCCACCGGGGAGCAGGATACAGGACGGGAAAGTGAATGATGGGATTGTTGGTCTACTGATGTTTTTTAGTACCCAGCCACTAATATCCACTAAGCACTCGCTAAGGTTCTTGATAACCACATATTCATCGGGCTCGACTCTCTTGTAGCAGATGCCTTCTTCTGGCTCTGGAGGAAATATCGTACCCTTGTAGTGAATATAAGTTATTTTGACAGGAGAAGTGTTTGTCCCGGGGGCATTATCTTCGACTATGATAGTCCAGTGGCGCAGATTCTGAGCTGTGACGTTAATGAAGAAGTCGCGCTTATCTTCCGAAAGTAGAAAATAATCGACTTCGCCGCTACTGCTGCCCGGGTTGGAAACGGTCTGCCAGATCGCATAGGGCGCATCTTTTTGGTAAATAACCAGTTTAAAGATGGCAGTTTCAGGGTCTTCGGCATCTATTGTCCAGCTTATGCGCCATTCCGTGCCGTATATGTGAAACGCAGGTGTTGTCTCGCTCACTTCACCGTTGAAGATTTCTACCGTGTACCATTCCTCTTCATCTTTAGCTTCGTCGACCGGAGGCGGTTCCTCTGGCTGCTGGTTTTCGCTAGTGGTTGGTGGCTGTGCCGGTGGAGGTTCAGGTAGTGCTGGTGGTGGACTTGGCTCCGGCTGAGCGCAAGCCACAGCCAGATTAAATGTTAGTAAGAGCAGCGCTGTAAATGAGATTAAATATTTAATAGGTTTGTTTTTCATGTCAGGTTTTTTAGCAGAACCACCTTCATTTCTGTGTTGTTCATAAAAACAGTATACGTTAGAGTGCTGTCCAAATCAACAAATCATTTAGGCAACTTGTAGCTATGACTTTAGTCATTGGGATAGCGTCTTACTAAAGACTAACTGCACTATCACGGTCAAGGTGACGTTATTTTGGTGCGATTGGATGAGCGTCAGACTTCTTGCCTGACACGGTCTGCTTATTGATGAAGCTGTTCTACGACAACCTTGATCTGAGACGTGTCTCTGAGAATTATCTCCGGTATGCCTGACCCTTTAGGATATTCCTCGATGAAACCAGTGACCTGAACATGTTTATTTAGGAAGTAACTTTCGGGATTGGGCGGAAACTCGTTTATAAAATTTTCCCTGTCGCGACCCCAGATTATACATTTGAAGTAGCCTTGATAAGGTTTGTGAAAATCAATGAAGGTGGGCTGGCTTTTAATGTCGGCCGCGTAGTGAGTCCCAACGACTATTCCCTCGACCACTTCATGCTGGCCGATATAGCTGCCCGCTTCCTCCCAGCTTATGACCCCACTGCCCACTTTTATATATTCGACCTTTGTCTCTACATCGCTTCCTCCTGGCCCCATTATTGCCAGTGAAACAGAGTAGGCCCCGGCTGTGGTATAAATATGACCGGGTTGTGGCAGGCTGCTGAACTGCCCGTCGCCGAAATCCCAGTGCCAGCGGCTGATGTCATCGGTAGATAAATCGGTGAAACTGACCGTTAAGGGGGCTATACCCGCCTCTGGATTGGCGGCAAAATCTGCTGTTGGAGCCGGTATGTAGGCAGACTCTGGTTCTCGAGCACAGCCAGTGATAAGCGCAAGTAATACTAAAACTAATAACAGCAGCTTACGCATTGTCTGAATTTTAGCCTTAATATCGTTGAATCTCAACAATTTGTTAAGTAAATACGAATTTGCTATACTTTTTCCTTAAAGTGGTTATGGCCAGCGGTGCTGGCTGTTATTTCTTTATAAGGTCTTAAAGACCAACTCAAATAAAAGTTGCGAGCGGTGATAACATGAAGTTATGGAGAAAGCCTTTTGATATGAAGGGCAAAGCTCCTAAGCCAGTCAAGTTGCACATTGACGTAGACAGATGCAAGGGCTGTGGCTATTGCGCCGAATTTTGTCCTCGAGGAGTGTTGGAGATAACCGGTGAGCTAAGCCCTAAAGGTTATGACATGGTCAGGGTGGTTGACGAGAGTAAATGCTTGGGCTGTGGTCTCTGTGAGGCTATATGTCCCGAGTTTGGAATTTATCTCATTACGGAAGATGAACAAGCAAAAGAAGTCTAGGCGACACATGTCTAAAGAGGAAGTACTCTGCGGCGAATTTTTTATGAACGGCGATATGGCCTGTGCCGAAGGGGCTATAAGCGCTGGTTGCCGTTTCTTTGCTGGCTATCCCATTACCCCTGCAACCGAAGTGGCTGAGAGGATGAGTGAGCGGATTCCTCAATTAGGTGGTGTTTTTATTCAAATGGAAGACGAGATAGCTTCAATGAATGCAATACTCGGAGCATCATGGGCTGGAGTAAAGGCGATGACTGCTACTTCCGGGCCAGGATTCAGCTTGATGATGGAGAATTTGGGTTTGGGTGTTATGCTGGAAACGCCTTGTGTTGTGGTCAATGTCCAGAGGGCAGGCCCATCCACAGGCTTACCCACCCTTGTTGCACAGGGAGACATGATGCAGGCCAGATGGGGCGCCCACGGGCACTATGAAATCATCGCTCTCGTTCCTGACTCGCCACAGGAGATGTTTGACCTGACCATTACGGCGTTTGATTTGTCGGAGCAGTACCGTGTGCCTGTGTTGCTTATGGCTGATGAGGCGGTGGGTCATATGAGTGAGAAGGTCGTTATCCCACGGATAAACCAAAAAGAGCTGGTTAGCAGGCCTCGCCCCAAGGTAGCTCCAGAGGAATATTTGCCCTATGATTCGAGAGAGGGTTTGGTGACTCCGATGGCTATAGCCGGTGAGGGGTATCGTTTTCATGTTACCGGCCTGACACATGACGATAGGGGCTATCCGGTAATGACCGCCGAAGCGCAGGATAAGTTGATACGACGTCTCGTAGACAAGATACGTCTAAATGCCAAAGAGATAATAAGGTGTGAGGAAATAGATATTGATGATGCTGAGGTAGTTGTGGTTAGCTATGGAATATCCGCCCGTATCGCCCGATATGCGGTGCAGAAGGCGAGGGGCGAGGGGATAAAGGCTGGCCTATTACGGCTGATAACAGTATGGCCTTTTGCTGAAGACCGCATAAGAGAGCTGGCACCCAAAGTGAAAGCCTTCATAGTACCGGAGATAAACTACGGACAGATGGTGAGGGAGGTGGAGCGATGTGCCGCAGGCAAAGCAAAGGCTAGGCTGGTACCTCACATGGGTGGTGGCGTGCATCTCCCCGAAACAGTTCTAAAAGCTATACGAGAGGAAGCCAGATGACAAAGATGCTGACCGTAGAGGCGAATCCCATAGACTGCTACCTCAGGGTAGACAGAATGCCGCATATCTGGTGTGCTGGCTGTGGTATCGGACCAGCGGCCGGATGTTTTCTCAGGGCTATTGACCGCGCCGGGCTGGAGCCGGACAAAGTAGCTGTGGTCTCTGGAATTGGCTGCTCAGGTAGAGTTGCTGGCTATATTAAACTTGACTCTTTCCATACCACACACGGCCGGGCTCTCCCCTTCGCTACTGGTCTCAAGCTAGGGAATCCGGAATTGAATGTGGTGGTATTTTCTGGGGATGGAGATATCGCGGCTATCGGGGGTAACCATCTTATTCACTCTGCCCGCCGTAATATTGATATGACCGTCATTTGTATTAACAACTTTAACTATGGCATGACTGGTGGACAGATGGGGCCGACTACGCCGCTTGATGCTCGAAGTGCTACTTCACCCTATGGCAACTTCGAGTATCCTTTTAACTTGCCTTACTTGGTTGCTGCCTGTGGTGCTACCTATGTTGCCAGATGGACGGTGTTGCATTTGCGAGAACTGGAAAGGTCAATTGCTGAGGCATTGGTCAAGCCCGGTTTCAGTTTTATAGAGGTGCTCAGTCCCTGTCCTACCGTCTATGGGCGTCAGAATAAATCACCGCGAGGCCTGGATGAAATGCGCAGCTATAAGGAAAGAAGCATCATCAGGGATGGAGCTGACCCGAAAGATGTTGAGCTATCTCTAAATGGTACCATTGTGGTAGGCAAATTTGTTGACATAGAAAGGCCTACTTTGTGGGATTGCTACCAACAGATGCTTGATAGAGCAAACAAGTCGAAAAAACGTTAGCCGGTATTATATGGCTGATTAGTAAGGGAACTCCTTGGAGAAGAGAGCTTGAGCCGTACAGAAGTAAGATTAAGTGGTGCTGGCGGACAGGGGATTGTGCTTGCTGGTCAAATTCTGGGCCAGGCGGTTTCCTTATATGAAAAAGGGAAATTTGCTACATTCACTCAAAGCTATGGACCAGAAGCACGAGGTGGCTCCTGTTCTGCTGAAGTTGTTGTTTCGGATGAATCTGTAGGTTATCCCTATGTGATAAGTCCACAGATAGTAGTTATCATGTCACAAGAAGCCTACAATAAATACATACTAAATCTCAGCCCAGGCACGGTGGTAATTATAGATTCTGACCTGGTCAAACCCAGTGCATCGAAGAAACTTAAAGTATTCTCGATACCGGCTACTAATCTTGCTCGGGAGATGGGGCGAGTGGTAGTAGCCAATATCATCATGCTTGGATTTCTGGCAGCGGTCAGCGATGTGGTTGCTCATCAGGCGCTCAAAAAATCTATCTTGTCGACTGTGCCCGAAGGCACAGGGGAATTTAACATCAAGGCTTTCAATCTGGGATATGAATACGGGCTGAAACAAGCCAAAGCAAAGTAGAGCTTAGTTATAGATGGCGAGTAGTGTCGCAGTAATTGGTAATAGCGTTGGAGCAGCTCAGTGTGCCCTGACTTTGGCTAAAATGGGTGCTGAGGTTAGCCTCGTTGTCTCTACCAAGGCATTAAGTCTAAACAGTAGTGGAAATAGCGAATCCTCATTTGATGCCATAAGTGGATGTCTTGACATCTGGCCATTTTTGCTGAGGGCAGCGACTCATCCCGGGGTTAAGCTTTACACTAACTCCTGTGTGGAAACTTTAACCGGAGAACGAGGAGAATTCGTAGTAAAGATAAAGAGATTACCCCGTTATGTAGATGAGAAATTATGTACTAGCTGTGGATTGTGCCAGGAAGCATGCCCGGTAAAAATACCCTTTTCTTATGACGGTCATGTGCTCACACACGGTGCTATCCATGCCTCGTTAATGGGTAATCGGTCAGTACCGTCAACCTATTCGATAGATAAAAATGACGCTGCGCCTTGCCGGGTGGCCTGCCCCCTTGGTATCAATATACCCGGCTTCATCTGTCTACTGGCTAAGGGCAAGGCGGACGAAGCTCTAAATCTCATTAATGAAGCTGCACCGTTAGCCGGGATACTCGGACGGGTGTGCAGTCATCCATGCGAAGATAATTGCCAGCGGGCTAAAGTTGATAGCCCTGTGTTTATTCGTGCTCTGCACCGCTATGCTGCCGATAATGCTTCCGGCAGCATTAGTTACAACCGCAGAAGCCAGGCCAAATCCAGAGAAGAGAAAATAGCTATTGTCGGTAGTGGGCCATCTGGACTGACAGCAGCCTGGGAACTGGCCAGACGTGGATACACTCCCACTATATTTGAATCCCATGCTGTGGTCGGCGGTATGCTGGCTACAGGTATACCTCGGTTCCGCCTCCCCCGTGAGGTGCGCGAAAGGGAAGTGGAGGCTATCATAGCCATGGGTGTAGATATTAAAACAGGTGTAATGGTAGGTCGGGACATAACGCTTTCTGACCTGAGGGAGCAAGGTTATAGAGCTTTTTACCTGGCTATAGGCACTGGTTTGAATAATAAGCTAAATATTCCCGGAGAAGACCTCGAAGGCGTTGTCGACGTCATATCAATGCTGTTTGCGCTCAATTTGAAGGTAGGCGCAACAGTCGGCTCAAATGTGGTGGTAATTGGAGGTGGTAACAGTGCCGTAGATTCAGCCAGGGCAGTTAAGAGACGAAGTAAAGGCACTGTGCGGATACTTTACCGACGCACATCAGATGAAATGACTGCCATAAAGGAGCATGTTGAGGAAGCCGTTGAGGAAGGCGTGCTCATTGAATATCTTACTGCCCCTGTTGAAATTATTGGCGATGGGACCAAAGTTACCGGAATACGCTGCCAGCGGATGAAACTGGGCAAAGTCGATGCTACTGGACGGCGCCAGCCGGTGCCCATTGAGGGGTCGGAATTCACTATAGACGCTGATCATGTTGTGGTAGCTATAGGCCAGCGACCAAGTACAAATCTACTCAAAATAAAGGACTTCAAGCTCAATGACGATGCGACCATAAATGTTGACCCACTGACATTTCAGACCAGCATACCTGATATCTTTGCTGGTGGCGATTGTATCACTGGTCCTAATACCGTTGTTGAAGCTATGGCTGCCGGTCTGAGGGCTGCGGAATCTGTGGACAGGTATCTCGGTGGGGGTGACTTGAGGAAGGGTCGTAGTCTGGAAAAACAGAAACAGGCTGAAGTCGATATTGAGGCAAGGTATGTCTCGCCTCACAAGCGGGCTGAAATGCCTATTCTTCCTCATGCTGCTAGAATGGGGACATTTGAAGAGACTAAGATAGGCTTATCTCCAGACATGGCTAGGACCGAGACTGAGCGTTGCCTTAGTTGCGCTTTGTGTAGCGGCTGCCTGGAATGTGAGCGGGTATGTCAGGTAAATGCTGTTTCCCATAAAGATAGTATCAAGTCGGTTAAAATAGAAGCCGGAGCTGTGGTTGATTTTACTTCTCATGGTAGCGATGCTGCCCCACCCCGACCCAAATCTTCTCAAAGCAAGACTTTTCAAGTTTCTGGTGGGGGTGTCTTTGTTGTAGAAGGCGAGGGCGATTTATTGGATGAGCTCAGTCGTGCTTCGGCAACTGCACTGGATGTATCGCAGTGGTTGAAGTTACCAAAGAAAGCTGCCTCAACTGGTGCAGATGCTGATAGTAGTAATAGTGGCAGGCTGGATTTCGTGCCAGCTGTAACAGAGATGTTAAGCGTTGACGATGGGCGTACTGGAGTGGTACTGTGCCGCTGCGGTGGCAGCATTAGTTCGGTCATTGACTTTTCTGAGGTAGTTAGTGAAATAAAGCGTCTTTCTGGCGTTTCTTGTGTACGGGAGTTATCTCAGGTGTGCACTGAATATGGAGCGCGAGAGATTAAAGATTTGGTCACGGCTGAAAAACTCAGTAGGCTGGTTATAGCCGCTTGCCGGTGTTGCAATCTGGAGCAAGTCTGTTTCAGTTGCACGGAGCAGCGAGTAAGGTGTAAAGAATATTTGAGCCGATGTCTGGATACAGAACCGGGTACAGTTGTGGAATTTGTTAACATCCGCGAGCAGTGCGCCTGGGTGCATAGCAAAAACCCAGCAGATGCTACCAGTAAGGCAATAGAGATAGTCACTTCAGGGATTGTCAGGGCTCAAGGCACTTCGTCGGCAACACTTAGCGGGCGCCCCATTACCCAGGGTGCATTGGTGATAAGTACCGGGCTTCCCGGCCTGGCAACTGCAATGAGCTTAGTATATCAGTCTTATCCGGTAGCTATCGTCCACAGTTCAGAATTGAAAAAGGAAAAGGGAAAGCAAACAACTGAATACCTCGAAAAAGAAGCTAGTCTATTAAAGGAGCTTGGAGAACTGGGTGCATCTGTCATGTCGTGGCCCCGGGCATTAAGGCTTGACGGTATGCCCGGCAACTATGAAGCTGCGCTTGAATCATCTTCTGAAACAGCTAATATCAAGGTCGGTGCTGTCATATTGGATTCTGGAGCCTTGGATAAAATGCTTGCTCGGGCTGATGCTACTTTCAAGACGAGCCTTGTTGGCCGTATTCTCTCGTGGAATGCTCACACAGACAACAGGGCAATTTTAGGTTTCACTCTGCGAGAATTTGCAATTGGAGACCCAACTGGCATATTTATCGTATCGTCAAGTGCATCGGAGTCGCTTGAGAGACAGGTCATTATGGGACAGGCGATGGCGGCCAGGGTATCAAACTATTTGAACCAGGGTATGCTCAGGCCGCGGCTTACTGCGGTTACTATCGATAGGCGGTTATGTCGCGGCTGCGGTGATTGCACTGCGGTGTGTCCTTATATAGAGATGAAAATTAATGAACTAGGCACCGCTTATGCTTGTGTTGATCCAGTGTTGTGCCTGGGTTGCGGAGCTTGCCTTACCTCATGCCCTACCGGAGCTATAACTCAGCTTATTCAAAACGATTCCAGCATAATTAATACGTTAGAATCCATGTTGGAGAAGTCTGGCAGGGTTGGTGTGACCGCATGAGCCGAACTGATACTGATATCGTGGTTTTTACTTGCAACTGGGACGGCCTTAGCTGCATTGAGGCGGCGGCACAAAGCCGTCTTAACTATCCGCCATCGGTAAAAGTGATCAGGGTGAGTTGCCTTTCACGGGTGCATTCTGGCTTGATACTCAAGGCTTTCGAGTTGGGTGCGGGTGGGGTGATGCTCCTGGGATGCGAGCCAGGCAATTGCTATTACGAGAAGGATGACAGGTTCAATGTGGCTGAGTATGAAAAAACGCGTGGGGTACTGGGGTTATTGGGTTTGGGTACCGATAGGCTCAAGCTTACTCGTTTGCCGCGTTGCGATGGAGAAGGCTTTGTGAAGCGGGTGACAGATTTCATCGCTGAGATAGCGCAGGCTCCACAATAGGATATCAAAACGTAATGTTTAATGGTAAACAGGAAATAAAGGATACCCGCATACATCTCTGCCTCGATTGTGGCAAATGTACGGTGGTATGTCCGGTTGCGAAATACAAACCGGAGTTTAACCCACGGCTTATAGTACAGAGAAACACAGAACAAAGGGGCCTGAATTTTCAGGATGAAACAATCTGGTCTTGCCTCAATTGCTATATGTGTCTGGAGCGGTGCAATTACCGCGTGGAATTCCCCGAGTTTATTCGTATTTTGAGAACTGAGGCGCTTAGTAAAGGAACCCAGGCGAAATGCAGCCATGGCGGGGTATTGCAGTCTATGATGCATCTAATGACCGGTGGAAACTTGTGTCAGGAGAGGCTGGGCTGGCTACCCCCGGACATTAAGCTGTCTGCTAAATACGACACCATATTTTTTGTAGGTTGCGCGCCATATTTAGACGTCATATTCAGAGACCTGGGAGTGAATACTCTGGAAGGTGTCAAGGGAGCTTTGAGGTTGCTAAACCGAGCTAAAATACCTTTTAATCTTCTGGCTAATGAGCGTTGCTGCGGGCGTGACCTTTTGCTTCAGGGAGATAAAGAAGGTTTCATGGCTCTGGCACAGGCAAACATGGATGAATTTAACCGCCTCGGCGTTAAAAAGATAATAACCAGTTGCCCGGAATGTTACTATTCATTGAAGATTGATTATCCCAAAGTGCTGGGCAGCACAGTGGCGGAAGTGGTATATTGGACAGATGTTATAGCACCGTTGCTGCAGAGCGGCGAACTGCATATCGGGAAACTCAAGGGAAAGGCTACTTATCAGGACCCCTGCACTCTGGGAAGGGGCTTGAGGATTTTTGATTCACCTCGTCAGGTGCTGGACGCCGTGGATGGTCTGGAATTGGTGGAAATGGAACAGAGCCGGGAGAAGGCACTATGTTGCGGGGCAAGTTCCTGGGTGCACTGCGGCGCTGCGAACCGGCAGATACAGGATGAGCGTCTTACTCAGGCAGAAGCCACCGGGGCAGGGATACTGGTGACTTCCTGCCCAAAGTGCCAGATTCATCTAAAGTGTGCCCAGCGGAGCCGGAATGGGAGAATGCCTGAAATCGATATACAGGACCTGACTGGGCTGGTAGCCCGGTCACTTGACCAGGAGGTAGGCTAATTGGCTGAAGATGAACTCAGAATAGGTGTTTTTGTCTGCGACTGTGGGCTTAACATTGCCGGGTCTGTAGATACGGAGGAGGTAAGGCAGTCGGCAGAAGAGCTTCCCGGTGTGGTGGTTGCAGTAAGAAATCGGTATACCTGCGCCGACCCCGGTCAGGTAGAAATCAAAAGGCACATCAGTGAACACAGACTGAATCGCGTGGTCATAGCTTCTTGCACCCCACACCTTCACGAGCCCACATTCCGCAAATGCATCGCTGAGGTTGGGCTTAACCCTTACCTGCTGGAAATGGCTAATATAAGGGAACACTGCAGTTGGGTGCATCTATATGACCGTGAGTCGGCTACTAGGAAGGCTAAGGACATCGTTAAGATTGCGGTAGCCCGGGCTCGACTTCTCCAGCCGCAGCAGGAAATGGAAATCCCGGTGACTGATGCTGCCCTGGTAATCGGTGGTGGTGTAGCTGGGATTCAGGCGGCATTGGACCTTGCCGATGCCGGGCATCAGGTATATCTGGTGGAGGAGAAGCCATCTATCGGTGGGATCATGGCTCAGTTAGACAAAACCTTCCCCACGATGGACTGTTCTATATGTGTGCTCGGGCCCAAAATGATGGATGTGGGTCGCCACCCCAGAATTAAGCTGTTTGCCTACAGTAGTGTTGAAGATGTATCTGGCTATGTGGGTAACTTCAAGGTCCGCGTCCGTAAGAAAGCTCGTTACGTGGATGAAACCTTGTGCACCGCCTGTGGCAAGTGTGCTGAGGCTTGTCCTGTGGTATTGCCCGATGAATTCCAGCAGGGTTTCTCATCGCGTAAGGCGGCCTATATCGATTTTCCCCAAGCAGTGCCCTCAGCATTCCTTATCGACATGGAGCATTGCTTGGGAAATAAACCTGTAGCCTGTGTCAAATGTGTGGATGCTTGCGAGAAGAAGTGCATAGATTTGCACATGCAAGACAAGCTAGTGGAGTTTGAAGTTGGTACCATAATCGTAGCCACCGGCATGGGTGTTTATGACCCCACCCAGCTTGATGAGTACGGCTATACGCGTTTTGAGAATGTCATAACCAGTATGGAATTCGAAAGGCTGATATGCGGTGGCGGACCTACTGAAGGTCACCTGGTACGTCCCTCTGACCGCAAGACACCCAAACGTATTGGCTTTATACAGTGCGTAGGCTCACGGACAGAGAATCGCGGCCACCCCTACTGCTCCAACGTATGCTGCATGAACACAGTGAAGGATAGCTTGCTGATTAAAGAGCATGACCTGGACGCTGAGATTTTAGTATTCTACATGGACATTCGTGCCTTCGGTAAGGGATTTGAGGACCTGGTCCGCCGTTCCAGAGAGGTCGGCGTGCGCTATATTCGAGGCATCCCCGGTGAAATCAGGGAGGACCCGGCGACCAAGAATCTCCTCGTCAGGGTGGAGAATACCACAACAGCACGGGTGGAGGAATATGAGCTGGATATGGTGATACTCTCGGTAGGTCTTGAGCCAAAGGCTGACCTGAAGCGGCTCATCGGTGTCCTTAACCTTTCGCAGACCAGCGATGGCTTTCTAATGGAAGCTCATCCCAAGCTCAGGCCGGTAGATGCACCGACGCCGGGCATATTCTTCGCCGGCTGTGTCGAAGCGCCTAAGGATATAAAGGACAGTGTCACCCAGGCTGGGGCCGCCGCCGCCCGGAGTTCCATTCTCTTGAATGCCGGTGTCATCAAAGGCGAGGCTATTAAAGCCATAATTGACCTTGACAAGTGTACCTCCTGTGGTGTCTGCGCCCGTGTCTGTCCCTATGGGGCGATAAAGGTAGATGTCAAGGCTAAGTCCGGAGCAAAATTGATAGCTGCCGCCTGCGCCGGTTGTGGCGCTTGTGCCGCTGAGTGCCGTTTTGGTGCCATAACCATGCAACATTTCAGCGACGCTCAGGTGCTGGCCCAGATAGATGCTGCCCTGGAGACAGACCCTGAGCAAAAAATTATTACGTTCCTGTGCAACTGGTGTAGCTATGCCGCCAGTGACCTGGCAGGAGTATCCAGAATGCAGTTCCCACCGAATAACCGCTTCATCCGCACCATGTGCAGCGGCAGGGTAGACGAGAGCTTTATTCTCCATGCTTTCGAGAGAGGCGCACCCGTAGTGCTGCTCTCCGGTTGTCATTTAAGTGACTGCCATTATATAAGCGCTAATCACTGGACTATGCGCCGGGCTGACAGGCTTTGGGACAAGCTGGAGAAACTAGGTATTCGCCCCGAGCGACTGCAACTGGAATGGATAAGTGCTGCTGAGGGTCCCCGTTTTGCTCAGATAATGCGCGAGATAGAGGAGATGCGCCAGAAAGTCACCCCTCAGGAGATAGCCCGCGCCCGAAAGGTGCTTGCCGAGCAGAGGCTGAAAGCTAAGAAAGAGCCGGCTGCTGAAGATGAGCTGGGCGATACAGCCAGGGTATGAATAAGATGGAAGAGCAACTAAAGTGTCTCCATTGCGGCTTCGAATATAGTGCCACTACGGATAACAAGAAAGGTCCTCAAGAGCGGGTTTGCCCCAGGTGCAAATCTAACAGCGTACGCCGGCTACCGGACAAGAAAGAATAAGTTTCTGGCCAGGTAGCGCTGCGCTTTTTCTGTCATTCTGGCCACTTTTCCTGTCATTATGAGGGGGTGTAGCGACCGAAGAATCTCTACCTGAAAGTAGACTGCCCAGGCAATCTCAAAGGTGTGTGTTTACAAAGCCACCTTTTCCGACTAAAATAGATATGTTTCGGGGCGGTTAGCTCAGTGGTTAGAGCGCTTGCTTCACACGCAAGAGGTGCGGGGCTAGCTTCGAGGTCTCCGGGATTAGCTACGAAATTAGGGGCACGAAGCAAGAGGTGTGGTGCCTTATCATTTACGCCGGTGCGTCGAGTCTGATTTCTTCTCGGTCCCGTATTCATTTTTATCCCCCACTATTTACTTTCTTTGCTATTTTCTCGATTCTTGCCCTCGCCAGAGGAGATGGACTGAAGCTTCCCTTTTCCCAGCGCCTCACTGTTAGTACGCTTACTCCAAGCTTTCGAGCCAGCCCTTCTTGGCTTAAACCAAGCTTGTGCCTCAATGCCCTGATTGCCTCTTTATCTATAATTAGAATACCTTATGTTTGAGTATAATGATAGCACATATGTTACCCATTGTCAAGGCCAGTTCTTGCCTGATATCCGGGAATTTAGCCTATAAAAATGCGCCTGTTACATCCATCTAGTTTACCGTGATGTCTTCATAGGTGCAGTCGAGCGCACTGTTTAGCACCTTTGCACAGGTGCCATTATACGTGTTCAACTCGCACCTATCCAGTAGTACAGGCATAGGTACGAAAGGCGCACCCTCACACAGGTGTGGTCTCACAGGTGCGACCCTCCAAGGTACGACCTCATAGAAAGGTCACCACAGAGGGAGGGGTAACCCCCCCTATCCGTGAGAAGAGCCCGGGATTCCATTTGGGGAGCCAGTGCCAGGTATCATACCGCCATGTGTAAACTTTCTTCCCAGAGATGGTAACTTTGACTTCCTTGATTAACTTGCATAATATGGAAGCCAATGCTATTATTAGGAATGCATCTAATGGCAATATGAAAGGAGGTTGGATATATGCGCGGAAAGGCAAAGAAGGCTACCTTTAGCTTGCACCCTGATGTCCTTGCTGCCCTGGATGAGGCCACGGCTCGTGGGGCAGCGCCGAGCAAGAATGTCCTGGTGGAGCGAGCGCTGGTCAAAGAACTCAAGGAGTTGAAGAGGCAGATGCGACAGTCTCAGTGGCAGGAAGGTGCCAATGACCCCTTGTTACTTAAAGATATATCGGAAGTTGAAGCTGCTTTTCAGTCTGCCGATGCTGAAACTGCCGGGAGGATTGATTGATGTCGACGTTTCAGTGGGCTGTTATGGAGGCTAATCTTGACCCTGCAGCAGGAACCGAGCAGAAGGGAGTGCGGCCGGTACTCATAATAAGCAATGAGGAATTCAACCAGGCTATGCCCAATGTCACAGTCCTGCCACTCACTTCAACCCAGCGCCGTCTGTATCCTTCTGAGGTTCTGCTCTCCAAAGGGAGGGCCGGGCAGCAGTTGGACTCAATTATCATGGCTCATCAGGTGAGAACCATATCCAAGCAGCGGCTGAGAGGTCTGCTGGGTTACCTGGAAGACACTCAGCTTCGGCACGAAGTGCGTGAGGCTATTAAGGAACATCTAGACCTTGACTAGCCTGCCGACGGTTTTTCAGCGTCCTTAAAAATGCACGCCGGGCAATCTATTTATGTGCTCGCTACATCGACTGCCAGTTGGCGAATGTCAGGTTACAACAATCATACTTTTCGATAGAAAGTTCAAACCTCAATCGCCCTTACTGGAATACTGTGGGGGTGATTTACCATGCCTCTTTGTCACCCTGGGGTAGTTGCCCCGGGGAACCTCTTCACTTACGCCAATCAGCTCAACTTCGTGCCACCACTCATCGCCATAGTCAAATAGATAGAGAAATTTTTGGCTGGGATGCAGTGCAAGGCTATCAATCCTGATGCGAGTGGCGAGCTTACTCGTTCCGCGGCCATCAATGCCCGGTGAAGTGTACTCATTCTCTTTATCATACGGCTTGTTGCTCATAAAGCAGCTGTACTGGTGTTCCTCAAAACGATCAAAGGCATTGAATATTGCCTTGTGCAGGCTGGATAACATCTGGTTTTCTTTTATCTCGATTACACGCCATATATCAGGCCTGTCCCTGAGCGAGACTTTGAACCGGTGGATGATGTTAGTTTTAAAATATGCCGGTATTATTGTACTGGCTTTACCAGCCCCCTTACTTCGTTGCCTGAACCCCTTATGAAAACTGAGAACGTTTTTTAAAACATCTTGGGCCACGGTATTTGAGGGATCTGAGCGTACCGCCGCTTCAGCATATTCACGCGCTTTTTTAAATTGAAGAGCAGACAGGTAAGCCACAGCCAGGTCAGCCAGTATGTTCACATTGGTTGGCGCGAGGTTGATTGCTTTATGAAGACATGCTAAGCCTTTTGCTTTATCACCAGCACAATGGATGGCCCATCCTAGCCCACGTAAATACTCGCTATTATTCGGTTCTTTTTCAACAGCCATCTCAAATTCACCTATAGCCTTGCCCCATTGGCGCTGTATGGAATATGTGAAGCCAAGAAGGTAATGGTAGCCCGGATTGTCTGGACTGCAAGCAATAGCCTTCTTGATGTGCTTCTCCGCCAAACTGAGCCGCCTTAGTGTGAGATAAATGTCACCGAGGTAAGCATTCGCGTACTCCACCGCAATGTCGTTATCACCATATCTTATCAGGACGTAATTGTATATTCCGATAGCTTTGTCGTAATCGCCTTGTTCGATGTATTCTTTTGCTTCGCTCCATATAGTATGAAGCTCGGGACCCATGTCACTATCCATGCTGCTTTCCTGAGAACTACCGCAGGTGCTTACGGAACAAATGATACCACATTTGACGAGAAGACTTAGCCGTGTAGACACGCGATTACTAGTTGTAGAATTACAACGGCATCTTGCTGCACTTTTTGGTTAATGCTTACGGTTACTTTTGGGGCACCTGTTGGATTATAATATCAATGGGGCAACGAAATACTAAGTGTAAAGAGGGTAGTCTGTGGAAGGTAAGAAAGCACTCAAGGTAAATTTAGATGAGCTTTGCTCGGCGATGGAAGACAGCTCTTACGAGAACAATTACTACCTTGATTTGAAGACGGGCGAGATACTGCTGATTTCAGACTATATGGATGATGAGGATACTGAGGATTTAAAGGCTAGAGTTGAGGAAGATTGTCACCGTTACGAGCGGATACCTAGAGTCGAATCTTATGAAGGCTATGACGATATGGAAGACTTCGTCGTGACCGTGAAAGATAAACACCTTGCTGAGTTGCTTGAAGTGGCTATAAATGGAAAAGGCGCCTTTCGCCGGTTCAAGGATGTGCTAACTAACTATCCTGAAGAAAGAGAGCGGTGGTTCTGCTTCAAGGATGAAAGGATGGAGCAGAGAGCGTTGGAGTGGCTAGATGACATAGGTGTAAGCTTACTCGAGAGTGAGGCTGAATAAGCCTAACCAACACGATGGAATGTTCAATAAGCCACCGTGGTCTCAAGGCTGGCGGCTGAAGGATATCGCCGCTTTTATGAAGCTATTTCCGGAAAATCGTCGCCAGAACTATGAGCTGGTTCAGATAGATTGGTGACACGTATAATGTGTTGCCATGAAGATAGTAAGTGGAGTAGCACATGGTGTTATCAAGCTATCAAAGCAAAGTGGAAATATATCAAAAGAGGCTAGAAGAAGGTTAAAGTGGTTTGATTACTATCACGCCAACGACTGTAACGCACGTCTTACCTGTCGCCACTTTGACATCAGTCCGCAGACATTCTACCGATGGAAGAGGCGCTATCATCCCTGTAATCTGAAGACACTAGAGGCGCATTCTCATAAGCCAAAACGTCTCAGACAGCCTACGTATACTACAGAGCTGATTGAGGCCGTCCTCGAATTGCGGGAGCTGTACCCCAGGTGGGGCAGGAACAAACTAGTGCTGCTACTGAAGGATAAAGGGGTCGAATGCTCTGCGTCTATGGTAGGCAGAATACTGTGTCGGTTGAAAGCGCGTGGTCTGTTGCAGGAGCCCGTAGTCAACCGTATTTCAGCCAAAAGAAGACACAGACAACGACCATACGCCACCAGAAAGCCCAAAGACTATGTGGCCACTGCGCCGGGAGACATGGTGCAAGTGGATACTCTGGACGTCAGACCGTTACCTGGAATAGTGATAAAACAGTTCACCTCCATAGATGTCATATCCCGATGGGATGTGCTGGAAGCTCACACCAGAGCCACATCTACCGCAGCCGCACGATATTTGGATACTCTAGAACAGAGAATGCCCTTCCCGGTCAGAGCTATTCAAATCGATGGTGGTTCTGAGTTTCAGGATGTCTTTGAAGAAGAGTGTAGGAGGAGGAACATAAAACTGTTCGTATTACCACCACGCTCACCAAAGCTGAACGGACATGTGGAGAGAGCACACAGAACGCATACAGAGGAGTTCTACGAGATGACAGACAGTGGCTTCGAAATCAATGAGCTTAATCAAGCGTTATTAGACTGGGAAAAGGTATATAATACTATCCGTCCTCATCAGGCATTGGGATACCTGACACCAAAGCAATTCCTTGATCGCTATAATAAAAAACATCAGAAAGGAGAGGTGTCACTAATCACCTGAACCCATTCAAACTATTGACA